>Ga0316228_1004229_pt1 | contig 10867 bp, 11 predicted proteins | sample TBH18021metaG_FD_206005 | JGI IMG/M metagenome (GOLD analysis project Ga0316228, IMG submission 206005) | Freshwater microbial communities from Trout Bog Lake, Wisconsin, USA - TBH18021 | ecosystem: Environmental > Aquatic > Freshwater > Lake > Hypolimnion/Profundal zone | place: USA: Wisconsin... | reverse complement strand
GTCTAATGCCGTTCGGGTTGCTGCCGACGTGGCTGGAGCTGGATAGGCTAGGCGTCGGGCAAGCATTCTTTTCGCGAGCTGCCCCGGAAGCCGAAGTCCTTCCAACATTCGGCGGCAATCTCGCTCGAGGCAAATGGGCTGCGCAGAGTAGCCTTTCTCAATGGTCGCGTCCCACTGTGGTGGAGGAGGCTCAAGGGGCGGTGAACGGGCAGATTACCGGCGATTGTAGCTTTCACACGGACACTGAGGATAATCCGTGGTGGTTTGTGGATCTTGGGAAAGTTAGGCCCCTGAACGAAATAAGGATCTATAACCGCCCCGGCCCATACAGAGTTAGAGCCAGAACTCTAAAGGTTGTGTGTTCCGTTGATGCAAAAAGTTGGACGGAAGTGCACGACCAGGGCGGGCATTCGTTCGGAGGGTTGCCCAGGGTTCCACTTAGAGTATCTTTGAACAAACATAAAGCTCGATATATCGCTTTGCGACTGTTTGAAAGAACCTGCTTGCATCTTGATGAAGTTGAGGTGTATTAGACGCTTACTGTATAATTATTTCTCCGCCCTAAGCACCGCGCAGGCACCGCCGCGCGGGATTTTTCGTGCCTACGTTGCGGAGTTTTGATGCCCTGCACTGAATATATCGTAGTTTATTGACGATTTGTTGTTATCATCCGTGCGCACTCCATTATAAACGAAGCGCAGGCAGGTCTCGGTGTATCTCCTCTCCGAGCTAGCTATTGTTTTGTAATATACTTTTGAGTATACAATTGCTGATTTTGTTCGGGAGACAAATTTCTCGTGATCTTTTCCTACTAGCCAAGCTCGCGGCGAAGTTACGTTCATATTTGGACCGACTGTAGTATGGTCGAATTGTTCAGGATCTTCAAAACTAAAAACGGGAATATCTGCGTCGTGATCAATCAACCGAACTTTCGTCGTCGCAATTGCCTGCAACGCCGGGCTTCTGCCCGTGTTAATCCACGTTATCGCAAACCCAATGCCATGGCTATGAGTAACGCCATCCGGGTCTGTGACGTTTGTTCCGGAAACAATTTGAGGCGGCCCTGAAGAAAGCCAGGCTCGTTCAAAACCAACCGCATCGACAGCGGCTTGCGCGGCGATGGCGGCGGCCTTGTTGGCCCTAGCTGTGAAGCCTAATGTCACCACTACGAAAAGGACGCCGAGCGCGCCAATGGCAGTCTGAGCGAGCGTGAGTTGCAGGGTATTCTCAGCAGCCTCTGCCACGCGCCATTGGGCGCACAAATCGGCCTCGTCGTGGTTCTTGGGCTGCCTGCAATTGGGCTTATAAATTTCGGCCTGAGCCAGAATTTGGTCGGCAGCCTTCGGTTGGACGGCCGCCCCGCTGACAGAAGGCTGTATCGGACTGGGCTTTGGCTGTTCGGGCTGGGTGTTTTGCTTCTGGCTATCGCTTTGCTGGCCATTCCCTTGGGCCTGAGCGCATGCCGGACCGACCATAGCGAGCACGCAGGCTATGGCAGCACACCGGATGTATCGTACCATGCATCGTCCATCGGTTGAGTCGTATCTCCGAGGATGACCGGGCCGGGTCGCTGTCACAAGCGCCCGGCCCAGCTTTTATTAACCTCAGGTGCGTACCGCGGCGGCCATGTCTGCCAATGCCGCACCAGCCGACCTCCTGCCCGCCGTCGCCTCCTGGCGCGACCAGATCGAGCGCCTGTCCGAGCATGCCTCGCCGTGCCGGTATCTGACCCCAGCGAAGTGGGCGGCGATCCGGGCGAACGCGCTGGCCTTCATCGACCAGTTCGGCACCGAGGCGCACCGGCTGGGCTGGACTGCGGAGCAGCTGTTCGGCGTCCATCCCCAGCACGGGTTCCTGCGCGTCGAGTATGCCGGCGCCTTGATGGTCAACGACACCCGGGCGATCGGCGTCGAGCCCGACCGGATCGTGTTCGACCGCTTCTCGGGCTACCGGACCAAGCCGGGTCAGACCTGGGGGCCGCCTGTCTGGGAGTTCGCGGCCAAGGGGCGCGGCTGAGATCAGGTTGCGCCCGGCACCAGCGGCAGGCCTGTCCGCGCGCTCCATGCCTTCGCCCGGTCCCATGCCGCAGCGAGCGCCTCGATCGCCTCGTCCCGGGTCGCAGCCTCTCCGTTAAGCGGACGCACACCATCGGCCTCGTGACCGCGTTGGCAGCCGGTGCAGCTCCAGGTCCACGAACCGTTCTGCGGACCGCCGTCCATGCGACGGATGCGGCCGACATGTTGGCCCGCCTCCTCGGCCACGAAGTCGTGGTGCGTGTCGGGGAAGGTCCGGCGCCACGTGAAGGTCATGCTACTGCAGCCGGCCGACGCCGCCGCTCAAGCCAAGCATGATTGCCCATGCCAGCAAGTCGCCGGCGCTGAGCCAGTCGCCTCCATCGATGCGCCAGTTCTCGAAGTCGTCGTCGGGCTCGACAGTATGCCCGCGCGAGGTGAGGACCGTCACGGCCTCGGCCACTGGATCCTCTTCGGGAATCATGCCTTCACCGGATGGGCCAGCAGGATCGCGGTCCGGACCATGTTGCGCTTCCAGGCCGGCTTGTCGGTGGTGAGTGCTTCGGTCGCACGGGTGTTCGTGCGGAGCGTCTCGACGAGGTCGAGCGTCCAGCCCTTCGCCAGTGGATATGATTCGGTGGCGAGATCCGCGAGCACCGCGTCGACTGCGGCGTCGATCTCCTGATCGGTGATCTCGGCGGCCTTGCGCAGCTCGGAGACGGTCGGTGCTTCCTTGGCCATACCCATAGCTAAGACGCGCGCGAACCGGCGTCGAGCCGGGTCCCGGGAAGGCTTGCGATTTGGGGGTTTCTGTCGGGATAACTGTCGGGCCAGCTATCTAGGACAGAGCTAAGTAATGGTCGGAGTGGCAGGATTTGAACCTGCGACCCCCACGTCCCGAACGTGGTGCGCTACCAGACTGCGCTACACTCCGAAGGCCGACCCGCGTGACCGCCAGGGCCGGCGAGCGGGTGTATAGCCGCGCCTTTCCCCTACCGCAAGCGCGGTGTTGCGCCTTTTCGGCCGAGATGATCGGGCCAGTCGTCGGAGAGCCGGTGACATGTGACCGCTGCCTCGGCCGCTTGGACCGCTGCCGTGGCGACATGGAATGCGCCGCAATCGAGATCCATCAGAGTCCAGGGGCCGTCCAGGTCCCAGGATTCGTCGCCGACGGCCCGGAGAAGGCGCGGGACATCGGGCGGGACGCTGACGCTGAACCGATCGAGGGGCAGCGACAGACCGCTGCCGAGTGCCTTCACCACAGCCTCCTTACGCGTCCACAGGCCAAAAAAGCGTCGCTCGACCATACTCCGCGGAGCTTTGGCCAGGGCAGACACCTCATCGGCGGCGAAATGCCCCCGTGCGATACGCAGCGCGTCCGACATCGGTCGCACGGCTTCGACATCGACGCCGATCGGCGTGTCGCGCGCGAGGCCGATCAATGCACGCTCACCGGAATGCGACAGGTTGAACTGCAAGACGCCCTCCGCCGCGCCCGCAAGCTCCGGCTTGCCGTTGGGGCCGACCGCAATCTCGACCGCGGCCGGTAAGACACCGAGCGCATCGGCGAGGATCAGGCGGAGTGCCGCGTGGCTGGCAACGAAGCGCGCCCGATCGGCCGGCCGCAGGAAACGGTCGGCGCGCAGGCGTTCCGCACCGTCGAGGACGGCTCCGCACCGGTCGAGATCGCCCGGACGGATGGCGAGGTCCACGACCCAGACCTGAGCCGCGCTCACGCGACGCCTCGCGGGGACTGAGGGCTGGCGCTAGCGTCGGCAGGGCGAAACGGCACGGGCAGTGATCCGGTGAGGACGGTATGAGCAGCATCGGGAACCGGCCTGTCGCGTGCAAGAAGCACGGGGCTTCATGACGTTGGACGTCGCGGATCTCCGCAGCTTTCCCTTCCGAGGGCTGAATCTCGGCCGGGGGATCGTCCGCTACGGGGTGTTCTTCGCCACCTATCTCTATCAGGGTCTGATTGCGGGCTTCTCCCTGACCGCGCTTGCCAACCACCTCGCGGCGCAGGGCGTTTCGCCGGCCGAGGTCGGCCTCCATTTCGCCCTGGCGGGCCTGCCCTGGACGTTGCAGCCGTTCCTCTGGGGTCCGTGGGTGGACCGGGCCGGCGATACGCGGATGGGACGGCGCCGGCCCTTCGCGATCGCCGCGCTCCTCGGCTGCCACGCGAGTCTGGCGCTCCTCCTCGTCGTCGGAGACGACGCAATCGGTACACTGGGCCTGGTCTTCCTCGTCCACAGCCTGTTCGCGTCCCTCCTCGACACCGCCTGCGACCGGATGATCATGGACCATGTGCCGGCTCATGAACTCGGCCGGGTCAGCGCCTGCACCCGCGCCGGCTTCGTGGCCGGAACCAGCCTCAGCGCCGCGCTCCTCGGCTGGATGCTCGCGAGCTGCGGCTTGGCGGCGAGCACCCGCTGGCTGCTCGCCGCCGCGATCCTCGCAAGCCTGCCAATGCTCCTGGTCCGCGAGGCGCCGAGCGATCCGATCTGGTCGCTCGAACGCCGCGGACCGGCACCGCGACGCGTCCCGTTCCGGCGCTTCCTGGGCCGGACGGTCCTCGCCCTGCGCCGTCCGCGCGCCCTGCGGTTGCTCGCCCTGTGCTTCGGCCTGGATGCGGCGCTCGGCCTGTTCGAGCTGCCCTTCTCGGTCGACCTCCTCCAGCAGCAGGGCTGGGAGGCCGCCGGCCTGTCGCGCCTCCAGGCGGTGCTGACCCTGGTGAGCGGCACAGCCGGCGCCGTCGCGGTGGGACTCTGGTCGGACCGCGCCGGGGCTGCAGCGCCGCTTCGCGTCCTGCTTCTGGGCAGCGCCGTCACCTTCGTACTGGCCGGGGGCCTGATCAGCGCCGGCCTCGTCGGGGCCGCGGCACCGGCGATCCTGGCACTCACCAGCGTGCTGCCCGGCCTGCTGATCGTCGCCCTGATGCCGGCCCTGCTCGAGGCGAGCCGGGGCCGCCCGGGCGCGGCCACGCAGTTCGAGGTGTACATGGCGGCGATGAATCTCGGCTCGGTCTCCGGGACCGCGGTCGCAGGCTGGCTGGCCCCCGTGCTGCCGCTCCAGGCGGTCGCCGCCCTCGTCGCCGCGGCGTTCTTCGCAGCCTTCCGGATGGCGAAGCGCGGCGATCTGCTCGCCTCCCGCCCTTGAGAGAAGCGGGGAGTGTTGACCCCGGCCGACTCCCCCTCGGCCGCTGATGCGTTAGAACCCCGGCATGGCCGTCACGAAATCCGAACCGCTCGATCTCGACCTCACCGCCGAGGAAGCGCGCGCCGAGTATGCGCGTCTCTCGGACGCGATTCTGGAGGCCGACCGGCTCTACTACCAGGAGGATGCGCCCGAGATCTCGGACGCCGAGTACGACAGCCTGCGCCGTCGCATGGAGGCGATCGAAGCCCGTTATCCGGATCTCGCCGGCACCGGGGCGGCCAGCACGTCGGTCGGCGCCAAGCCCTCGGAGAAGTTCGCCAAGGTGCGGCATGCGGTTCCCATGCTGTCGCTGGGCAACGCTTTCGACGATGCGGAGGTGGCCGAGTTCGTCGCGCGCGTGCGCCGCTTCCTCGGCTGGCCCGACGACGCCCCCCTCGCCTTCACGGCCGAGCCGAAGATCGACGGTCTGTCCCTGTCGCTTCGCTACGTGAACGGGCGCCTCGAAACCGCCGCCACCCGCGGGGACGGCGAAGTCGGCGAGAACGTCACGGCCAATGCCCGCACGGTGCAGGACATCCCGGCGACGCTTTCGGGGTCCGGTTGGCCGGAGATCTGCGAGGTGCGCGGGGAGGTCTACCTGTCCCACGCCGATTTCGCCGCCATCAATGCCCGCCAGGAAGCGGCCGGCAAGCCGCTCTTCGCCAACCCGCGCAACGCCGCCGCCGGCAGCCTGCGCCAGCTCGATCCCGGGATCACCGCGTCGCGACCGCTGCGATTCTTCGCCTATGCCTGGGGCGAGCTGTCGGCGCCCATCGCCGACACGCAATTCGGCGCGCTCCAGCGCTTCGCGTCCTGGGGGTTGCCGGTGAACCCGCGCACCGAAACCTTCACCGACACGGAGGCGATGCTCGCCCATTACCGCCGCATCGAGGCGGACCGGGCGGGGCTCGGCTACGATATCGACGGTGTCGTCTACAAGGTCGACGATCTCGGCTTGCAGAAGCGGCTCGGCTTCGTGTCGCGCTCGCCGCGCTGGGCGCTCGCCCACAAATTCGCCGCGCAGGAAGCGACGACGGTACTCGAGGACATCGTCATCAATGTCGGCCGCACCGGCTCGCTGAACCCGCTGGCCAAGCTCCGGCCCGTGACGGTGGGCGGCGTCGTCGTGTCCAACGCCACCCTCCACAACGAGGGCTACGTGAAGGGCGTCGGCGCGGACGGCGAGCCGATCCGTGACGGCCGCGACATCCGCGTCGGCGACACAGTCACGGTGGTCCGGGCCGGGGACGTCATTCCCAAGGTCATGGATGTCGACCTCACCAGGCGCCCAGCCGACTCACGGCCCTACGCGTTCCCGGAGACCTGCCCGGCCTGCGGCAGCCGCGCCGTCCGCGCCATCAACCCGCGCACCGGCCGCCCCGACGCGGTGCGGCGCTGCACCGGCGGCCTGATCTGTCCGGCGCAGGGCGTCGAGCGGATGAAGCACTTCGTGTCGCGCAACGGATTCGACATCGAAGGTTTCGGCGAGACCTACATCGAGGTCCTGTTCGAGGCCGGGCTCGTGCGCCAGCCCGCCGACCTGTTCCGGCTCGATTTCGAGACGCTCAAGGCCGCCATCGTGGCGCGGCGCGAGGCGCTGTCAGCCGAGCGGCGCGCGGAAGCTGCAACGGCCGAGCCGCCTAAGAAAGCCGCCAAGAAGAAGGGCGAGGAGGACGACAAAGCGATCAAGAACCTGCTCGCCGCCGTCGAGGCGCGCCGCGCGGTGCCGATGAACCGCCTGCTCTTCGCCCTCGGCATCCCGCAGATCGGCGAGGCGACCGCCAAGGCGCTGGCGAAGCGCTTCGCCGACATGCCGACGCTGATCGCGGCGATCCGCGAGGCCTCGGCGACTCAGCCCGGTCCCGACTGGATCGAGCTCACCGCCGTTCCGCGCGTCGGAGGCACCACCCGGGATCGTCTGCTCGATCTCGGCTTCCCGGAGGATGACGCGGCACCGGCCAAGGAGCGGGCGCGCCTGAGCACCGTTCAGCGCGAGAACCTCCTCAGCCATTACGGCGATGCCGATGCGGTCCGCGCGGCGATCGCGCGGGCGGCGGCGCAGCGCCCCGGGGATGCCTACCGGGTCTTCGCCGACGATGGTGAGATCGGCCCGGTGGCGACCGATGCCCTGATCCTGTTCCTTTCCGAGCCGCACAATGCCGACGCCGTCGCGGCGCTGCTCGACGCGGTCACGGTCGAGCCGATGGAGCAGGCAGCCTCGGCCTCCGCCTTCGCGGGGAAGACCGTGGTCTTCACCGGAACCCTGGAGAAGATGACCCGCAACGAAGCCAAGGCGGTGGCCGAGCGCCTCGGCGCGAAGGTCTCGGGCTCGGTCTCGGCCAAGACCGACCTCGTGGTGGCCGGCCCGGGGGCGGGCTCGAAGCTGAAGGACGCCGAGAAGCACGGCGTCCGCGTCGTCTCGGAAGACGATTGGCTGGCGATGGTGGCGCAGGGTTGAAGCCCGAGTCGTGGCGGCCTAGACCTCTCGGGGAACACCCCGAGAACTCACACCCGGCACGGTTGAACCGCGATGACGGTCCTGGCCCTCGACTTCGAGACGGCCAACGAGCGGCGTGACAGCGCCTGCGCGGTGGGTCTCGCCTGGATCGCGGATGGCCGAGTCGTGCGCCGCGAGAGCCACCTGATCCGGCCGCCGGAGTTGCGCTTCGCGCCCGGCAACATTCGCGTGCACGGCATCCTGCCGGCCGACGTCGCCGACAAGCCCGATTTCGCCGGCGTGATGGCGCCCTATCTTGGCGATCTCGGCCGCGGTCTGATCCTGGCGCACAACGCGAGCTTCGATATCGGCGTCCTGCGCGCCGGCCTGACGCGGGCGGGCTTGCCCGTGCCCGATCTCGCCTATCTCTGCACGGTCCAGGTGGCGCGCCGGGTCTTCCCCGCCCCGGAGGGTTGCGGGCTCGGCAAGGTCGCGCGACGCCTCGGCATCCGCTTCGAGCACCACGATGCCGGCGAGGACGCCTATGCCTGCGCGGAGATCGCGCTGGCCGCGATGCGCGAGCGGGCGGTCGCGGACGTGCACGCCCTCGCGGCCGCGCTCGGATTGCCGGTCACGCGGGCGGTTGGCGGTCCGGCCGTGCCGCGTCGCAGCCCGGGGGCAATCAGCGGCCGGGTTCTGGCGGCCTTCGGCGACGAGCCCGCGGCCCTGCGCTTCGCCATGCGGGGATCGACCGGCAACCGCTACCACGTCAGTTTCGAGGAACGACCGGGCGGCCCGCAGCTGCGCTGCACCTGCACGGCCGGACGCTACGGGATGCGCTGCCGCCACGTGAAGGCGCTGGAGGTCGGCGACATCACCGACCTGCTCTCGGACAATGCCGGCGACGTCGTCCTCCTCGCCCGGATGCTCGGAGCCAAGACCCCCGTCGCGGGCGCGGCCTGACCCAGCTCAGGCCGCGTCGAGGCAGGCGCGGAAGGCCGCCACGGCGCGCACGACATCATCAGCCGCGATGTGCCGGTGCGTGACGAGCCGCAGCCGCCGCTCGCCGAGCGGGCGCGTGCGGATGCCGGCCGCGTCGAGATCCGCGACCCAGCGCGCGCTGTCGCGGCCGGTCCGCCCGAGATCGACCTGCACGATGTTGGTCTGCGGCGCGTTCGCCGACAGGCGCGGCAGGGCATTCAACCCGTCGCTCAGCTGCCGGGCGCGATCATGATCCTCGGCGAGGCGCGCGCCCATGACGGTGATCGCCTCAAGGCCGGCCGCGGCCACGATGCCCACCTGTCGCTGCGTCCCGCCGATCATCTTCCGCAGGCGCCGCGCCGCCGCGATCACCGGCCCGTCGCCGGCGAGCACCGCGCCGACCGGGGCGCTCAGGCCCTTCGACAGGCACAGTGACACGGTGTCGACATGGGCGGTGAGGGTGGCCGGCGCGACCCCGAGATGGGTCGCGGCGTTGAACAGGCGGGCGCCGTCGAGATGGACCGGGATCCCGCGCGCCCGGGCGATGTCCGCCACCGCCGCCATGTGGGCCTCCGGCAGGACGGTGCCGCCGGCGGCGTTGTGGGAGGTTTCCAGCGCGATCATGGCCGTCCGCAGCGGACTCGCGCCCGGCCGGAGGGCGTCCTCCAGCCGGTCGAGGTCCATGGCGCCGTCCGTGCCGCCGATCCCGTACAGGAACGCTCCGGTCAGGGTGGCGGCCCCGCGCTCGGTGTGAAGCATGTGGGCCTGCGCCTCGAGCAGGACCTGCTCGCTGCGCTGGACCTGGGCCAGGATCGCCAGAAGATTGCCCATCGTGCAGCTCGGCACGAACAGACCGGCCGCCTTGCCGACCATTGCGGCGGCGGTCTCCTCCAGCGCGCAGGCCGTCGGGTCGGCGTCGAGCCCGTCGTCGCCCAGCGGCGCCGTCCGCATCCGCGCGTACATCGCCTCTGTCGGCCGCGTGACCGTGTCGCTCCGCAGGTCGACCACGGCCGGTGTCCCCGCCGCTTGGGTCTGATCGTTTCGCATGTCGCTCTCGCCGCCCTATCGGTACGCGGCCTCGTCACCGGAATCGGTCGGATGGGCCAGAGCCCGCTTGAGGACGTCGCTCATCGGCAGCTCAAGGTTGATGCCCCTGGGCGGGATCGGCTGCTCGAAGTAGCGGCTGTAGAGGCGGCCCACGGTGCCGTCCTGGATCAGCTCGATCACCGCCCTGTCGACGGCCGCCTTGAAGGCCGGGTCGTCCTTCGGCTCCAGGATACCGTAGGGTGCGAATTCCAGGCCCTTGGTGCCGATCTTGTATTCCGCCGGCCGCTTGGCGCCCGCCACCGTCGCATGGGCCAGGGCGTCGTCGTTGATGGCGCCCGTGGCGCGGCCGGTCTCGACGAGCAGGAACACTTCCGCGGTGTCCTTGGCCGGCATCACCTGGATGTCGAGCTTGTCGCGGACATTGATCCGGGTGGCAACGCGCTGGGTCTCGCCGCCGGCCTGCGCCGCAATGGACTTGCCGCGGAACGAGGCGATGTCGTCGACATCCACCGGCGTGTCCTTCTTGGCCACCAGCACCACTTGCGCCACGAAGGTGGTCGGCGCGAACGAGACCAGCTTGTGCCGCTCGGGCAGGTTGCTGGCGGTGCCGCATTCCAGATCGATCGTGCCGTTGTTGATGAGCGGGATCCGCGTTGCCGACATCACCGGCACGTGCCGCACGTCGAGCTTGGGCAGGCCAAGCGCCGCCTTGAGCTTCTGCGCGACGTGCTCGCATATCTCAAGCGAATAGCCCACCGGCTTGGCATTCTGATCGAGGAAGCCGAAGGGCGGCGACGCGTCCGGGAAGCCGAGGCTGATCTGTCCGGTCGCGCGGATCTTGTCGAGGCGCCCCTGCGCACAGGACGGCGCGGCAAGCCCGGCCCAGCATAGGGAAGCCAGCAGAAGCGACAGCGTCCTCGACATGATCCGAACCCCCTCGTTATGTCTGACCCGGCGAAGCACCGAACCATCGTCCCGCCCCGGACTCGTCCGGAAGCTTTGCCGCACGATCCTAGGAGCGGCCGCGCGCCATCGTCCAATGCCGATTCACCCGCCGAGCATACAGATCTGATATGGCCGAACGGCGCATGACCTTCCGGCACATCGAGGCCTTCCGGGCCGTGGTGGCCACCGGGTCGATGACCGAGGCGAGCCGCCGGCTCCACACCTCGCAGCCGCAGGTGAGCCGCCT
>Ga0316228_1004223_pt1 | contig 10881 bp, 10 predicted proteins | sample TBH18021metaG_FD_206005 | JGI IMG/M metagenome (GOLD analysis project Ga0316228, IMG submission 206005) | Freshwater microbial communities from Trout Bog Lake, Wisconsin, USA - TBH18021 | ecosystem: Environmental > Aquatic > Freshwater > Lake > Hypolimnion/Profundal zone | place: USA: Wisconsin... | reverse complement strand
CCGACCCTCTGAAGCTGATCATCGTCACGGCCAAGCTTCTTACCGGCTTCGATGCGCCGATCTTGCAGGCCATGTACCTGGACAAGCCGCTGCGTGACCACACGCTGCTGCAGGCCATCTGCCGCGTCAACCGTACCTATTCCGAGCAGAAGACTCATGGCCTGATCGTGGACTACCTAGGCATCTTTGATGACGTGGCAGCAGCGCTGGAATTTGACGACCAGAGCGTCAAGCAGGTGGTCAGCAACATCCAGGAGCTGAAGGACAAGTTGCCAGATGCCATGCAGAAATGCCTGGCGTTCTTCACCGGGTGTGACCGCACCTTGCAGGGCTATGAAGGCCTGATCGCTGCGCAGCAGTGCCTGCCCAACAACGAGGTGCGAGACAACTTCGCCGCCGAGTACAGCGTGCTCAACAAGATATGGGAGGCTCTGTCACCGGACACCGTACTGGGCCCCTTCGAGAAGGATTACAAGTGGTTGTCACAGGTGTACCAGTCGGTGCAGCCGTCCAGTGGCCACGGCAAACTGATCTGGCATTCGCTGGGCGCCAAGACCATTGAACTGATCCACCAGAACGTGCATGTCGACGCCGTGCGGGATGACCTCGACACTTTGGTGCTGGACGCCGATCTGCTGGAGGCAGTGCTCTCGAACCCCGATCCGAAAAAGGCCAAGGAAATCGAGATCAAGCTGAACCGACGTCTGGCCAAGCACACCGGCAATCCTAAGTTCAAGCAGCTTTCCGAGCGACTGGATGCTTTGAAGGACCGCTTCGAGGCAGGCCAGATCAACAGCGTGGAGTTTTTGAAGGAGCTGCTGCAGATCGCCAAGGAGGCACTGCAGGCCGAGAGGGAAGTTCCACCCGAAGAGGACGAGGATCGCGGAAAGGCAGCCTTGACTGAGCTATTCAACGAGGTCAAGACGGCCGAAACGCCGATCTTGGTCGAACGCGTGGTTGCGGACATCGACGAGATCGTGCGCCTGGTGCGCTTCCCCGGCTGGCAAGGCACGCAAGCCGGCGAGCGGGAAGTAAAGAAGGCGCTACGAAAGGCCCTCTTCAAGTACAAGCTGCACGCTGATGAGGATCTCTTCGAAAAGGCGTACAGCTACATCCGGCAGTACTACTAAAGGGGGGCTCCCAGGGTGACCCCGGTTGGGGCAAGACAATGGCAGCCTTACGCGTCTAAGCGCTTCGCTTCAGGTAAGCGGCCTCCTCCAAGTCCAACGTGAAATCGAAGACGATCTGAATGGGTTCCGGTGGCTGCCGGTTCTGGTTGAAGCTATCGACGTCCGATTTCAGTTGCTTGCAGTCACCGAGGATCTGATGCCGGCGCTGTTGGAAAGCGCGTCGCATATGGTCAGCTGGTGCCGTGCGAATATCGTCCCATAGGACAAGCTGCTCACCTTCATCTGTGGTGTATGCCGCTGCGTGCTTGGTTCGAATTCGGCGGCCTTGAGGGTCAGTAACGTACTCGTCCCGAAGCGCTCGCGATAGCTCCTCTGCGCACTGACCGATAACGGCTGAAGGCTGGGGCGCCCAAAGCTTCGCGTTAATCGCCCATGCCGCGACTTCCCGCATTGTTGCGGGCCATTTGTTGCCGGCACGACGATACTCTCCAACTATGGATTGAAGTTGCTCATTCTTTGTCGTCATTTCTATCCCTCACATCGATGCTGATTCGATCACACGATGACCAAATCCGTCGGTAATAGCATTCGCTACAACGTACTCTCGGACCTTCTCCAAGTGCTTCCGATGGAAGCTCCAGGGAATCAAGCCTCGATTCTGGAGCTGACCTACAACGAGGCCCGGATGTACGGCGATACGCCGAGCAAAACCAACGATCTGCTCCTCGCTAAACATTGGATTGACCCTTGCAATAAAGCCGTCCATTTCCCGCTTGGGAATGAGCGCTTCAGCCGCGTTTTCATTCGCCCTTGCTTCAATGTCCGGCTTGCCTGAGTCGGCATCCATGATGTCTACGTCGAGGATAGGTGCAGACTGTCCCTCCTCATGCTCCACGTGATCCAACTCATGAAGGAGGGTGTGCCAGAAGTTGTCGACCCGATCAAACCTCATCGACATCGCGACGACAGGATTCTTTTTGTCTAGCCAGAAACATGCGCCGTCGATCTTCGAGCCTGCAATAGCCTCAACAATCACGAATCGAATTCCGGCCTGCGCCAGAATTCCCGGCACTCGTTGTGTGCCGTCCGTGTGGGCCAGTTGCTCGCTGAGTTGAACTTTCGCTGCCGCCAGTCGTTGAGAATTGAAGCTGGCAGCGGTAGGCGAATATGCTGCCAACTTTCTCGCTCGGCAGAACCATGCCACCTGCGCTACAGGGACCTCATGGTACGTTGTGGCTTTGGCCGCGTAGCGAAGTTGAGGAGTCTGCTCGATCTCATCAATGCCGAAGAACTCAATTAGTTGCTGCTGTAGTACATCGACACTCTTGGTCGCTTCAATCCAACCCCGTTTAACCATCTCGCGAACGGGGAACCGGCCATGCAAGTCTGCCTTGCGTGCGATAGAGTCTTCTTTCGGTCGGACCTTTGATAGTTGGTATTGACCCTCCAGATTCATCCAAAGCTCCGGCGAACTGCCGAGCGCTGCCCCCAGCGCGATGGCTGTTTCCGGAGTAATAGAACGCTTGCCGCTGATCACTTCACTGACCAGGCGTGCGTCCTTACCAATAATTTCGGCGAACTCGGCCTGCGTCCACCCACGAGCCTCAAGCTCGTCCTTCAAAAATTCCCCGGGAGGAAAGACCTCGGCCGGAATACGTGCACCCATGCTGCTCTCCGATTTAGTGATAGTCCTCGATGCTGATGACAACGACCAATTTGCCCCCGCCGCGTCTCTCCAGCCGGAGGATGAGACGCCACTGATCGTTCAACCGCATTGAATGCTCTCCGTCCCTATCTCCTTTCAGTTTCTCGAAGTGGAGCGACTTCTGTGCATAGAAGTCCCGCTCGTCAGCCGCTGCGCGGATGTATTGGAGCCGTTTGCGGTAGGCCTTCACGACAGGCGCGGAGAGCCCAGCCGTGAACCCGGCGTCGGTCTCCAAGCGGTCATAGTCTGGGTCAGCGAACTCGATTTCCATCCCAATGGATTTTATGCATCTTTACACCATGTGTAAAGATGGCACTTTTCATGAATGTGCTGATTGCGACGCTTATTTGCCGCTTGGGTGGCACTCTGCTGTGAGCCTAGTCAGCCAGTGCAGGGGTGCTCGGAAACGAGTCACGTGGCACAAAGATGTTGTGCCACGACAGGGGCTGGCGTAAGTCGGTGCGAGTGACGTGGAAGGTACGGTAGCGGTACATCCATCAGTTTTTTTCGGTTTCGCGGCCCTACGCTAAGTTACTGAATATAAAGTACTTTGGGTTGCGTAACGTTACGGTCACTTACTCTTGAATATCAATAACTTATTGATTTACAAGGAAATTTGTAATCATCAGGTGGCGGGTTCGAGTCCTGCAGCCGGCACCAAACACCTATCCAAGGGCATCCTTGGAAGTCTTGAAACCCGTGATAGCATAAGGCTTCACGGGTTTTTTATTCCAGCGTTGTCCAGCGCTGCCCGTCTGAATCCGGGGGCATGTGGGGGCACCTCTGGGGGAATCTGGTCATTTGGTAAGTGCCCCCGAGAAAAATGCCCCCTCGGGTTGTAAGGTGCCCCATGCCATTGACCGACATCGCCGTTCGCAAAGCGACGCCCCGCGAAAAGCCGTACCGCCTTGCTGATGGGGGTGGCATGTACTTGGAGGTCGCGCCCTCGGGCGGGAAATACTGGCGGCTCAAGTATCGCTTCGCTGGCAAGGAAAAGCGGCTCGCACTGGGCGTCTATCCGGACGTTTCGTTGGCGGTTGCACGCGAGAAGCGCGACGACGCGCGGAAGAAGCTCGCGGCCGACATTGATCCAGGAGAAGCGAAGAAAGCCGAAAAGCGGGCGGTACGTCTGGCGGCGACCAATTCCTTCGAGGCAGTTGCACTTGGCTGGATGGATGAACTCAAGCCGTACGTTACGGCTGGGTCGATGGCGAAGACCAAGGCTCGCTTCGAAAAGGACGTTTTCCCTTGGATTGGCAAGCGACCGGTAGCGGAAATCGATGCTCCTGAGGTTCTGACGGTCCTTAAACGGATCGACAGCCGTGGTGCCCGGTTCACGGCTCACAAGGTCCGAGGTGAGATCAGCCGCGCATTCCGCTATGGAATCAAGGAAGGCTATTGCAAGTTTGACCCGGCTCGTGATTTGGTCAATGCCATCCCACCGGCGCAGACGACGCACTTCGCTTCGATTACCGAGCCCGCGAAGGTCGGCGCCATGCTTCGGGCATTTGATGGCTTTTCCGGCACTTTCCCTGTTCTGTGTGCGCTGAAGCTTGCGCCCATGTTGTTCACCCGGCCTGGCGAGTTGCGCAAGGCCGAATGGGCTCAGTTCGATCTCGACAAGGGTGAGTGGCGATACCTTGTCACGAAAACCAAGACCGAGCATTTGGTTCCGCTCGCATCGCAGGCCGTTCAGATTCTGCGTGAGCTTCACGCACTGACTGGCAACGGTCGTTACGTCTTTCCGGGAGCGCGCTCGGCTCAACGCCCTATGAGCGATGCCGCAGTCAATGCAGCCCTGCGTCGCTTGGGCTATGACACGCGGACAGAAATCACCGGCCACGGATTTCGGGCGATGGCACGTACGATTCTTCACGAGGAATTGGAGCAAAAGCCCGAAGTGATCGAGCATCAGCTTGCTCATGCCGTGCCCGACACGCTCGGCAAGGCATACAACCGCACGAAATTCATCAAGGAGCGGCGGACGATGATGCAAAAGTGGGCGGATTATCTGGACAAGCTAAAGGCTGGTGCGGAGCTTATTCCCATAAGCGCCATGGGCTGATTGCCGTCAGCGATGGCGTGCTGATCTGGAACAAAAAACCCGCCGCTGTTCGTCACTTGTGGCTACGGTAGCAAAGCTACCCGGTGCGCCCCATATCGACTCGCCTTGGGGCACTCGCACCATATGACGACGTGTATTTCTGTCCTTATACTCGGTGAAACTTACGACACTGACATAAGGCGTACAAGTGCAAGCTCGCATTCAGCTCCCGCCCGGCACCCTCATTGAGTATCACAGTTTCTGCAAGGCTATCGCTCAAGCGGCCTACCCTGTGAGAGATCAAGAGCCTGAAGGCATCGAGTGCATCGTCGGCAAGGTGGTCAAACACCAGATTCCCATGGCGCAGCCGGCGATCAATCAAAGCTGGCCGTCTCAGGCTGGGTTTGAGCCCGCGCTTCTCTCCCAAGATGGCCTGACGCTGGACCAATTGTTGGTCTCAGAGCAACACGGCACACGCGAGCACGTCGCGCTGGAATTGCCGTTTGCGGATGCTACGCATCCAGCAGTCGTCGAGTTTTCGCTGCCCTATCAATTGGATGACCGCGACCGGCGTGCACTGGAAGTTGTATTGCCCCAATTGCCCCTGCTGCGTTACCCGATGACAGAGGACGATGCGATTGCATTCATGGATGCCTACTTCCGATTGCCCAACCATCCAGCATGGGAGCCGGTTTTGATGACCGCAGCGTATGTCGAACAGCAGCGTGGGTTGCGCGAGCGGCATTTCGATAAAGTCTTGCAAGCTCTGCGTGAGGAGTTTGCCGCAGGCAGATTGGTAGCGTGTACGCAATCGGGTCTTCCGGTGAAAGCGATGACCCTTCGCTGTTACATTCCGCGCCAGTCAGCCATCGATTACCTTGATCGACACGGCTTGCTGCACTCCGACATGACGGCAGAGGATGAGCCTGGCGTCGTGCTGCCTAAAGACTCCTCGGAACCACAGGGTACCGACAAGTGCGAGCTCACCGATAAGCAGAGGAAGGAACTTGTTGCCTACCGGAAAGCTCTGGAAATTGCTGTCCCGAAAGTGAAGGCGCCGACCAAGCAAACGGCGGAAGAATTCAACGTTTCCGAGAGCTACGTTCGTCGCCTGCTCCGAGAGGACAAGGCGCAGTCCACGACCAGTATTTTCCCCGTCACCAAGCGGAAGTAGTTCCGGGGCGAGTTCCGCCCCGTTCCGGCCTGGGCGCCTTCGAGCCTTGCTGGACAAGGGCGGACATGCCTCTCCATACAGGGCTTGCCCGGAACTACGGTTCCGGCCGAATTCTTCATCACTCACGGCACACGCCGGACCTCGGTGAACGAGTACAAACACTTCGTTCACCATCACAGTGATGGAGAAGTTCCCATGTCAAACCAACAAGCCTCTGCCGTTTCGGGGCAATCCAGTTCCTTCTATCGTGGAGGTGGCAACGATGCCAACTCCATGTCTCGCCAGCTCGACAAGGCACTGCGCATCTTGCGCATGAAACAGGTTGTGGAGCGTACGGGCCTGTCGCGTGCGACCGTGTACGTGCTGATGGCGACCGACCCGACCTTCCCCCGCAAGATTCACCTCACGGCGCGGTCGGTCGGATTCCTCGAATTCGACGTGGACGCATGGATCGCCTCTCGCGCACAACTGTGCGCATCGGTGTAAGGAGGCCCGCCATGAGCAAAGCAAACAAGCGCATTTCCAACGCCTCAACCGATGCGTTCGCCGACATCTTCGGCAAACTGCCTGTCGCGCCTAAGCAGGCAAATGCCGAAGCCACCGCTGACGATCAGCGCCGTGAAGGAGGTGGCGCAGGCCAGCAGGAATTGCTCGAAGCCATCGGGTCGTGTCTCGAAGAGGTCATTGATGACCAGCGCTATCGCTTCCAACACTGGCTCGATGAGCATAAGGCTGAGGAGGCACTGCGCTATACGTTCATCGAGCCTCAGATACGTGCGTGCGTGGCGCTCCTTCAGGCCATCTTGGACCATGTGCGCAATCCCAGTGGCGATGGCCTAGTGGCGACCAAAAAGAAGCGCCGTTCCGGCGCGGCATCGTAAGGGGGCGGACATGGCAAAACTGAATTCCCCCGACGGCTCGAAGAGCGACGTCGAAACGCTCAAGAAGGCAATCCGCGGCCTTGAGTCGCCAAAGGCCAAGCGTGACCGTGAGCGCGTAGCGTTGTTCACCGAGGTGTATCCGGCCATCCGTGACCAGTTGAACGCGGGCGTTTCGAAGAGCGCGATGGTCAAGACGTTGGCCGAGCACGACGTGTCGATTACCAACTTGAAGTTCGATGAGCTGCTCGCCGCCGAGGCCAAACGCCGCGGCGAGCCGGTGCCAGGCAAGGGCGCCGATATGTCCACCCAGGTTGCGTCGGCTGGTGAGTCCGCGCAAGCGCCGGGTGAGAACGAGAAGGAAGGCAAATGATGAACGCTCCCGCCTACCACGGTGGCGGGGCATTTATGCCCCTGCCATCTGTCTCCCCTCAACAACCGGTCGGCTACGGCTACTACGCCCCGGCCGTACCCTGGCAATTTCCCGGTGCGCTTGAAGCGGTGGCAGCTTTGCCGCCGCGTTTGAACAAGGTTGTTTGGAACCTTCACAACCGTTACGGAGGGTCGTTCGACATCGCCTTGGGCGACATGCTGGGGACGCTCAGCTTCGCTTGCCAAGGCGCTGGAAATGGGTGCGATAGCAAGGGGGACCCTGTGCCTTTGGGCGTGATCATCCACGTCATTGGTGTCCCAGCAAGCGGCAAATCAGTGATGCTTCGCCGCCTCCTGCAGCCCGTCATGGAGGCCATGCAGGACTGGCCGCATCAGTGGGAATTCGATGATTCGACGCCGCAGGGCATCAAGCGCGTGTCACCGGTGCTTGGCTTCTGTGGGCATCATGAGGGTGACGCTTTCTTTGATACTGCATTCGGGCGTGACTTCGCCCTGCAGATTGACTTGGGTGATGGATTTGTTCCGGTGATCACGCGATCGAAAGGCCATATTGGTGAACGCAAGACCAAGGGCGTGACGCGCTTCACCACGGTTGTGCTCATCCAGCCGGATCGGTATGAGGACTGGTTGGAGATGCGTCGCAAGAAGGCGCTGGGATCAGGCTTTCTTCAGCGCGTTTGGATGGTTCGATCGTACGCGAAGGTTGATAAGAGCGCGATCGGTCGATACCCGCAAGCAGAGGGTGGTCTGGAGGACTGGGACATTCGCGTGTCCGAGCTGCTCGAACAGAGCAAGGCCAACGGCAACCTCGGTCTCGCCAATCTGTTCGCGATGGATGTGGCGATGGAGGCAAGCCATGCGCAGAACCAGGCGCAGTCCCGATATGACTTCATGGCCGAGCAGGGTCCGCTTGCACAAGCGCCGGCCGTGGCCGCTCGCTACCACGAGATCGTCAGCGTATTGGCCACGCTTTTTCAGCTCTACGAGGGTTCCGGCCGCGTCGTCACGCTAGACATGATGCGCAGCGCCATAGTCGTGGCGGACTATCTGGTTGGTCAGTGGTTGGGCGTCGTTTTCCCGCCCACGCCTACGCCTGTGCCGCAGGACGAACTGGACGCACATGTCCTTTTGCCGCCGATTCTCCAACTGTTCCGTGCAGCGGGCACAACGTGCATGCGTGAGTCGCAAATCGTGTCGTTGGCGAAGAACATGAAGTGGATGCCGCAGCGTACGAAGAAGGCGCTGATGGCGATTTACGCGTCAGGTCAACTCTTGCTGGTGCCACGCACGATCAACGGTCATAGCGTCGACGTGGTGGAGTTGCCCACCTCCCCCTCGTATCTGCCGTCGGGGATCTGATCCCCTCCGCACGCCCGTCCACCGTCCGGTGGCGGGCATTCCCTCCTGCACGCTGCGCAGCGCGACTGCGCAGCTTTGTGCCGGCACACTCGATGCCGCAACTCCATCATGAACCAACTGAACCTACCCAGCACCATCGATCAGCGTACCCTTTACGGGTGCGCCGCATTTGCTAACCGCTACCTGAATTTCGTCGTCGAACGCGACGGCGTCGCATTCCGCCAGGACGGCCCGAACATCGCCCTTCTGGCTTCGCTCGATCGTTTCGTATGGGCGGCATTGCAAACCGAGCTTGCACCATTCCGCCTCCGGGGGGAGATGTACTGGAAACGGATGCGTGAACGGGATACGGATGGCGAACTGCGTATTGTCCAGGTGCCCGCGTACGCGCCGACCGCCTTCCCGAATCCGTCGTTTCCGGGCTCGGATCGTCTGGTGACGCTTCTGGCATCCATCAAGGACTGGCTAATGTCGCACCCTGCGGCAAAAGACTTGCTCCTTCCGCCGCACCTACGGCTGCTGCTGGACGTGTTCTTTGATCACCCGATCAGCCCTAGCACAGAGCGTGATCCCAATGCGCTTGCAGAAGATACCGGTCGCAGTGTGGCGGAGGTCTGCAACGATTTCGTGGACCAATTCCGTCAGGCCATGCTGACCAAGAAGTTTTTGCGGCGGGAGTTGCACAACTGGTATTTTGGCAGCCGTGAGAACCTGATGAACCTGCACGCGTACCTGGATGATCTGTTCACCCGGCATCCCAGCCTGACCGTTCTGCATCTTCGGCTGCTGCATGCTTCGGCGCCTGTGGGGGACCCGCGCTATGACCTTCAGGCACTTCGTGATTGCCGTACAAAGCTCTTCGACCGCATGCGAAGGAACCCGGCGCTATTCGCGGCCAAGCCCGGGTACGTCTGGGCCATTCTGCCGTCACTGGACGGCCGGTACGACCTCCATTTGACGCTGCTGATCGACACGGACGCCCTGCGCAAGCTGCTTGATGACAAACGGGTGGAGGCGGAGCTGGCCGGTGCGGTTCTGAAGGACTATGCAGACATGGTCGGTGCGTACTGGGTGGAGGTGACCGGAGGACAGGGACGCTATTTCCGCAGCGACCGGGAGAGACTGTTGTATGGCCAGGATTGGGTGCATGGGGAAGTCCGCACCGATGACGCTGTGCTACGCGAAAAGCTCAAGGACGTGCTCGGCTTCTTGGCTGTGCGCCGTGCTCTGGTACGCTTGACCAGCGAGCCTGATGGCGAATATTTCGGCATGCGCGAGCGCAAATCGCGGGTTTCGCACTCGTCCGTCGAGGGCGGCAAAAATGCGGTACCGAACGGTGAAGGTGCATGGACGAATGTGCTGGAAATCAGTGTCCGAAACCCCTAACCCCTTGTCGGGGCAAGGTCGCTGATTTTGCCGGCTTCCGGGTGGGGTGGGTGTGCCGCCCTCGGTGGTGTCGGCTGTCGACGAGCAGTTACGCCCTCGGTTCCTGAAAATTTTGGGAGAAAAATTCGCAGAAAAATCGCAAGAAATTTGCAAAAAAATAATCGAGGCCTTGCTCGCGTGACGATGACGCCGTTGATCGGATTGTTCGTCACTGCCAAAAACAATCCGAGACCGTCTACGATCGGCGTGAGACGCCGTTCATGACCACGTGAAACGGCGTCTGCATCCCCCTCTGAATGCTGTCTAGCCTACGCCGGAGCGTGTCGATTGGTGACGTATCGTTCCTTGTCTTCAGTCGACATGTTCCGGATGCGAGCTGGCCCAAGGTGCCGTTCCGGTTTGCGATCGATGCCTTGGGCCTTCAGGCTTCGGTGATCGACACGTGCGGAGTGTCCCGCTTTCTCCAACGCTGCGTTCTGCAAATCGGCGCACGTTTTGCGCATGGCAATGACCTCGTCCCGCAACGCAAGCCGATTCTTTCCGCCGCTGCCCTTCCTGCGCCCACCGCGTTCAGGATGCTCTGCGTTGTAGCGGCTGAATGTCTGCTCAGGAGAGCGATTGATGCCGTCTGGCATTCTGTCCGAGAACATGACATGGACGTGGGTATTGGTGGCGTCTTCGAGGGACGCGTCCGGTGCGTGAACTGCGTACTCGTAGGGGCGAGTGCCAACTAATCCTTTGATCAAGTCATCGACCAGCGCTTTTTGCTGCTCGTTGGTCAACTCATTCGGCAGTGCTATTACGTGCTCGCG
>Ga0316228_1004216_pt1 | contig 10900 bp, 7 predicted proteins | sample TBH18021metaG_FD_206005 | JGI IMG/M metagenome (GOLD analysis project Ga0316228, IMG submission 206005) | Freshwater microbial communities from Trout Bog Lake, Wisconsin, USA - TBH18021 | ecosystem: Environmental > Aquatic > Freshwater > Lake > Hypolimnion/Profundal zone | place: USA: Wisconsin... | reverse complement strand
GCAATATTTTCAGTATTACCTAAAAATACATCCCTTAAACCAGTGGCTAAGTGACCTGCATGACTATCACCTATAAGTAACACATCAATTGGCTTATTAGGTGACAATATAAAACAACCTCCTAACCCAGATGCATCAGACTTTACCTGATCACACTGACTCCAACCATTCCAATGTAAACCATATTCATATACATCTTCAATTTGTGCCGCCTTTCGATGTATAAAACCATCTTTAATATAGACAATATAACCTGTTAACCCAATAAAACTCATTAATAAAATCAATAAGGGAAGAATTATTCTGGAAGCCTTAAATTTACCTATGCGTATTGGGTATTCAATTAATTTATAAGTTACCCATGCGAGAGTGATAGATAATAAAACAGCTAAAACTCTAATCCATATAGATGGGTTTTCGCCTTCAATTATTCTAAGAAAAGATAACAATGGCCAGTGCCATAAATACAGAGGAAAACTAATTAAACCAAACCATACTGCTATTTTATTCGATAGGATCGTTCGGTTAATTACTCCATTGGGCCCTACGGCAATAATTAATACAGTCCCTAACACAGGTATTATTGCCCAAAACCCAGGAAATGAAACTTTTTTATTTATATTTATAAATCCGTAAATTAGAATAAAAAATCCCAATATTGAAACTATGCTTATCAATGCATTTATGTTTAAGTATCTGTTTATTTTCCACTCAGACAGAGCGCACTCAATCCTGTCGATAATTACTGCAAAAGTATTCTTTTTATATAAAACTAACCAGGCCAATAAACTTCCGCTTAAAAGCTCCCAAAATCTTGTTTGAGGCAAATAAAAAGTGGCAAGAATATCACTCCCAACTCCTCTTAAATTTAAAAGAAAGGAAATAAGGCAAAGAATAAAAGTAAGAGTTAAAAGATTAAATTTTCGCTTCCATGCTAACCACAGAAGTGCTGGCCAGATAATATAAAATTGCTCCTCAATACCTAAACTCCACAAATGTAAAAGCGGTTTAGTCTCTGCGGAATTGTCAAAATAACCCACCTCCTTCCATAAGGTGAGGTTGGATATAAATGCAGCCCCGGATAGAACATGCTTGCCCAGCTGCCTATATTCATCAGCGAGTAATATGAGCCAGCCAATTACAAGGCAGAAAAGCAAAATTAAAATTAACGCAGGAAAAATACGCTTAATCCGACGTGAATAAAATTCAGAAAAAGAGAAAGTTCCCCCTTCTAGGTTTTCAAAAAGAATAGTAGAAATTAGATAGCCAGAGATTACAAAAAAAACATCTACACCGATAAACCCGCCTTGAACCCAGTTGGGGAAGGCGTGAAAAATAACCACCCCTAAAACGGCAATAGCCCTAAGGCCATCAATATCGGCTCGATACTTTGTATGCTTGAAGTTACTTGAATATGTCATAAAGGCTAGCAATGATAGTATTTTTCATCTTATTTAATTTTAGAAAGAAAATTTCCAAGAAAAGCTGCACTCCTTTTAATACTTAGCTTTTGTTGCTTAAGAAACGCAACCATCCAGGACACTATAATCCCCAACTCCTTTGATTTTTGCTGAAACCAAAGACCATCGATACTATAGAACTCCTCAAGCACCTTTTGATGGAGTTCACTTGCATATAATCTATTCAATTTTTGTAATCCAGTTAATTTATAAGCATTTTCTGGATTACCCACTGAAGATAGTAAAAGCAGTATTCCTTCGATTTCCAAGTGAAATGAGGTGGGGATATTAGGATATTGCAATAGATCCGAAAATCCTTCCTTGAGGAGTTTTGGCGAAACTCCATCAAAAAAGGATTCGGCAATCAAAAAATGCTCGTTTACTATACGAATAGAATTGGAAATTGTTGGAGCACTAGTATTCCTCCCTCGCACTATCCGAAATTTTATTAATTCACTATCCAGGATATATATTGGATATTTCTTGAGTAGGCGTATCCAAAATTCAAAGTCTGGTAATTGACGCAAATTATTATTATATTTACCTAGCTCTTCATAACACTGACGACGAATCAACACACTTGGAGTGGCCAGGCAGTTACCAAACTCAAAAAAGTGACGAAGCCATTTGCCCTGAGATCTATTGGGCTGATTAAATACATCCCCATTAGACATCGCTCTTTTTTCTACCCGATGCCCCAGATGATCAATAAAGCCAACGCGACTAAAACATGCCCCAAGCTCAGGCTTATCTTGCATTATGCTCAGCTGAAGATCTAGCTTATGGGGATCGCACCAAATATCATCAGAGTTTATTATTGCCACAAACTCACCAGTAGCGCGCTCAACTAAGTCGTTAATTCTTTTGCAGGCGCCTCGATTAGTTGAGTGGGGATAGAATTGAATCCTATTATCTTTAAATGATTCGACAATTTCACAGGTTGAGTCCGTTGAGCCGTCATCCGCAATAAGAAACTCGAAATCAACGCAACGTTGGTTAAGAACACTTTGAATGGCCTCTGCAAGATATGGGGCGTGATTGTAGGTGGTCATGATCACTGATACAACTGGATGTTTCATGACTTAAACCATCTAGAAATAATTTTGTACAATTCACCCTGAAACAGCTGGCGCATCTTTAACGCTAAGCTCTTTAAATCTTTAACCAAAAAAAAACTTTTGGTCAGATAAATTTCTTTACCAAGTCTATACTTTAGTTCCTGAAACTCAATAGCAAATTTTTCATCCGATAGCTTATTATAGGTCGATATTAACCCTCTCTGCAATCTAATCTTTTCTAGGTGAGTATGCCTCGACCAAGCCCCAGAAGAGTGAATCCGATATACTGACATTGGCTCTTTAAAAAAAACAATTAATCCATGCATACCGATACAAATATTTATTATCCAATCATAAGATTGCTCTTCATATATTTGAGACGGTAGCCTATAGAGCGCGGATTTTCGGTACATACAGGTAGAGAAATTACCGATTAAATTATCAAAAATAAGCTCTTGTGGTTTAATGTATTTATAGCCACCTTCAATAGTTGATCGGGGATAAAAGCTGCCCTTATCTTCATCTTTAACCATGTAATTAGTCGCGCAAAGACTGCATTCGTTGTTAATTTTAAGAAAAGCTATCTGGCTTAACAATTTCTTTGAATTAATCCAGTAATCATCCCCCTCTAGTACCGCAATATACCTACCCTGACAAGCAGCAAACCCACGTTGGTAATTCTTTGTAATACCGAGGTTAGCATCTCTCTTGAGATATTTAAATACAAAACGAGCATCCCTCCCTTCATAGGCTTTAATCATTTCCAACGTTGCATCAGTAGAGTCATCATCCGCTACCACCAGTTCAATCTCGGCCATATATTCCTGCTCAAAAATTGAGTTTAGGGCTTTCTTTATATATTGCTCATGATTGAATGTTACCAATAGAATGGATAGTTCTAGACTCGAAGCTGGCATTTTTATTTTTGAAAAATAACTTTCGCCGGATTACCTGCTACTACTGTAAATGGCGCAACATCACGAATCACTACTGCGCCCATACCAACGATGGCCCCCTCACCAATCACCAATGGCCTGTCATATCTGCCTTGCTTTAATAGTGCGCCAGCACCAATATAGGCATGATCTTTAATAATGACATTTCCATTGCATTTGGCGCCTGGAGCAAAGGTAACAAATGAGCCAATTACACAATCATGAGAAATGTTACATTGACAGTTGGCCTGAAAAAAACGCCCAATCTTTACATTGGATGTAATGATTGTCTGTTCTGAAATCATGCAGCCATCACCTATCTCATTGTTATCCAATAGGATTGCACTAGGTGCAATCAGAGAATATGGCTCTATTCCCTCCGCCAAGCATAAATTAGCAATTCTTTCACGGACTCTAGAATCGCCGATTGCAATATTGAATCGCTTTATACCCTCTAGAGCGCGAAAGGCTTCTAAGCTTAATGAGCGATATCCATTAACCTGAGTCTCTTCTTTTTGCCCCTCAACTACAAAAATGATTTCACTATTTCTTGCGATTGGGTCTGCATAGAGAGTTGCACGAAGCATTGGCATAACCTCACGCCCATGTCCACCGGCGCCAATTAACCCATAGTAGCTACTCATAATTTAATAAGATTTTTACATAGTAAAAATTTATTCCAAATTTTTTTACGTGTACTGCTTTTTCGATGAGAATAATCTTCCGTCTGTAAATCTGATTTAATAGATTCCAAAAATAATCCTCCAAACCCAGCTACACCAGATATTCGATAAAAATCAAATACACTAAAATGATATTCTTCCCTCAATATTTTTTCAATTTCATATTTTTTAAGAAGTCTAAACAATAATGAAATGGCAGCCATTTTTCCTGCAGGTAATAAGAACGTATGATCAAGCAAAAGAAATAGCTTCTCACATTCATGCCTTAAAATTGAGGAAGAAGCATTTTGATTTCGAAAATTATCAGAAAAACCATCAATAAATATTTCATCAGGCATGTCTTCAAAAAATGTCCCAAAAATCTCAACCAATTCATTTACATTGCGAGCGATATTCTCTTGGGATACTACGCTAGTATTATTTCCAGTGCGCAAGTGCGCAACTAAATTTTCCTGAATAATATGAATTGGGTAGCTCTTAACCAGTCGAATCCACATTTCAAAATCTGGGAGCTGTTTAAATGCAGGATTATAAAAACCAATTGCTTCGTAAACTTCCTTGCGCATCAACATACTGGGGTGGCATAGACAATTACCACTATTAAAAAAATGTCTGAGCCATTTGCCTTGGGTACGATTTGGCTGCCGGAAAATATCCCTCCAAATTGATTCGGAACCAGTAACCTCGCTACCGTGATCGTCAACAAGAGATGCCCAAGTAAAGCAAGCACCAAGTTCCGGCATAGAATCCATTATAAAAATCTGTTTTAAAAGCTTCTCAGGCTCCCAAAAATCATCAGAATTAATTAAAGCAATATATTTACCGCGAGCTTTGCCGACTAAAAAAGCTAGATTGCCAACTGGGCCTAAATTTTGATCTTGCAAAAAAGCAAATATTCGCTTGTCATTAATCGAAGAAATAACATCCCAACTGTTATCCAATGATGCATCATCGGATATTAGCAACTCAAAATCTTCAAAATGCTGGGAAAGTACGCTTTCTATTGATTTTTTTATGTACTTTGCGTGATTATAAGATGGCAGAATTACACTGATTTTCGGAGCACTCAATACATCGCAGGATATGCGCTTATCTTGTAAAGTCATCCACAATCTCCCAATGTCCTGCGCACTAATTTCATAAAGCCATTAAGTACACTATATTTAGAGTTTAAGGTGGCTCCACTACACCTCATTAATTCAGCCTCAATAATTACAGTTTCCACTTCAATAGATTCAGCATCCTTCATTACGCCATCTAATTGAGTGTTTTTTCGTTCAATCAATTCTTTCAATAAGGTAATACGAGGACCCATTTGCATTTCTAAGGAATAAAGCTGGCAAATGCGATCTCTTGTACATTCTCCAAGTTCTTTTAGGGCTAATGGATGTGTATAGTAATACTCAATTTTCTCAAGAATATCTTCTATGTCATACTTAAGAAGAACGATGTCCTTTCCGTTAGTAAAGTGACCCTGCGCAGAATTAAATTCATCAACAGCAAAGATAGCAACACTACGTAAGCCAGCCTCAGTGCAACTTGCAGTAGGAAACCCATCAAAAGAACCGGGAGCAATTTTTCCACTTATGTTGGGGGACAAGATAAGATCCATTTTGCTAAAAAAATCATTAAACTCGTCGGGATCCAATGACCCATAAAACTTAATTCGATCCTTAAAGGGACTTACATCAATCACAAGTCTATCAAAAGGACCTACAACATGAAAATAAATGTCATCATGTCTATCACGCAAAATTTTGGCAACATTTACAAATACATCATATCCCTTATCTTCTCCATAACGCGTATATTTATGCGCCATAAAACAAATATCTAAGCGAGTCTTATCAATACCCCAGCGACTCTTTGACAAAATTAAGCTCGGAGAGTTGATCTCAGGCATGACAACACCAAAAATCATCTTGATCTTCTGGGGGTCGCACAATCTGCGGTCAACGATATAGTCATTCGTGATTTTTTGAGTAACAATTACCTTTTCAAAGAAGGGGGAATCAAATACTCTTTTCAATTTTCTATCACACTCAACATCATTTAGGACAAAACCAGCGCCTGGATAAAGAGTAAAAACAAAAGGCGTTTTTGCTGCTTCTATTTTAGGAAGCAACCTATAAATATTTGTTAAAAAATTAACGTAAATTAAATTTGCAAGGCTGATAGGGAGGCTATCGGTATATTGAACAACTCGACTTCCAAGCGCATGATTTTTTCGTTGGTACTGTCGAATAACCTCATCAATAGAAGAGTCCTCTAGAACGCCCAAAGATAGTCCCGAAGTCGCCACCAAAGAGTTCGGAAATGACTCAAGATAATGCGTAAACTCCACATATCTAAAGCCACTTCTGGTAGAAGGAAATACATCGTCAATAACAAGCAGCTCTAACCGACCTTCTTTTCCGCCATACAAATGTTCAACGGTACCATATAATTGAGTTATATATTTCTGAAATGCCTCGTTAAACTGATAATCAAGAAACTCATCGTACTCACCTATTAACTTTAACAACTCTCTTGTCTTCTCTAAACTTGTTCTTGAACTCCACTCGCCGCCTGAATGCTGCCTGTAGACAGAAAGCCTCTCATCTAAGTACCCAATTTTCCCAAATTGGGAGCAATACAAATTAAAAAACCAGTCCACCGTATAAATTTTATAAATATCGTAAGGAATTATTTCCATTAATTTTCCACGATAAAAGCAAGCAGAAAAATTACCAATGAAATTATTGCTAGCAAGTTCACTGCCAATAAATTCTGTCTTATCTAATGCTAGATGCGTCTGAAAAATTTCTCTATTCCCCCCCTTGCTATCACAGAACTCTAGGCAATTAAAAGACATCACGCAATCTAAATGCTGACCTAAAAAGTCTATATGCTTTTGAATTCGTAAATCCGAACACCAATAGTCATCCCCCTCGCAAAAAGTTATGTAGTCAGAGCCGATTGCTAGCTCATTAGCTCTCGCTAAGTTATTTACAACCCCTAGATTTTTTGAATTAATCTGAAATTTAATGCTGACGCGATCATCGTCAAGGTTAGCAATTAATGATTGAATTATTTTTGCAGTCGCATCTGGAGAAGCATCATCAATAACTATCAGCTTTAGAGTGAAGTCTCCACGTTGATTCAAGATAGATCTAATGCATTGTGCAATGTAGGCTTCATGTTTGTAGGTCAACACAATCACTGCGACCTCGGGAATGCTGTCTGCGCCAACATTATTTATTAGAGAACTGTTTTGAAACTGTAACCTACGAAGGTATATATCTATTAGATAACGAATGCTTCGGAGGGGTCTATCACCTTCAATCCTGGTAAAGATTAAAAGGCCTAGAGCATCGCTAGCCAACTCAAATCCCATTTCAAGCAACATATTTATATCTATGGATTCATCTTCATCCATATATTCAACACAAATAATTCCTTTGCGTGATAAAAATTGTAGGATCTTAGAAATTACCTTGGGATGAAAATTTTTTAATACAGCTATATTCAAATATAAAAAATCTATTTTTTTATCTTGATTTGAATAATGCTCAATCATCAACCCCAAAGATACTTCTGACTCTCTTCCAGTTAAGCTGGAAAACACCTTAAGCCCTAGCTCGAGTGTTAGCATTTTTGCTAGTTCAAGTTTTAACTTCTGATTCAACCCATCCACCTGAAAATAACTAACCCTAGAATTGTTCCCTATTAAATTTTTATCGACAAGATTGCCCTTACTCATAGCGAATTTCTCTTTTAATAATTCTGCATATCATATCCACCTCTTCAATTGAAAGAGTATGGTATAGCGGCAAACAAAGAATTCGCCTTGAAATGTCCTCAGCTAAAGGCACATTTTGCCCAGATATATAGGGTAATTCAGATAAAGAAGGGTAGAAATAACGGCGCGGAAAAATATTATTGAGATTTAGTTCTTTTAATATTTTTATTAGTATTGCTTCATTTTCAAAGATTACTGGGCAATATGCATTGTTATACTCAGCCTCTAAAATAATCTCCTGAAACTTAAGTGTGCAATCTGACAAATTTACCTTATATCGATCACATATAATTTTCCGAGTTGCCAATATTTCGGGGACGTATTTTAGATTGCATAGCCCCATGGCTGCATGAAACTCAGAATTTTTTCCATTAATGCCAATGTCACCAAATTCTGTAGCAGATGAATGCCCAAAATTCCTCATCATTGCCATTCGCTTTAGAATTTTCGGGTCTTGTGTGCTAACAGAGCCACCTTCTATCGTATGGAATAGTTTGGTTGAATGGAAGCTGCAGGTTGAAATATCGCCATATGATAAAAGTGATTTACCCTTATATTTAACTCCAAATGCGTGTGCAGCGTCGTAAATTACCTTTAGGTTATGTTTTTTAGCAATGTCACCAATTTGCTCTATATCACAGGGATTGCCAAATACATGCGTAGCAAGAATAGCCGTAGTCTTAGGGGTTATTGCTTTTTCAATTTTAGCGGCATCGATGTTTAGTGTTTTTGAGTCTATATCTACCATGACCGGATCGCAAGACTCCCATAGGATGCTAGATGTAGTTGCTACGTAACTAAAAGGAGTTGTAATAATTTCTCCAGTTAAATCAAGGGCGCTAATTGCGATCTGAAGGGCAATAGTGCCATTACTCAAAACTAAAAGATGTTCAATTTCAAGAAGGTCTTTTAGACGCAATTCCAATTCATTAAGTAAAGGACCATTGTTTGTCAACCATTCTCGCTCCCAGATTCCGTATAAATAACTCTCATACTCAGAATATGGAGGCATAAATGGTTTTGTAACGGTTATATTCATATGCTGCCCTCTTATTTTTTAAAGTTGTGAATCTTATAGCTAATTGAGGAATACCAAGAATTTTTAAATTGGTTAACCTCTGAGATCAACTCTCTATTTGTATGTGCTAGCTGCTCCATTTGCTCTCCACGAGCAATCCAATCTTTGGTAACGAGTTCTGTATTTTCAGATTGCTTTTGAAGCATCTCTGTGAGCGTTTCATTTGTATGTGCTAGCTGCTCCATTTGCTCTCCACGAGCAATCCAATCTTTGGTAACGAGTTCTGTATTTTCAGATTGCTTTTGAAGCATCTGATCCAATGATGAGATCTGCTCCAACTGTGACTGACTAATGCCCTCAAGAGAATTAAGATCATATTCCGGCAGGTAATCAGGCGCATTTAAATGAATGGAGTTATTTAAATCGACTTCATATTCATAGTGAGTTAACCAGCTAATAATTTCATTAGTAAACGGAGATTGGAACATGTCCTGAGATTTGCGCCATGCTTGAACACTTCCAGAAAAGGCTGCCTTTTTTTTGGACCCCATCCACTTGGAGTACGCTTGAGATGAAATTTCTTGCATATCAAATTTACAAAAAACATCATAATCTATAAAGCCACGAGGGTCTAACATCACCGGATCAAAATTAATACCCAAGAAATTGCAAATTCGTCGTATCTCAGATTCAGTGTTGGCAACAAGATCCTCGTATTTAACTTCCAAGTAAGTTCCAGCGGTAAGGTATAAGCCAGCATCCAACGTAATTTTCTTAATCTCTCGCGCCCATCTAGCCAAATTTAGCTTTGGCGATAAATGCCACCATGGAGTTCTAGCATAGGACAAAGCAACGTCACGTCCATCACGAATTACATGAATGATCTTTGCGTTCGGAAAAAAATGGGCTATTAAATCAAGACGCAATCCATACCAAGGAGTCTGTTCAATTAGCCAGCTTTTTCCATGCTTAATAGCTATTTCACTATAAAAAGCCTGCACAAATTTTTTTAGCGAGTCTCTTGGGGTATTTTTACGGAGGCAAAACTCCTTATAGTCAAAAAAGTTCTCCAGCTTGTGTGGGCAATATTTCTCTATCACAGCAGCGATCTTGTCCCCCTCCAAGCCCATTGGAGCTATATTTGAAAATTGCTCAAACAATCTGTTGCCGTTGCCTGAAACCTCAAAAAGCAATTGTATTTCTGGGGGCACGCACACTTCTGCGTGGCTATTTAACATTTGCCCCAGCCAACTAGTGCCGCAACGGCCAGTACCAACAATGAACGCTTGATTTATTTTTCGAGCCATGATGAATTCCAAGAATATTCTTTGCCGATAAGGGAAAAGAAATTGTGGTTAGATTTTTTGTAAATATCATATAAATCTAAAAGGGTGCTGGAATTTTCGCTGAGCCGAGTATCAACATAATCACCCTGATTACTTATTGTTCTACTATGCTCTTTAGTAATGCGTGGATTTAAATCAAGAAATTTATAAATTTCACCCAGAATCTGTGCATCATTTTTTTTAAAATCCTCGTACTCTAAAAATAAAAAATTTTCAATATCATAATATTTAAAAAATTTAATAATTTGTTGATAATAAAAACCTCTCCGAACAAAACTTGGCTCTTCAGATACATCATTGTTACGCCACCTGTCTAAATCTTCCTCAACACAATGTCTAAAGGATGGAAATTTTTCACTAAATAGTAATTTTTTTAATGGAATTTTTACATCACAATTACTACTTTTAAGATAATGGTCATATACATATTTAGCGGTAGCTGGATTATCATGAAATGTTCTAAACATATTCCATGCTGAATAACATCTTCTGACTGGATCCCTGACTATTACTATAAATTTTATTTTTCCCAGAGAGTTAAATATTCGCTCTGCAGCATTTTTGGAATATATGTAGGATGGAGTCGCTTCAAATATTATTGGTGCTGCTAAATCTTCAA
>Ga0316228_1004211_pt1 | contig 10908 bp, 8 predicted proteins | sample TBH18021metaG_FD_206005 | JGI IMG/M metagenome (GOLD analysis project Ga0316228, IMG submission 206005) | Freshwater microbial communities from Trout Bog Lake, Wisconsin, USA - TBH18021 | ecosystem: Environmental > Aquatic > Freshwater > Lake > Hypolimnion/Profundal zone | place: USA: Wisconsin... | reverse complement strand
AGGAGACCGCGGAGCTGGTGATCGACCCGGCCACCGAGATCATCCTCGCCCCCGGCTCCGAGGAGCGCCTGCAGCCCTTCACCGGCCAGGAGCACGGGCTCGCCCGGTTCTACCCGGCGCTGCCCTGCCTGCTCGACGACCTGCCCGAGGCCCGCTTCGTGGTCGAGGCTGGGGCCGAGGCGCGGGCCGAGGCCTTCTTCGAGCAGATCGCGGACGGGCGCGAGAGCGGCGAGGCGGCCAAGGGTGGCGGCCAGGCTCGGGGTCGGGCGGATCAGGATCCGCTCTACCTCGCTCCGGAGGACTGGGCGCGGCTCCTCAGGGAGCGCCGGCTCGCGGCTGCAACCGAGGAGGCGGACGCGTCCCTGCCCGCCTTCGTGCGCCAGTCGCGCCCGACCGCCGCCTTCACCAAGACGCTCCGGGACCGCCTCAGGGCGGGCGACTGGATCGTGCTCGCCGGGCCGGAGCGGTCGCTGCGCCGTCTGGTCCGGCAGGCCGAGCGCTCGGGCGAGCGCCGCGTGCGGTCCGTGCCGGACTGGGCGACGGCGGAGCGCGCCCGCCCCGGCGAGATCGTCGCGCTCGCTCTGCCGCTCGATGCGGGCTTCCGGGTGCCGGAGGCGGGCATCAGCGTGTTCGCGGCGGCCGACCTCTACGGCCAGCACGCCGGCGCGGCGGGACAGCGGGCCGCGACCCTGCCGCTCGGCGAGGTCGAGCTGCGCACCGGCGACGTCGCGGTCGATCGCGACAACGGGCTCTGCATCTTCGAGGGCCTGGAGCGGGTCGGCGGGAGCGAGGCCCTGCGCCTGCGCTTTTCCGGGGACGACGTGCTGATGCTGCCCGTCACCCAGGCCGACCGGGTCTGGCGCTACGGCTCGGACCCGGAGGCGGTCGGCCTCGACAAGCTCGCTTCCGCCTCCTGGCGCCGGCGCCACAGCGAGGCGGAGGCCACCATCGCCCGCACCGCCCGCGTCATGGTGGGGCTGGCGCAGGAGCGGGCCGATGCCAGTGCCCCGGCGCTGCGCCCGCCGGAGCGCGAGATGGAGCGCTTCGGCGCGGGCTTCGGCTTCAGCCTGACGCCGGACCAGGCCGCCGCGACGGACGCGGTGCTGGCCGACCTCGCCTCCGGCCGGCCGATGGACCGGCTGGTCTGCGGGGATGTCGGCTTCGGCAAGACCGAGGTGGCACTGCGCGCGATCGCGGCGGCCGTCTTCGCGGGCAAGCAGGTCGCGCTGGTGGCGCCCACCACCGTGCTGGTGCGCCAGCACGTGCAGACGCTGGAGCGGCGGTTCGGCCGCTTCGGGATCGCGGTCGCGCAGCTCTCGCGCCTCGTCGGCCCGGCGGAGGCGAAGCGGGTGAAGGCGGGGCTCGCCGACGGCTCGATCCGTGTCGTCGTCGGCACCAACGCGCTCGCGGCCAAGGGCGTCGCCTTCGCGGATCTCGGCCTGACCGTCATCGACGAGGAGCAGCGCTTCGGCGCGAAGATGAAGGAGTCGCTCCGCGCGCTCGCGGGCGGCGGCCACGTGCTGACGCTCACCGCCACGCCGATCCCCCGCACCCTGCAATCGGCGCTGGTCGGCCTGCGGGCGCTCAGCGTGATCGCCACGCCGCCCGCGGTGCGTCAGCCGATCCGCACGGTGATCGCGCCCTTCGAGGCCGAGACGGTGCGGGCCGCGCTGATGCGCGAGCACCGCCGCGGCGGCCAGAGTTTCGTGGTCTGCCCGCGCATCGAGGACCTCGAGCCGATGGCCGAACGCCTGAGGGCGATCGTGCCCGAACTCGCGATCGTCCTGGCGCACGGCGAGATGAAGGCCGCCGCGATGGACGCGGCGATGATCGACTTCGCCGACGGCGCGGGCGATGTGCTGCTCGCAACCTCCATCATCGAGAGCGGGCTCGACGTGCCGAGGGCCAACACGATGCTGGTCTGGAACGCCGAGCGCTTCGGGCTGGCGCAGCTGCACCAGCTGCGCGGCCGGGTCGGGCGCGGCCAGCGCCGGGGCGCGGCCTACCTGCTGAACGATCCCGAGCGCCCGCTCTCCGCCGGCGCCGAGAAGCGCCTGCGCACGCTCGAGGCCCTCGACCGGCTGGGGGCGGGCTTCACCATCTCGGCGCGCGACCTCGACCACCGCGGCGCGGGCGACCTCGTGGGCGACGCCCAGGCGGGCCACGTCCGGCTGATCGGGCTCGGCCTCTACCAGCACGTGCTGCAGCTGGCGCTCCGCGCCGCCAAGGGCGAGCCGGCGGAGGACTGGCGGCCGGAGATCAACCTGGGGCTGGAGGGGGCGATCCCCCACGACTACATGCCCGAGCCCGAGATCCGGCTCGGCCTCTACACCCGCCTGCTGCGGGTGGGCTCGACCCAGGAGATCGACGCGCTCTGCGCCGAGACCGACGACCGCTTCGGACGGATGCCGGAGGGGGTCGAGACGCTGGTGACGCTCGCGCGGCTGCGGGTCCAGTGCGGTGCGCTCGGGATCAGCCGGCTCAGCGGCGGCCCGCAGGGCGTCGCGGCGGATTTTCGCGAGGCGGGCCGGATCCGGGCGCTGGCGCTCGACGGCGACCTCGCGGTGCGGGACGGCCGGGTGATCCTGAAATGCACGACGCGGGACGCGGCCGAGCGCGGCCGCCTCGCCGTGGAGCTGCTGGAGCGCATCGCCGAGGCCTGCGAGGCGGCGGCCTGACGCCGCCGCCCGCGCATCCGCCCGTCAGGCCATCTGCTTGCGGGCGAACAGGGCTCCGGCGAACGCCACGGCGGAGCCGGCCGCGACGATGCAGATCATCAGCAGGCGCCGCGGCTGGGTCGCGGATTCGGCCATCACCGGCGGCACGATCAGGCTGAAGAACTCGATCTGGCGCGCCGCGATGATGCGGGCGCGCTCGTTGGCCGCCAGCACGGCGGCGTAGTATTTCTCGGCGTTCTTGCGCTCGTTGTCGAGCGCCTCGAAGCGGGTCAGCGCGTCGGCGAGGACGCGCTTCTGCTCGGCGTCCTGGCTCGTCGCGGTGCGCTCGATCCGCGCGATGTTCTCGTCGAGATCGCGGATCTGCGTCTTCATCTCGATGATGCGGTTCGAGTTCGGCCCGAGGTCGCGCTGCGCGACCGAGAGCTGGATCGATTTCTCGACGCGGGCAGCGCGCAGCTCGCCGATCGTCTTCAGGTTCGCCTCGTTGGTCTTCTGCGCGTCGAGCACGCCGTCGCGGTTGCGCAGGTCGCGCACCTCCAGGCGGACCTTGCGCATGCGGTCCTCGGCGAGCTTCAGCTCGCGGTTGCTCTCGGCCACCGCGTCCATGCGGGCGTTGAGGCTGAGCCGGTTCACCACCGCCTCGGCCTCCTTCAGGATGGCCTGGACGAGCGTGAACGATTCCTGCGGGTCGAAGGCGTTGACCGTGAGGACCATGACGCCGGAGCCGGACTCGACGGTGATGGCCACACGCTCCCGCCAGTAGTGCAGGAACCTCTCGATCGGCTTCTCGGGATTGAAGCGGGAGAGGATGTCGATGCTGTCGCGGCTGAACCACGCGCGCAGCGGCAGTTCCTTCTCCAGTGTCTCCAGCATCGGCCGGCTGAGCACGTACTGGTAGGTGATCAGGGTGTCCTGGGCGATGAGCTCCTTGGGCACGCCCGAGTTGGTGCCGACCGAGTCCGGGTTGGCCTTCTCGGAGCCGCCGAGCGCCGGGCGGATCGCGAACTGCGCCTCGGTGACGTAGCGGTCGGAGGCGATCAGCCCATAATAGACCGCTCCCATCAGCGTCGGCAGCACGAAGCAGACCACGAACAGCACGGGCAGCCACGGGTCCCGCTTCACGTGGCTCTGGTAGGAGCGGATGCCCTTCCGGCGGTCGGCGAAGCGCGACATCCGGGCGAACTGCCGGAGCGACTCGGCCACCGCGTTGGACTTGTCCGCGGTGGTAAGCGGCTGACCCTGCGGGTTGCGGATCTCGACGTTCATGGGGCTGTTCGTGTCCAGGTCCGGGGGCCGTGTCCGGGGCGAGTCGCCTCGCATGCCCGCGCGGCGAAACCATGTCCGCAAACGCCACGGTCCGCCAGCGCAGTCCTCGCGCCCGCCCGGCGTTCAGGCGTTCAGGCGGCGGTAGACCTCGATGGCGTCGTTGACGTCCTCGTACACGATGGCGCGGCCGTTGAGCAGGACGATGCCCTGCTGGCACCACTCGCGGATCGTCTCCATCGAGTGCGAGACCATGATGACGTCGGCGTTCTTGCGACGCTGGGAGAAGACCTCGGTACAGCGCTTCTGGAAGCGCGCGTCGCCCACCGCCGTGACCTCGTCGATCAGGTAGCAGTCGAACGGGATCGCCATGCTCATCCCGAAGCCGAGGCGCGCGCCCATGCCGGAGGAGTAGGTCCGGATCGGCACGTCGAGATAGCTGCCGAGTTCGGAGAAATCCTCCACGAACTCGAGCACCCGCTTCGGGTCCTCGCCGTAGATGCGGGCGACGAAGATGACGTTGTCGCGCCCCGTCATCTGCGGGTGGAAGCCGCCGCCGAAGCCGAGCGGCCAGGAGACCCGCAGGCCCCGGTGGATCCGGCCCCGGGTCGGATCCTCGACCCCGCCGATCAGGCGCATCGTGGTCGACTTGCCGGCGCCGTTGATGCCGAGGATGCCGTAGCTGATGCCGGGCTTCAGGGTCAGCGAGACCCGCTCCAAGATGGTGCGGCGGTGGCCGTCCGTCTTGTAGATCTTGGTGACGTTGTCGAAGCGGATCACCGGGAAGGGGCCCTGCGGGATGGCGCCGCCCTGGCGGGCGGGTTCGGTGCGCGGCTTGGCCGGTGAAAGCGGCGAATCTGAGGATGGCGCGCCTCGCCTGGACGGGGCGCGGGTCCCGCCTCCCTGCCGTGCGGGACAGCGGGATCCGCGATCCTCGGAGCCTCCTCCGGAACCGGCGGCCCTACCGGAACGGCGGCTCGTCGAAGCTCCTCAGCTTGCGCGAGTGCAGGCCGTGGCGGTCGGCACGCAGCACGTCGAGGGCGGCGAGCCCGATGCGCAGGTGCTCGCCCACCGCCCGCTCGTAGAAGGCGTTGGCCGCGCCCGGCAGCTTGATCTCGCCGTGGAGCGGCTTGTCCGAGATGCAGAGGAGCGTGCCGTAGGGCACGCGCAGGCGGTAGCCCTGCGCGGCGATCGTGCCGCTCTCCATGTCGACGCCGATGGCGCGGCTGAGGTTGATCACCCGCCGCTCCTGGGTGAAGCGCAACTCCCAGTTCCGGTCGTCGTAGGTGACGACGGTGCCGGTGCGCAGGCGCCGCTTGAGGGCGTCGCCGTCCTCGCCCGTCACCTCGGCCGCGGCCGCCTGGAGGGCGAGCTGCACCTCGGCGAGCGCCGGCACCGGCACGTCGGGCGGCACCAGCGCGTCGAGGATGCGGTCGCGCCGGAGATAGCCGTGGGCCAGCACGTAGTCGCCCATGCGCTGCGACTGCCGCAAGCCTCCGCAATGGCCGACCATCAGCCAGCACTGCGGGCGCAGCACCGCGAGATGGTCGGTGATCGTCTTCGCGTTGGAGGGGCCGACGCCGATGTTGACGAGCGTCGTGCCCTGCATGGCACCGTCCGGCCCGCGCGCCACGAGATGGTAGGCCGGCATCTGGAAGCGGTGCCAGGGCGAGGCCGCGATGAGGGCTGCAGGATCCGCGGAGGCCGCCTCGGCCCGGCTCACCCGCACGCCGCCGGGCAGGATCAGTTCCTCGAAGCCCTCCGCGCCCGAGGCCAGCCGCTCCAGCCCGTGGCGGACGAACTGATCGACGTAGCGGTGGTAGTTCGTCAGCAGGATCCAGGGCTGGACGCAGGCCCAGTCGCTGCCCGTGTAGTGTACGAGGCGGCGCAGCGAGTAGTCGACGCGCACCGCGTCGAAGAGCGCGAGCGGGCGCGGGGCGTCGCCCCGCTGCTCCCAGAGCCCGTCCGCCACCTCGTCGCCGACGACCGAGAGCAGCGGCACCGGGAACCACGCGGCGAGGTCGGCGCCGTCCGGCGCCCGCCGGCTCGGGCCTATCCCGGCCTCCAGCACGTAGGGGTACGGGATCTCCTGGGCGCTGAGCCCCACCTCGAGCGAGACCCCGTAATCCTCCACCAGCGGCCGCAGCTGCTGGATCAGGTACTCGCGGAAATGCGCGGGCTGCGTCACCGTCGTGGCGTAGGTGCCGGGCGCCTGGAGCTTGCCGGTGGCCCGGCTGATCCGCGGCATCGGTCCGCTCGGCTGGTAGGTGACGCGGATCTCCGGATAGCGGAACTTCAGCCGCTCGGCCGCGTCCGGCGGCGCCCCGCCGTCGAGATAGCGCGCCAGCGCGGCTCGCAGGGCCTGCGTCGCCTCCGCGTGCAGGGCGACCAGGCGCTCGACCGCGACGCCCACCTCCGCAATGGCCTCCATCGGCCGCAATTCCTCGACCAAGCCGCTCTCCTTCCAGCACGCCAGCCTCCCTTATACCGCGCGGGCACACCCCGCGTCGCGGCTTGCGGCGCGGCCCCGGGTGGCCGAAACGCGGAGGCGACGCATGACCCCGAAAGGCACCCCGTGAGCCAGGACGACGATTTCGGGCCCCGGCCCGGCGAGGAGAGCGTGGCGCTGCCCGAGCGCTTCGACGCGGGCCTCCACTTCATCGGGCGCCTGCGCACGCCGTGGACGCGGCGCGCCGCGTGTCCGAAGAACGGGACGCAGAGCGATGCGGTCTGCACCGCGGTGGTCGATCCGCCCTACGCGCCGGCCCTTCAGGACATCGAGGGCGCGAGCCACCTGATCCTGCTCTACTGGATGGACCGGGCGGACCGGACGCTGGTCCGCCAGCGGCCGCGCCACGCGGACGGCAGCCGCGGCACCTTCTCGCTGCGCTCGCCGGCCCGCCCGAACCCGATCGCGCTGGCCGTGGTCGAACTCCTCGGGCGCGAGGGCGACACCCTGCGGGTGCGCGGCCTCGACTGCCTCGACGGCACGCCCCTCCTCGACATCAAGCCGTACTACGCCACGACCGACGCGCGGCCGCAGGCGACGGTGGACCGCGCGGGCACGCGGTGAGGCGCGCCGTCGCGGCCGTCGCGGCCGCGGGCCTGCTCGTCGGGCTCGGCTGGATCCTCGGCGGGAGCGTTCGCGGGCCGGCGTTGGATGCGCGCCAGTACGGGCAGGGCCGCCTCGCCGCGGTCCAGCAGCATCTCGACGAGGCACCGGCCGGGTTCGTGTTCGTCGCGGGCGACAGTCAGGCCGAGCTGCAGAGCCCGGCCCAGCGCCCCTGCGGGCTCGAACTCGTCAACGGCGGGATCGCCGGCGCGAATGCCGAGGCCTACGCGGATTTCCTCGCGGGCCTGCGCTTCCCCCGCCGCGCCCGCGCCGCCGTGCTGGCGATCGGCACGAACGACCTCGTCGCGAAGAACCGGCCGGGCCGGGCCGAGAACGCCGTACGGTTCGAGGCGGCGAGCGAGCGGATCCTGCTCACGCTCACGCGGCACGCGGACCGGGTGGTGGTGGCGGCGCTGCCGCCGATCGGGCGCGCGCTCGGCGGGCGGCTCGACGCGTCGGCGGTCGCCCCCCTGTCCGAGCGGCTGCGCAACCTCTGCGCCCGCCTCGGCTGCCGCTACGCCGACCCCTACGCGGACCTGCGCGACGGCCCGGACGGCTTCGCCAAGCCGGGCGCGATGAGCAACGGCCTGCATCTCTCGGCCTACCGGCCGGTCCTGCGCGCGCTCGAGGCCGACCTCTGCGGAAGCGGCCCGGGATAGGCGGGGCCCAGGCTCAGGGCGGGTTCGGAAAATGGCCGGCCGCGCGCAGGACGACCTTCCCGCCGGGAACCCCGAACGGATAGGCCACCGAGACGACCGTGAAGCTCGCGCCGCCGAGGCGGGCCGCCGGGCTGGTGGTCACATGCTCGGCGGCCAGTCCGCGCACCCCGCGTTTCACGGCCAGGCCGGCGAGGAAGCAGAAGCCGGCATCGCCCGACGCGCAGGCGCCGTCCGCGACCGTGCACGCGGTGGCCCCGATCGCCAGGCAGCGCGCCGCCTCGGAGGCGGCCTGCTGCAGGGCGTTGCGGGTCCAGAGGCCGAAACCCAGCACGAAGCCCGCGAGCACGAGGGCGACGAGCACGGGCGCGACGAGGGCGAACTCGACGGCCGCGCCGCCGCTCCGGTCCCCGGTGAGGCCCCCCGTCCGGCCGCCGTCGCGGCGCCCGGGCCCCGCCGCGGCGCGGCCCGGCCCGGATCGATCGCGGGGATCGCGCCTCACTCGATCCTCGCCACCGCCCGGTCGCTGGTCTGGGACAGGGCCCCGAACAGGCCCGACCGGACGAAGAGGGTCGGTCGGTTCGCGGTCACCGTGACCGACACGAACTTGCCGCCCGTGACGCTCCCGCCGCAGGACAGGGCGGAGGCGCCGACCGGGGCCCAGGCCGGCGGGAACCCGGACAGGCAGAAATAGGTCGCGAAGCGGCTCGCATCCGGCGCGTTGTTGAACAGCACCGATACGTCGGGCGGCTGCGGGAGCGCGGCGGTCGCGGCCGCCACGGCGCGGACGGTGGCGATGAAGGCCGGCACCTCGGCGGCCGTCACCTTCGGTCCGTTGAGCTGCGCGTAGAGCACCGCGGCCGTCGTCGCGTCCGCCACGCGCAGCCGCACGTAGAAGGCGTAGCCGAGGTCGAGTGCGCCTGTCGCCACCGCCAGCAAGGCCGGAACGACGAGCGCGAACTCGACCGCCGCGGCGCCGGACCGGGCGCGCGGGAGCCGCCGCGCGTGGGCCGCGAGCCGGGTCACCGGGCGAGTCCCGGGACGCCGCTGCCGGAGGATGCCAGCGCCAGCCCGGCGCAGGGCGCGACGTCGAGTCGTGCCCGCTGATAGATGTCCAGCACGCCCGCGACGATCTGCAGGCAGCCGCCCGGCGGGTATCTCACCGCCTGGCCGTTGTAGATCGAGGTGTTGCTGACCGGCACGTAGATCAGGCCGGACATCGTGTCCGCGACGCCGGACGCCTGGTAGAGGTTGAACGTGCCGCCGAAGACCACGAACAGGATGTTGCGGTAGCCGTAGGAGGGGTTGCGCGCGGTCGGCGCGGTGGCGTTGACGGTGCCCGATCCCAGCAGGCTGATCGATCCGCCGTAGACCGCGAAGGTGACGCCGACGGCCGTGAGGTTCTGCTGGGTCAGCGCCATCGACCCGCCGTAGAACGAGACGGTCGAGGAGCCCGTCGTGGCCGAGCCGCCGTAACCGAAGGTGACGTTCGCGCCGCCGAAGATGGCGGAGCCGCCGTAGAAATCGACGTTGCCGACACCGAAGGTGGTGTTCGAGCGAGCGCTCAGGGACATGGATCCACCGCCGAAGTGAACCGGGCCTTTCCCGAAAGACAGGTCGCCGGATACGTTGTAGATCGACCCGCCGTAGAAGTAGAATGGACCATCCCCGTAGCTCATCGCACCCGTGCTGCCGTTGGACATCGAGCCGCCCCAGAGATAGAACGGGCCGCTCCCGAAGCTCAGCGTGCCCGTACCGTTGGCTATGCTGCCGCCGTTCACGTAATGCGGGCCGTCCCCGAAGCGGAGCACGCCGGTCTCGTTGCGGATCGCCGCTCCGAACACCTTCGCGCCGGCCCCGAAGGCCATCGTTCCGCCGCGCGTGTTGTTGACGTCGCCGTTGAGCGAGTAGGTCGCGTCCGGAAACGTCATGCTCCCGCTGTCGTTGTTGATGCTCTGCTTGAACACGAAGGTCACGTCGGCGCCGGGATCGGACGAAAAGGTCGTGCGGGCCCCGTTCTGGCTCACCACGGAGCCGGCGATCACGTAGCAGCCGCTGCGGAAGCGCAGCGTGTTCGTGCCGGTGAGCGTGATGCTCCCGTTGATCGTCGTCGGCGTCGCGCAGGTCGGGTCGGCCGCGCCGCCGTTCCCGGTGAAGGTCAGGGTCGCGTTGAGGAGCCTCAGTTCACCGTAGCGCTTGGCCTGGTCCAGCGTGTCGGCCGTGTTGCTGAAGCTCATCGCGGTCCCGGACGGGGTGGGCGGGTCCATCGTCCGGCGCGGGGACGTGGACCCGAACGGCCAGCCGGGGCTGGCCATCGCGGCGAAATGCTTTCGGATCGCCAGGATATCCGGGTGGGAGGCGATCGCGTCGGTGATCGTCGCCTTGTAGCCGAAGGATGCGAGGCCGGGCTGCATCGAGGCTGTCCGGCAGAGGAAGGGCTTCTGGTCCGACTGGCTGACGCCGACCTTGGCCTCCGCCAGCGTCACGGCGGCGGAGCCGCAGACGTAGAGGTAGGTCCTGGCGCCGACGCTGCAGGCCGGCCCGGTGACGACGGCGTTGTCGTAGATGTTGGTCGGCCCCACGAGCGAGCCGAGACAGGATCCCCCGATGCCCGTGTCGGATCCCTCGCCGGGATCGGCGATGGAGGTTGCACCCACCGCGCTCGCGGTGCCGCCGGTGAGCCCCGGGAACAGGCGCGGCATGGGCCGCGACACTGTGGTCGAGAGGGCGGAAGGCGCCGGGCGTCCGGGTGGAGGGTACCGCCACCGTCGCGACGGTGGCGCCGGCCAACCCGTTCAGCTCGACGACGTTCCGGGCCGTCGCGACGGCGACCGCGCTGGCGGCGGCGCCCGCGACGGGCGCGGGCGTCGCGGCCGCCGCCAGGTTGGCGAGATCCGCGGCGCGCTGGTTCTGCAGCTTGGCGACGTAGAGGTTGCCGGCGTCGAGGCTCATCGCCGTGCCCATGGCCGTCATCCCGAGGGCGGCGGCGGCCAGGATCGTCACGCTGCCCTCCGACCGGTGCAGCAACCGTGGGCGTCCGGAGCGCTTCCGGGCCTGAGTTTCACCTGGGTCCATCGCCGCCGTGCAATCGAGCCGCCCTGTGCAGCGCGAATATTCCGTTCCGTCGTTAAAATTTCGTGCCGCGGCTGCCCAATGCTCGTTTCATGACGCATAAGACGCGTAATCTAAGTTGATCGCA
>Ga0316228_1004208_pt1 | contig 10919 bp, 9 predicted proteins | sample TBH18021metaG_FD_206005 | JGI IMG/M metagenome (GOLD analysis project Ga0316228, IMG submission 206005) | Freshwater microbial communities from Trout Bog Lake, Wisconsin, USA - TBH18021 | ecosystem: Environmental > Aquatic > Freshwater > Lake > Hypolimnion/Profundal zone | place: USA: Wisconsin... | reverse complement strand
TCAAGAAGGAAAACAAAGAAATCCCAAGATTCAGCAAAGAATATAACTCTGCTTACGATTATGTTAAAAGCCAAACTAAATCAGGTAAATTAGATTTCAACACAAGCTACGGCAAACGGATGATAAAAAATGCTTTAGAGCATCCTCAGTGGACATTAGCCGATTGGCGGGGACATGGCAAATCGACGGGAAAATCGATTCAGTTTTTTGACAAGGATGGTAAATATACTGAGGGCATTCAATTTAAAAACAGACGTGAAGAAAGTAAATGGTCTACTTATCTCAATGCCGTTCAAAAATACCTGAACACAGGAGATGACAGCAAACTGAAAAAATTCAAAAACGTTTCTTTTGTCGATATTGACGGGCACAGGCACGAAGCTGTAATAAACAAGGAAACTTTAAACAGATTGGCAATATTCAACGAACTGCCTTCGGGCGAAGACATTTATATCAACTAGAGAAAGGATGATCTCTATGATTGCTAAAGAAAAGCGAACTCAAAGAAAAATTAATGAATTAGGCTGCCGAAACCCAAAATGTCAGATATGCGGCGAGACAGATCCGGCGATGTTAACTAGGCAGAAGTCTTTATTCCTGGAGGAACACCATATTGCTGGTAATCACGAAGGGGATACGATCATTGTCTGCCTGAATTGCCATGCGAAACTGACAGACAATCAATTAGATTGGCCTGAAGGACTGTTTGCAGAAAACAAGACCCCGGAAATGGTATCTGTCGGGTTCTTGTTTGGGCTAGCCGCTATCCTCGGACTTCTAGCAGTATATTGCTTTAAACACGCTAATAATCTCTACGACTTCATTAGTCGCGTTCAGGTGGTGAATCCCTCATGAGTATTAGGCAAATTCCTATTGCTGTACGCGCCCATACAGAACCTATAAGAGATGAAAAACACGTTCCCCATAAAACAAAACAAGAAGATTTGCGGAAATCATACGGCAAGCGGATTTTAGTTTTTGACACGGAAACCACTACTTGCATTTATCAAAATATGTTGTGTGGGCAAGCTATGATTGCTGAAGGAACAACCCAAGCTCACATTGATGGCCTGGTCAGTGAACACTACCTTATATATGGCGACAACCTGACTGAAAGCAATATGGTCATATTAGAAGAATTTGCAGATCAAAGAAAGGCAAACCTAGTTTCCAGGCAGGAATTTATTGAAAACGTCTTCCTTCCAGAACTATGGGAGTTAGGAACACTATGTATAGGTTTTAATCTTCCTTTTGATTTATCAAGACTTGCAATGTCTTCTAGGACATTCTGCACCGGTAAGCACAAAGATATGTTTGAATTAAAGCTCTCTAAAAGCGACTATAAACCCACAATCCTTATTAAGCCAATCGACAGTAAAAAGGCGTTTATCCAATTTAGATTTCCCACAAGGCCAAAACGCGGGAGTGAACGTATTCCCTTTCGGACAGGGCGTTTTTTAGATTTGAGAACGCTCGTATTTGCCTTAACCAATGAATCACACACTCTGGATTCAGCGTGCAAATTGTATCAAGTGAAAAATGGTAAAGGTCATGCGGAAGAACACGGCAAAATAACCCTAGACTATTTAAGGTACAATGAACAGGACGTTATTGCAACTTTAGAGCTGTATTGCAAAGTCAAAAAAGAATTTGACCGTCATCCTCTAGATTTAGAGGCTGGCAAAGCTTATTCGCCTGCAACCATCGGTAAAGCTTACTACAAGGCCATGGGCATTAAGCCCTTTCGTGAAAAACAGCCGGATTTCCCCAGGGATGTTTTAGGTTATGCAATGGTTGCCTATTATGGTGGACGTTCAGAGTGCCACTATCGCCAAAAACCAGTTAAAGTATTTCATACAGACATCACCAGCATGTATCCATCAGTTTTTACTTTGCAAGACTTGTGGTCTTGGGTGACTGCTGAACGACTGGTCCCAGTGGAAGCTACCGAGGAAGTCATAAAGTTTATTGAAAACCTTTCTATAAATGATCTGTTTAATAAAGAAATGTGGAGAGATATCCCCAGCCTTGTTCAAGTCTTACCCCAAGATGATTTACTGCCGGTCCGGGCTGAATACGGCAAAAGTAACGCCTATCAAATCGGTCTAAATTACCTGACGGCGGAAGAGCCTATGTGGTACACCTTGGCAGATATTATCGCCTGCAAAATCCTTTCCGGAAAAACGCCTAAAATACTACGAGCAATAAAAATAATTCCAAGTGAAAAGCAGCAAGGACTTCAGCCTGTTAACATCAGGGGAGATATTCCTATTGACCCTGCAAAAGACAATTTTTTTAAGAAAGTTATTGAGTTAAGGAAAGAGATAAAAAATCAACATAGTTTGAGTGACTAAGATGAGGCAATGCAGCTATTTCTTAAGATTCTCGCTAATTCCACAAGCTATGGCGTTTATATTGAAATGAATAGGGAGGAATTAGAAGACGAACAAGATTTTAATATTTTGGGGTTGAAAAGTTTTTCGGATAATCGCAAGCGAGTGGAGAAAAACGGCAAGTTTTACAACCCTCTTATTGCTGCCATGATTACGGGAGCAGCCCGCTTAATTCTTGCTATGATGGAAAAAACCGTTTTGGATTTAGGTGGCAATTTTGCCTTTTGTGATACTGACAGCATGGCTATCATGGATTTGAAAAACGATAGGCCAGAGAATATAGGGGAACAAGTGGTAGAAAAGTTTAAATCACTTCTCCCCTACGACTTCGACGGCAGCTTACTGGTAGCGGAAGATTATAATTGGGAGCGCATCAATTGGAATGAGAAAGATAAAGATAACACCCTGAGGGGTAAATACTATCCCCTGTATTGTTATATGGTTTCAGCTAAAAGATATGTTTTGTATAACTTAATCCCAGACGGTGAAGGCAGGACCCAAGTTGTAATCCGAAAGAAATCGGACCATGGTCTGGGTCATCTGCTTTCTCCGAACAAACGTGATAAAAGAAACGATTGGATAAATGAGGTGTGGAAGCGAGTCATTTGCTTGGAGCTTGGGTTACCTTATGATGAACCGGAATGGTTCGACAGACCCGCTCTTGCTCATCTGTCAATAAGCAAGCCATTAATCTATGATATTTTTAACAGGGAAATTCTCAAGCCTTATAATGAACGGGTGAAACCGTCTAACTTCATGCTTGTTGCTTATCCTGCAGAGGATGTAATTTTCGGGACCCATACAATAACAAGCTATTACTGCAAATTACACAAAGCAATAGGGATGAGCCATTGCAGAAACAAGTCAGCTTGTAAACACGTTGCTAATTGCTATGCTAACCTGAATATAATTCCTATTACCGCATACGACAGCCCAGAAAATTACGAGCGTTTAAATTGGCTAGACAAAAATACGAAAACACCTATAAAGATTAAATTGAGTCGGAATAAAAGCGAACAATCAAAGAGAATGCAAACTAAAAGAATATTGAGTGAAGTACCAAAAGAATATAAAAAAGCATTTGAAAAATCCTTCAGAAATGAGATAGATGAATTTAATGTCGATGGAGTACTTACAATAAAAAATTATTTTGATTTTATCGGGGATTACAATCTCCATCCTGAATTAAAGTATGATGCTCCAAACGGAGAACCTTGTGGAAAACATGCTAAAGGATTGTTGAAGAGGACCCATGTTCATGCTGCAAAAGTTAAGCATATCGGCAAGGAAACAAACACTATCCAGGATAAAGAAGAAGAAGCTATTATTCCAGACGAATTAAACTGGGATGATACCATTTTAACTTATGACAAGGAGTCTGAAGAATATACATATCAAACTAAAATTGACGGGAAGCAATGGCTTGAATTATTACCAACCTTAAAGGAAAAAGCTAAACCGAGGACGGTTTGGGCTAAATCTTTAGGAATAAAGCGGCAATATTTTTATGAACTGCTTCAGGGCAAGAACCTCCCATCTCCCGAATTATATAATAAGATACTTGAATTCTGCGAAATACAGGGGCTTAAGATACCCATATCGAAAATCCCCGCTCCTTCCAGCTTCAAGAATAATGAAAAAGGCTGTATCCTTCCGATTAAAGATTTAGCTTTACAAGTTGGCGTTTCTATAGAAAGAATAAAGACTGTGTTAAGTGGAAATATCTTAGTAATTAACGGGCTGGAATATGTTAATATAAATACTGAAGTTGCAAAAAAAGTTATGGGCGATTGGAATAGATGTAAACGCCAGGAACGAAAAGAAGCGGAAAGGCAAGCTTTGGCGGGCTTGAAGGTCCAGGGATATTGTCTGACCGGAAAGGACAGTAAGTCGTTAATAATATTTGATGTTGAAGAAGTTACCAATATACAGGTAACCCACGAAAAGGGACGGAGCTATAAAACATTAAATGTGAAATTGAGAGATGGTAATATCTACAGAGTATTAATAAAGGATAACCCTTTGGTTTTCAAATACAGGCTTTTGCCGAGAGCATCTCAGGTAGCCGTTAATCCCGAACAGATTACAACTAAAGAAAAACAAGGTTTTCAGATCGAGTACGGGCCGTGGATGTCGGTAACATTATCATGGTTGAATGAAAATTTGCTTTTAAGGCTTTATGGAATAAGCAAAAAAATGCTTCTGACTGACCTCGAAGCTGGTAAGATTGCTGCTAACGCTATTATGTATAACGATGGCGGAAAAATAATGATTAATTCTCTAACCGCTTTTAAGTTTTACAATAATGCGAATAAACGATAACAGCCACTACATGCAAAAAATAGAACCTACTCAAGGTTCTATTTTTTGTTGGGTTGAGGTTTTGGTTCCACTATTATTTTGAATAAATTTCTCAAATTCAGATTTGGGAATACGCCATAATCGTTTTAAATGAATACCTTTTAGTTCCCCAGTTACTAGCCAATTTCGTACTGTTCTCGCGTGCACCTTTAATATGTTAGCAATTTCTTCTGGGGTTAGATATTCAGTTTCAGGCATTTAATCACCCTATTTCCGCTTTTGTTTGAATATTACCATAGTTTCCGTTGACTGGCAAATATCAACGCGGTACAATAAAAGAAATAAGAGAAATAACGGAAATAATGAGCGGCAAGGAGTGATAATGTATGTCTAGTGAAATCATGGTTTTATCAGGCTATGGTATCAATATGCGGGTGAGAAGTGGCGGGTTAGCTATCAAGAGTGGATTCCTGTTCATGGGCAATCTACAAAAAACCTTTATTTCAAGAGGACTAAATGAGGTTGAACATATTGTTATCATTGCTCAATCCGGGAATCTAAGTATTGACGTGGTTAAATGGCTTATGAGCCAGAATATCGCGGTCTCATTCCTTGATGAGTATGGGGACTTGGTTACAGATTTTATGCCGGAGAATCATATCTCAGGGATAACCAAACGGAGGCAAGCTACGGCAGATGCAGACACAAAAATAAAAATCTCCGCGTGGCTGCTTGCGGAAAAGTTCAAGGGTCAGCGGAACACATTAGACTATATTAGTAGAAGATATATTAGGGCACGTTGGTGGTCTGAAAGATGGAGTATTCAAATTGAACGGGCTATAATGCTTTCCCAGGAAAGAGAACGAGGTCTTTCTGCTTGCTCTGATACTGATTCTCAAAGAATTCTTGAAGCTCAAGCCGCTGCTGCTACTGGCAATGCTTGGAGGGAATTCCGCTCGATTGGATGAACCTGAAAAAGGTACCTATTAATTGGCTTAGTTTAGGTAATCGGACTTCTCCGAAAAGCGGTACCCCTAGAAAAGCGATTGATCCTTGGAATGCCTGTTTAAACTATTGTTATGCTGTTTTGGAGACACGAGTGCGTCAACAATGTGTTCTTTGTGGTGTGGACCCAGATTTAGGTATTTTGCACTCTGATCATTCAACTCGAACTTCCCTTGTTTTTGATCTTATGGAACCTATCAGACCCAAAATTGATAAGTTGCTTTTTGACTGGATTGTAACAAAAAAGTTTAACCCCAAAGACTTCTTTGAAACAAGGGAAGGTATTTGTAAAGTAGGACCGGAAATAACCACTCAAATAATCCCTTTGGTAAAGGGATTGAATATGGAAATAGCCCGAATTATTAAGAATTTTGCCGGGTTCTTTAAAAACAAAACCGTAATTACTAAGCCTGCTGCATTACAGAGAAATGAGGAACTAAGACACATTTCAAAGCCCAGGATAAAAACCGCCAAACAAGCACTACTAAACTTTGATGAAAATCAGCCCATTGACGAAGAATGCAAGTGTTTGGAATGCGGAGTAGCGTTTATTCCTACTGACAATCGGCAAAGATATTGTTGCTCAAACCATAAAAATGTATATGTAGCTAGGGAAAAGCGAAAACAGCGTCTTGCTGGAGGTAAATGCCCACGGTGTGGAAATCCTATACCAGAACCTGTAAATGGAGCTTATAAAGAAAAATTGGCGTATTGTCACGACTGTGTTGATTATTGGAAAGCAAGAGGGGAAAGGAAAAAGGCGAAATCCTGCTAGAAAAAATATGTGTACTTACAGTCAATGTTCCGATTAATTGGATAGTATATAATCCGGCATCTGCTATGGGCGGGAAGCCGGATTTATTGTTTAATTGCAATCTGGCAATAGTGTTATATTTTCCATGCCTTTATAATATTCGAAGAAATTGGAAATAATTAACTATATAGTGTAGTTGGCGAACCGTAACCCCATTGCTTGATATTCAACTAACTTATCAACTGTTTTACATTTTCACAGTTGGAGCTAGCTGGTTTCCCAGTATAACACAGGAAGGTTGTGATGCCGTGCTTCCATCTGTTATTGCTCTTGATTTAGAAACAAACGGATTGAACGCAGAGAACAGTGTTTTATCGATATGTGCCATTAAACTAACAGTGAATTTGAACACAAGTAAAATAATTCAGACAGATCAATTTTTGCGGTATTACTACCCGGATGAGCCATTTAATAAAACTGCTATTAGTGTCAATGGACTAACGGGTAAAAAGATCAGCCAATTACGCTGGCAGCAAAATGCGGATTATAACAATTATTTTCGAGACGATGTAGATAATTTTCTTCAATTCTGTTCCGGAGTCAACTGTGTATTAGTCCATAATGCAGATTTTGACCTGAAGTTTATCCCGAATATTTTCTCGAAAAAATTTTGTACGATGAAAGAGAATATGGAAATCTTGCCCGTGCGATCTTGGAAAAAATGGCCAAAGCTATGCGAATGTGCGGAATTTTATGATATTCAGTATTCTCTGAATGAGCTACATGACGCTTTGAACGATGCGAAATTATTGATTAAGATTTTTGAAACCATGATGTCAGCCGGAAATATCTTTCCTACCATTCGCCAAAGAATACTTCAATTCCTAGCATAAGGTAGTAAGTCCGACGAGTGCACAGGAGGAAAAGAAATGCTAAAAGGGTGGCAAATTGTAAACCTCATGAAACTATCAGCTGAAGGCTTAAGTCATCGACGCATTGCGGAAATCACCGGCGTATCTAGAAATACGGCCCGGAAATATCTTCTAAACCCGCAGGTCCAAAAGATAAAGCGTAAACCACGAGAGTCAAAACTCGACCCATATAAATCGATATTAAAGCGATCAGTTACCTTGGACGGCATAAGTAACTGTAGAGCACTCCTTAGGAAAATTCGTGCCCTTGGATATAAAGGGGGCTATTCAATCCTGCGTGTTTTTGTTCAGGATTTTCGCCCATCTCGGCAACCGATCTCCATAAACAAGTGGATGCAGCAGGTATCTAACAACATACTTTCAAAAAGTGAAATAATATCCAAAATAGGCAAACTTAAAGAAATAGATAAGCTTTTGCTTTATCTGCGAGACGGGGCTCTTTATGAGCGAAAAAAAGCGATGGCTATATTATTTCACCATGCTGGAATACGAAATTCAAATATTTATCATTTTTTAGGCCTTGCAAAAGGCACCTGCCTTAAATACATATCGCAATTTAATACTTCAGGAGCAGAGGCACTTTTTAAGAGACGTAAAAAAGTTAAAAAAATCGAAAACGAGGTCCTAAGAGAAAAAGTATTTACTGTATTGCATCAACCACCGAAAAGTTTCGGCTTTATTCGGACAAGCTGGACGATAATCGACCTTAAGTCTGTACTTGATACTAACGATTGTCCTATATCTAGAGGTATTATCTCAGCAATTATAAAAAGTGCAGGATATTCATGGAAGAAGGCAAAGATTGTCCTTACAAGCCCTGATCCGAATTATAGACAAAAACTGGAACACATAAAATCTATTCTTTCAAATTTGCAAAGAGATGAGGCTTTTTTTTCTATTGACGAGTATGGTCCATTTGCCGTGATAAAAAGAGGTGGGCTATCTTTAGTTCCACCGAATCAGCAAAAGACAGTACCACAATGGCAGAAGTCTAAGGGGCGTTTAATTATAACTGCAGCGTTGGATTTATCGACAAACAATGTTACTCATTTTTACTCTGAAAATAAAAATACTGACGAAATGATTAAACTAATGGACGTTTTGCTAAGCAAATATAACAATTATAAAAAGATTTACTTGTCATGGGATGCTGCTTCTTGGCATGTCTCATACAAACTTTTTAAACATATTGAAGAAAACAACGTAAAGGTACCCGTGGCAGGAGGCTGCGTGGTGGAACCAGCACCATTACCATCGAGTGCACAGTTTTTGAACGTTATAGAATCCGTCTTTAGTGGGATGGCTCGGGCGATTATACACAACAGTGACTATCAATCCGTTAAGGAAGCTAAAGCAGCTATTGACCGATATTTCGAGGAAAGAAATAATCATTTCAAAGAGAATCCCAAAAGAGCTGGGTGCAAAATTTGGGGGAAAGAACGTACATTGAGTCAATTTTCAGAGACTAATAACTGTAAAGATCCTAGGTACCGGTAAGTTTGAAGTTGGGACGACACGCTAATAGGTTGGGTCAAACCACATCTTACTGCGGTGTCTAAATATATCAAGTGGGGTAGTCGGTTAGCTCCACCTAATATAGACCTCATAACCCCAGTCGTGGCCACCGGAAAGTGGTAATCGGCTGTTCAGTTAGTATCCTTTTCGTTATCTTGGCTTTCAGGCATTGGTTTAGCTGCTGCTGGTTGTAAGTTTGTCAAATAGCTATTACTTTGGGAACGGACAAAAACACCTTCCTGCCACATTTGATAGAGATAAATTGAAGCAAAGTGTGGAATTGATGGTAAAGACGCCAAAAATAGTGTGGCATTGACCGGAACCCATATACCTCTTCTGCCTAACCAAGGCTGGAGAATAAGATTGAAAAAGGCGGAAGCAATGATTTGAGTTAAAGCATATAGCCAAAATCGGCCATATGTAAATTTTAAAATCCATAATGTAAGAACAGGAAAGGGACCATAGACAACAGGTACCATCTCATTAAGAAAGAATACATTTTCGTTGATAACCCACATTTTTAATGCGACACCTGCATCTGTGATGATAGTGGAAGTTACTATGGTGAATAGTGCGGCAGGCATCCACCGCTTTATATCTTCTTTTCGCATGAAGAACAGCGATAACCAAGGAACAATTAGCAAAGACCATAATATTACCTGATTAGTCACGATATAGCCCTCCTGCTATTTGATACAATTATCTTTTCCGGCTATGGGCAAAATATGTGGCATACGCGGCGTCATCAGGAAACATCTTAATGAATTCTCGTTATGTACTGGGGTAATCAAGCCCTGCAACTAATTTAGACTCTGCCATAGTCCTCCACTTGAGCAGTTTCCTTCCAACTATAGTACGCTCCAGGTGGAGCTAACCGACTACCCCATTATATCAATTTCCCTTTTGGCCTTAGTTCTGCATTAAGGGTTTATTGTCCCAAAAAGGGTTTATATGTTTAACCACCGGAGTAATAGCTATTACACGGCCACAGGAGGACACAAGTCATGAAAATTGAAAAAGACCCGAACCAGGAAATAGCGTTTAAACGTTTTGCCTTAATTGCACCTTTACTCCAATCTAGCCTGTCAAAAGTTGAGGAAAGACTCCTGCGAAAAGAAATTATTGCGAAGGGGACTTGTTCGGATCGTACATTGCGTCGCTACAAGCATGCTTACTGCCAAACAGGAATCGAGGGTTTGCGCCCACGGTTAAATACAGGAACCATCCGGGCAATCTCCCCATCTGTGTTTCAATCGGCCATAGGTATTAAAAAAGAATATCCTCAAATAAGTGTAGCTGGCGTAATACGTATCTTGGAAGAAAAAAAGTTAATTACACCAGGTGAGGTAGCCCGTTCGACTTTAGGACCATACTTAAAGCGGTTAGGGCTCACATATCAATCTGGTAAATATCAAATAGAAAAATGGATGCAACAGGTATCTAACCAAATTTCGAGGAAGGAGCTAGAATCCAAAGTTGGCGACTTAAAGGATCTGGATAAATTATTGATTTATTTACGAGATGGGTCTTTTCGTGAACGAAAGAAGGCCATGTCTATAATATTTCACCATGCTAGAATACCTCAGAGTATGGCTCATGATTTTTTAGGTATTTCAGACCGCACCTATCGCAGGTACATACATCGTTTAAATATATCGGGGATAGAAGCACTTTTTAGTAACAAAACAAAGAAAATTAAAAAGATCGATAATGAATCTATACGAGAAAAAGTCTTTACGGTGCTGCATCAGCCGCCGAAAGATTTTAGGGTTAACCGGACAAGCTGGAAGATAGTTGATCTTAAGGCAGTTCTGGATAATCTGGGTTATAAAATATCTCGGGGAACTATCTCCGCTATTGTTAGGAGTGCAGGCTATTCATGGAGAAAGACCATAGAAAAATGGATGCAACAGGTATCTAACCAAATTTCGAGGAAGGAGCTAGAATCCAAAGTTGGCGACTTAAAGGATCTGGATAAATTATTGATTTATTTACGAGATGGGTCTTTTCGTGAACGAA
>Ga0316228_1004202_pt1 | contig 10933 bp, 6 predicted proteins | sample TBH18021metaG_FD_206005 | JGI IMG/M metagenome (GOLD analysis project Ga0316228, IMG submission 206005) | Freshwater microbial communities from Trout Bog Lake, Wisconsin, USA - TBH18021 | ecosystem: Environmental > Aquatic > Freshwater > Lake > Hypolimnion/Profundal zone | place: USA: Wisconsin... | reverse complement strand
CCGCGAGTAATAAAATTAGGAGCAGAGATCGTTTCAACAAGAGCGAAATCAAATTTTACCTCCTACCATCCTCAGTGTATGTACGGCAGTCTTTTCTACCGTCTCCGGTTTGAATGCGAGACGGAACGTCGTCCCCCGATACCACGCCTCGAACTGATCGTTGAAGTATGGGCTGAACAGGTTTCCCGACTGCCCATTCACGATGTTTAGCGTTGACTGATCCAGGTCTGCAAAGTCTGCCGTAAATCTCTCCGACGGAGCAAACATGCCACCCACCTGTTTTACCGTGATCCCGTTTCCAGACTGAGGCAGTCGCTGCGTGGAGGCATACTTCTTCAACCAGGGTAGCTTACCAAAAATCGGATGCCCTATTTGCACCGATGCGTAATCTCCGTACTTCCAACTCGCCAAATCCCGCGGTGCCTCTGGGGCGTTCACAGCAGCCTCCACCGCTGCGGTCAACAGCTCGTCCCAACTCTTGTACTGTCCCGGTAGCCACTGCGCCTGCTGAAAAGCAATCGTATTCTCCAGCCAAACCGTTTTCATGTACCAGTGGTAGAGGTTCGCATCATCGCCGAGTTTGTTCTTCAGCAGAGTGTCCGTGAGCCACCGCCGTGCGCGTTGCTCGATCGCCGCCCCTGACGACTCCATGCTGATCTTGCCATCAAAGTGCCGCAGAATATCCGCGGCGCTTTTTGCCCGGGCAGTCGCACCCGGAGCCTGATCCACTGCATATGCCATTCGCTGTGCCACAAACTTATCCAGATCGCTCTGCACGTCAGTTTGCAGCGCAAGCATGTCAGGAGCAGTGAATTTCTTGTTCTGCCGCAGTACCCGGTAAATCCGCTCTGTCCTGTAAGGTGACTCCCACTCTTTCGTGATCGAGTGTGAGTAGCCTTCGGCGGTGACCCTTCCATTTGCCGTTGCGATGATCCCCGATGGAGGGTTATACACGCTCGGCATCTCCTCGAATGGTACGTATCCCGTCCACTCGTGCGCGTCATCCGCGCCGCTGACCGGTAGCGAACCATCGCCCGCCGCGCGCACGGGAACCCGCCCCGTTGCCTGGTATCCAATATTCCCGTCCACATCGGCGTACACTACGTTTTGCCCAGGCCCGTTAAAGCGTCCAAATGCCGTCCGGAACTGTTCCCAGTTCTGCGCGCTGTTCACTGCATAAAAAGGCAGGCTCAACCCTGTATCGTAGATAGCCCATTTCAGCGCCAGTTGACGGCTTTCGCCCTGCATCTCGCGTGAGATTACCGGCCCATGCCGTGTCACCATCACATCCATCTCCACGTCGCGCCCGCGCTTCACATGGATCACTTCGTGCCTTACCTCAGGTTTGCGCCAGCCCTCAGGAGTTTGATATTCCCCCTGCCCGTTGAAATTCTCGACAAATACGTCTTCAACGTCTGGACCCAGGTTCGTAAAGCCCCAGGCGATCCGCCGGTTGTGCCCTACGATCACCCACGGAGCACCCGGCAGCGTTACGCCTGCCACATCAAAATCGCCGCACGTCAGGTGAGCTTCATACCATGTGTTCGGAATTCGATGCGGCAAATGCATATCATTCGAGAGCAATGGCTTCCCACTCTCCGTATGCGCCCCGCTGATTACCCAATCATTCGATCCCGCCCGCACCCGGTCCATCGGTTCGTGCATTGACTCCGGGCTACCATATCCCAACTCCAGGGTGCCCCATCCTTGCCTTCCTTTGGCTAGGGTGGGGTAGTTGACCTTGTTCCGGCTTTGGTCTTCGCGGTTGTTCTTGCTCTCAACCTTGAAACCTTGAAACCTTGCAACCGTGAAACCTGGCTCTTTGAACGCTGGCTTCTCCAACTCCGCATGTTTCCGCCGCTTCCGCAGCAAATGCTTCGGAGTTACCGGCTCCTTGGCCGTCCGTTGTGCCGTGTCCGGGGCGACCGCTGCCGGTTCGATCTCATCAAGATCGTGCCCAGGCACAATATCTCTTTGCGAACTCTCCACGTACAAGTCGCTCGTCAACTCCGGCCCCAGTCGCGCCAGAATCTTCTCTTTGTTCAGGTCATCGAGATACGTTCCATGGTTCAGCATCTCCGCCATCGATGCCCCTACCAGCAAGGAATCCTGCGGCGTCCATGCCCGCGGAAAATACCGAAGCACCCGCATCTCCAGCGGTAGCCCGCCCTGATGCTCGGCGATATACGCATTCACCCCGCGCGCATAGGCCTCCAACTGCGCCCGTTCCTCCGCCGTAGCCGCAGCCAGCGAGCGCTCTGCCACCTGGCGTAACCCGAGCGTCCTCTGCTCGCGATCCACGCTCAAGTAATCTGAGCCGAGGGCTGCTGACAACTCTCCTGCCGCATAGCGCCGCATCATGTCCATTTGCCAGAGACGATCCTGCGCCGTCACATATCCCTGTGCAAAGAACAGATCGTCCAGCGTCTGCGCTGTGATGCTAGGAACCCCATGTTCATCGCGTACCACCGTGACAGGAGCCTTCAAACCCTGCACCGTCACTGTTCCATCCAGAGTTGGCATTGCCGCCCGCACCGCCGCATGGAACCAAACAAAAACTCCTGCTGTCAGCACCAACGCCAGCAGCAGGAGAGCAACTAAAACGCGCCCAGCTAATTTGAACTTTGAAACGCGCACAGAATGTAAATAATCGCTAGTAGCATGTGACATGATTGCTTCGATTGTATCCGCTCTCCATTCACTTGAGAGCATGGAACGTTCTTCCCCGTTGCGAAATCTGTGAAGCTGCCGAGAGTGTCTCTGCGTCGTGTTTTTATGGATCGCTGCGAAGACTCTGATCGAAACAGATTGGGGTATAATTCCAACAATCTCATCACGAATTCATGACTGCGAGAAGTTCCGCCCCTGTCATAGAAATATCTTATTCGCTCTGTAGAGAATCGAGGCTTAATCCGCGCGAACAGCGCTCGGAGCCGTATATACAGCCGCGGACAAGCATCAAGCTATAGGCAATGGAGAAGCCGGATTTGCGAAGAAAGGCAACCAACTCGCGTTGCAGTGATCCAACTCCACTACCCGTCAAGCAAGTTGAACCGATGCGGAAGTCGATGATCGCGACTTCCGATCCAGCCAACGGAAACGCCCTCCAGGTGATCCCGGATTCGGAAGTGCAATGGACCAGTGCGGGCAAGTGGCCAGATCTCACTGTCGAGCAGTACAGCATGCACAACTTAAAGACTCCCGAATTTGCCATCCCTCATCATGCTCTCACCATGCATTTATCTTCGCCATCCTTGATAGAGATCACAATTGGGGGCGAACCCCACACGTATCTGCATAGCCCCAGTGACATGTCGTTGTTCGCTGCCGGGTTGCCTCGTCAGGTTCGCACCTCAGAGCCTCTAGAAGTGCTCATCGTCGCGGTTTCGCCGGATGTATTGGCTCAGGCTGCTCTGGAATCGGGAAAACAATCGGCAGTAGAACTCGTCGAAAATGCCCGTTTCTACGATCCGCAATGTGAACACTTGGCGAAAGCACTCAAAGCCGAGGCGGAAACCAATTGTGCTTCGGGCTTCCTCTATGGAGACTCGCTGGCTTTGGCGTTAGCGGCCCATTTTGTTGAAAGTCATTCCGTCTTGCAGAATCCCCTTGAACTCAAGGGAGGATTGGCTCCGCGAGCTTTGCGGCGCGTGCTTGAATACATTCAAGAAAACCTTGATACCCAATTGCGGATGAACTCCCTCGCCCTGGTGGCCGGACTCAGCGAGTTCCGCTTTGCTCACAACTTCAAGCGTGCCACCGGGCTTGCGCCCCACCAATACGTTACGCGAGCAAGGATTGAACGCGGACAACGGATGCTTCGCCAGACAAATATGTCGATCCTTGAAATCGCGCTAGCGGTCGGGTTCGGAAACGCAAATCGTTTCACTACTTGCTTCAGGCGGACACTCGGCTTCATCCCATCGGCCTATCGCGCGGCCTTTCGCTAGCCATCTTCTCTCACTCGCGCAGCCAATCGCGTCTGCTCAACCGCATGGCAAGAATCACGGGTTTGCGACAAGAACTGGAGAGACATCGACCAGCCCTAGATGCGATAACCATGACGGACACTGCTCCTCCAATTACATGAATCGCGCGCCACGCGCTCCCAAAACTGAAACAGTGAACCCTCTCCTCTGCGGAGATGAACAGCGTCCGTAGGCAGAGCTCTCGATCCGAACTGCTGCTTGTTCGTGAGCACAACTATTCACCCCAACGGCAAGTCGGCGCGTCCCCCAGGAGGCTTGTATGTCAAAAAGCGTAAGGGTATTTCTGTATCTCGCTATCGCTTGTACGATGCTCACGCTCGGTTTCGTCACAATCGGTCAAAGTCAATCGCCACAGAGCGCGCAATCAGCAGCGACCGAAGCGCCCACCGGCTTCGACGACCTCACTAACGGAATGGTCGATCAGGCCACTCATGATGAGGATCGTGGTCAATTCTTCGAGGAAGTGGACAGCATCAGCCAAGGTTTGGGTCCTGTTTTCAACGATACGTCCTGCGTAAATTGTCATAAGGCTCCGAACGCGGGCGGCGGGAGCCAGACGGTCGAAACGCGAGTCGGGCATACCTCCCACGGTCAATTCGTGAATCCCACGGTGCCCATTAATGGAGGTGCCGACACCATTGCGGGCCGGTCTCTGATTAACTCGCAGGCAATCTGTGTACAAGCGCAAGAGACGATACCGGCTACAGAAACGATTCGCGCACACCGAGCGTCCGTAAACACTCTCGGCGACGGATTCATAGAAGCGATTCCGGACCAGACGCTGGTGGCAATTTCACTCCTGCAAAGGGTACTCACTAGGAACCAGATTCACGGCGTTGCGCAACAAGTCCCTATTGTGGAGTCTCCCAATCTGACCCGGATCGGACGTTTCGGATGGAAGGACCAGCACGGGAGTTTGCTCTCATTCGCGGGCGATGCCTATTTGAATGAGCAGGGAATCACCAGTCGGCTATTTCCAACCGATGTTACCGCGGTCTGCGATACGGCAAAGGATCCGGAAGACACACCTGGAGCCGATGGTCTTGCCGACATCGACCACTTTGCGCGCTTCATCCGCGCAACCAAAGCACCTCCGGTCGATGCAACCTTGGCTGCTCAGCCTGCCGCGCAGGCTGGCTCTGCTATTTTCGATAGCATTGGTTGTCAGACCTGCCATGTTCGAAACATCACCACGGCTCCTGCGGGGGCTGTTATCAACGGAAACTTCACAGTCCCGGATGCGCTTGGGAACAAAATCATTCATCCATTTAGCGATTTCCTGCTTCACGACGTCGGTACTGGAGACGGCATTGTCCAGAACGGCTCACAATCCACCGCGAACGAGTTGCGTACGCCCCCGCTTTGGGGGGCTCGCATCCGCAGCAATCACCTTATGCATGATGGAGCGTCGACTTCCTTCAGTGGTGCAATTTTGCGCCACGGCGACGAAGCCAGCGGGGTGATCAACAATTATCAACAGTTGACAACCGCCCAGAAGAATCAGATCCTGGCGTTCTTGAACAGCCTGTAAAATCACGTCCGTTGCGGTGCCTCATCCTTCGAGTGGATGGGGCTCTTTCATCCTCGACTTCGCTGCTATCCTTGGCACCTTGGAAACCTTGCTCTCAGCCTTGGAGCCTTTCTGCCTTTGAAACCTGCGCCCTCCGTAATTTATGCTTGAACCTATTCACAATCCTTGCAAGAGGTGTGTACTTGACCCACAGTAATCATTCCCACGACGAAGGCTCCGGCATCGAGCGCGCGCTGCACGATCCTATCTCAGACAAACTCGTAGCTCTCGAACCCCTCGACCTGTCAAAAATCACCACGGTCGACGACCTGGTCCGGGCCATGGGAAAAACAGCCTTTACCGGTCGCCAGATCGGCCATGCCGCCGACGTCCTTGAAGCCATGGCTCGCGACAAAGAAGCCTTTGTCATCATGACCCTCAGCGGAGCCATGACCGTTGCCAAGCAGGGCTTGGTCGTCACCGATCTGATCGACGCGGGAATTGTCAAAGCCGTCGTCTCCACAGGCGCCCTCATGGCCCACGGACTGGTCGAGGCTGCGGGTAAATCCCACTTCGTGTGGGATGAAAAGATGAACGACGTCGAACTCTACGAAGCTGGCTATAACCGCGTCTATGACACGCTTGAACCCGAGACCAATCTCAATTTTGTTGAAGGCATCGTCGCCCAGATGCTCGAAGCCTGGGATGCCTCCGAGGTCCTCTGCTCCTACAAGTTCACTCACAGAATTGGCAAATACCTCTCCGAGAACGCCGAAGGACGCGGCATTCTGCGCTCGGCTTACGAGCAGGGGGCGTCGGTTTACATCCCCGCCTTCACCGACTCCGAAATGGGGCTCGACGTAGCCTTACACAACCGCAAGCGCGCCAAACAGGGAAGAGAACTGATCCGCTTCGACCCATTCCTCGATCTCAACCACTTCGCGGAAAAGAATCTGCTCCAAACCCGTCTTGGAATCTTCACAATCGGCGGCGGCGTCCCCCGCAATTGGACTCAACAGTTCGGCCCGTACATCGAACTGCGCCATCGGCGCGGCGGAGAAGATCTACCTCTGAAGCGCTACCACTACGGATTGCGCATCTGCCCTGAACCGGTTCACTGGGGCGGGCTCAGCGGCTCTCCCTATAGCGAGGCAATCTCGTGGGGAAAATTCGTTCCTCCGGCTGAGGGCGGAAAATTTGCCGAAGTATTCGATGACGCGACCGTGGCCCTGCCGCTCGTCGCAGGCGCAGTGCTGGAGCGCCTCAGGAAAAAGTAACCGGGGTGGCCCACAACCGCCCTCTGTTGGCGATTGTGGGACCGTCCCGAGGAGGTCACGCCCAATGACGTGACCTTTTTCCTCTGCTCACCCTTACGGAACCGTCACCGTAATGCTCACTGGTGCCGGATTCGCCACGGTGTTTGTTCCGGTAGGCGTCACTGTTACCGTGTATGTTCTTGCCGGAATCTTCGAACCGCCGCCGCAGGCCATCAGGAAGCCCGACATCGATATGGCCATTGTCGTCAGCAGCACCGCAACCGCACGTTTGCGCCGCAACGTGAACGGTGTCCCCAGTAGTACCGCACAGAACATCACAACACTCTTCCACGGAAGCGCCGGAGCGTGTTGTGCTGCGCTCGTGGAGGCGATGATAGTCATCGTGCTGGAACCACTGCCACCGTTCGTCAGTGTGACTGCCGGTGCGCTTCCGCTTACTAGTAGGGGGCTCGAAGATGTGACACTGAAATTCACCGTGCCCGCATAGTTGCTTGAATTCAGTGTGAGCGTTACGTTGACGTTGTTCCCGGCGGTCAGGGGCATTGCAGCCGCGTTCGCGGACAGCGTATACGCTGGCATCACCACGGTCAACGTAATGTTTCCGATTGAACTCGCAAAACTTGCATCTCCGCTGTAGCTTGTCGTAATCGAGTCCGAGCCAGCGCTAAATCCATTTGCCAGGCTTACTGCCACATTGCTGAGGGTTGCTATTCCGCCAGAAATAGGAGCCGAGCCCAAGGTTGTGCTGCCCACCTTGAAGATTACGTTTCCGCTGATCGCTCCGGCTGTTGCGGAGCGTACCGCTGCAGTCAAGGTGGCCGTTGCGCCGAGTATCAGAGTAGGCGGCACCGACGCAACCGACATACTGGTAGCTGCCAAAACCGTTATCGCGGTACTACCGCTAGAGCTTGCAAAGTCCGTATCTCCGCCGTAGCTGGCCGTGATCGAGTTCGAGCCGATGCTGAAACCGTTTGTCGAGCTCACTGCAATGGTGTTCAGTGTCGCCGTTCCTCCAGAAATGGAAGCCGAGCCCAAAGTCACGCTGCCTAAGTAGAAGGTCACGTTTCCAGTGATCGTGGAACTTATCGACGCTGTCAACTGCGTCGTGCCGCCGAGGAGCACTGCCATCGGTACCGCGTTTACCGTCAAGGTTGTGGGAGCCAGCGAAGCTGTTCCCTGCAGATTGATTGACTGAATGGCCGAGCTTGCATTCAGACTGTTGTCCGTCAATACAACGCTGCCGCCGATTTTCCCCGACCCCGCCGGATTGAACTCGATGCCAAGCACGCAACTTGCCGCCGGGTTCAGGACCTGGTCCTCAGGACTGCATGATGTATCGGAGCCACTGAGAGAGAAGTTTGCCGCCGTGCTGATCTGGCTGATCGTGAGCGGCATGTTGCCCAGGTTAATCAATGCAACATCCTGCGAGGCACTTGCCAGTCCAACGTAGGTGCCGAGGAAGGTGAGCGAAGGAGGGTCGGAGACGTCAACCCTGCGAATTACTTCATTTACGAACTCCGCGATGTAAAGATTGCCATTCCCATCCACCACCATGCCAAGAGGGGCCCGAAGTCGTGCGCTGGTGGCAGGCCCATTGTCTCCGCTATAGCCAAAGCTCAGGCTGTGGTTTCCAGCGACGGTCGTGATCGTGCCGTCCGTCGAGACCTTGCGAATCACCTCGTTGTTGTCGGAGATGAAGAGATTACCCGTTCCATCCAATGCGACTCCCTGGGGAACATTCAGCTGCGCGCCGGCGGCGGGACCGCCATCGCCGCTGTAGCCGCCCACGCCGTCACCGCTTGATGGATCTAACAGGTAGGTACCCGCAAAGGTTGTGATCGTGCCGGCCGGTGTCACCTTGCGAATTACTTGGTTGAAACTGTCCGCGATGTAGAGATTGCCCGCGCCATCCACGGCGACGTCATACGGAACGTTCAGCTGCGCGCTGGTGGCCGGGCCACCGTCGCCGCTGTAACCAGGTTTTCCGAAGCCGGATGATGGATCGTACTGATACTTGCCCGCAACCGTTGTGATCGTACCGCTCGTCGAGACCTTACGAACTACCTGATTGAAATGATCTGCGATGTAGAGATTGCCCGCGCCATCCACCGCAATGCCGGTGGGACTGTAAAGTAGTGCGCTGGTTGCGGGGCCACCGTCGCCACTATAACCAAAGGATGGGGCGTGTTGCGGGTTTCCAGCAACCGTTGTGATCATGCCGTCCAGTGCAACCCTGCGAATCGCAAAGTTGCCAGAGTCCGCGATGTAGAGGTTGCCGGCTCCGTCCATTGCAACATCCGATGGGTTGTCCAACTTCGCTAGCGTTGCCGGACCACCATCGCCTCCGTAGCCGCCCACTGGGCCGGAGAATGGAGGAGCGCTAAGCTGGAATGTACCCGCAACCGTTGTGATCGTTCCGTCCAGTGTTACTCTGCGAACCACAGAGTTTGAAGAGTCTGCGATGTAAAGGTTTCCACTTCCATCCAAGGCAACGCCTTTGGGGCCGCTAAGTCGCGAGGCGGCGGCGAGGCCCCCATCACCGCTATACCCGCCAATCGGAAAGTCGCTACCGGCGACGCAGCACTGATAGCTGCCCGCCACAGTGGTGATCGTCCCAGGACCAAAAGCCAGCATCGGAGCGCTGCCGTTGCCATACACGTATGCTGTCGCAATCGCTTTACCGCTGCTATCCTTCAGTATCACAGCGCCCTTGCGCTCGCCCGCACTCAGTGGCGAGAACTTCACATCGACAGTGCAGGCATCACCCGGGTTATAAAAATGACCGCTTCCGTAGGTGGTGCACGTACCAGTTCCAGCATCCTGGAAGTCAACGAGAGGAGCGCCCTGCGTCAAAACTGCCGGAGCGCTGCCCAGCGTGCCTGCGCTGTCGAAGATGAAGGTCAGAGGACTTGACGTACTCGTCTGGCCAATGGCAACTGTTCCAAAGTTCAGGGCACTGTTAACATAGTGGGCCGTCTGGGCCTCGGCGTTCACCGGCAGCATCAGCGTTAGCAAACCAAGGAACTGGAGGGTGCTCAATAGGGTCGAGAGGCGAAGCTTTAATTCCTTAGAGTAATGCGCTGAATGGATCCGACGTGACATGGCGGAAAGCTCCCGGGACGACTGACTGCAGTAGAACTTCTGCCTTCGCGGGGCGGGGAAGTAGACTCTGCGCCGGAGACGGACGCGAAGCAGTTGCAAAGCCAAAATTGCACTCACAAATTTCAGCTCGGATGTTACCAGAGCAGGCCAGAGAAACAATGTAAAGTTTTTGCCTCAGAGGCCTGCGTGCCCAACATCGAAAACAAGATGCCGAAGTTGATCAGCCCAACACTGTAAAGGCCCCGAATTGTTTCCAGGGCCTTTGTGAACCTCGTAGATGTTTGCAATCCCACATTCGCCAACAACAGGCGGATGTGGGCCACCCGATATGGATGTGGGCCGCCGGATACTAATCGAAGATCAGGATTGCGGCTGCGATCGTGGTGGTCCAGATCGCACTCTTATCGCCAATCGCGCTCTGCGTGACATTTGTCGTTCGCACAATTTTGTTCGACAGGCGGTAGACTTCCTTCTTTTCGTCCCAACTCTTGTCGGGATCGAAGTCCACATTCAGCGTAGTGGCAAGCATTTCCGCGGCCAGTTCCTCGGCGTAATCCCCGGCAATCTGGTCGGTCTCGCCAAAGCTGTGGTGTTCGCTCAAGTAGCCGTAGGTCTTACTGTCTGCAGGCAATGCCAGACCGATGCTGGAGGCTACCAGACGATGCGGTTCGCGGGAGGAATTCTCCGCAACCACGGCAAAGACAACTTCGCCCGGACTCAGATACTTCAGTCCCTGCGCGCGTGTAATCAGTTTGCAGTTAGGCGGAAAGATGGAAGAGACGCGCACTAGGTTTTGCGCGGCAATCCCCGCGTCGCGCAGTGCAAGTTCAAACGATGTCAAACGCTCTTTGTGCTTCCCCACGCCCTTGGTGAGAAAGATGCGCTTGGGGACCATGTCCTTGGCCAATTCTTGATACTCCTCTATGGAAAGCGTACGACCAGACCATAAAAACGTTTGGGCGGCACATTGAAATTAAATGATTCCGGAGCGAGGCGCAATCCACAATCGCCCGGATTGTCTATTTGCGCGCGGTCTGGGGAGACTTTAACCGGAC
>Ga0316228_1004195_pt1 | contig 10943 bp, 8 predicted proteins | sample TBH18021metaG_FD_206005 | JGI IMG/M metagenome (GOLD analysis project Ga0316228, IMG submission 206005) | Freshwater microbial communities from Trout Bog Lake, Wisconsin, USA - TBH18021 | ecosystem: Environmental > Aquatic > Freshwater > Lake > Hypolimnion/Profundal zone | place: USA: Wisconsin... | reverse complement strand
TGCTTATGGGCGGATGCTCCATTCTGATCGCAGCGGTGGTTCTCCTCTTCGTAGTGCCTGAGCTGAAAATACTGGAATCGTTGGAAGCGGCGATTCCCACACCAGCTAGTGTCGGCAGCCAAAACAAAGAATAGAAAAAAATTGCTGGAAACAACAATGAGAGCCGCTACAACCGTAGCGGCTCTCTTCGTTATTTTATCCTTAGCCAGCTGGCCTGTCATGCCAATAATTACACAGGTTCAGCCGATTTCGTCACTTCCGGAAGCGACCATTTCCGCCCTCTGGTTAAAACGTTGAAGTCCCAATTCGCTAATCTCTGGAAAAAGCGTGCCCTTGGCGATATATTCGGCGATCATAGACCCGGTGACCGGCGCCAGAGCAACGCCGTCACCTTCGTGTCCTGCGGCGATAACAAAGCCTTCAATGCCTTCCACAGGCCCAAGGATAGGCATTCCATCGGGGGTATAGGGACGAAGGCCGGCAAAGGTGCGGATGATATGAATGTCTTTACACCCGGGAAAAATATTCAGCAGATGCCTGACAATCGCCTGCAGTGCTTCAGGCGTGGTACTGGTGTCATAACCTGCGAATTCCCTCGTCCCGCCGATCAGCAGATTGCCGTAGGCAGTTTCGCTGACCGAAAGTCCAACCCCGAGTTCGGCTCCGACCGGATCCTCCTGACGAACCCATTCGATGTGATGCTTGGCGACAATGTACCGAGCGCTCCATATTTCACCGCGAATATACCCAGGTACCGCTTCGGTGACCAAAATCTGCCCCCGCCGGGGTAGGATCGGGATGGAAATCCCCGCAAGCTCGCCAATACGCGGGGCCCACACCCCGCCGGCATCAACAGCCAGGTTGGTATTGACGATCCCTTGGTCAGTCACCACCGAGCGGATTCTACCGGCTTTGATATCAATACCCCGCACTTCCGTCCTGGTCTTGATGATCGCCCCCTGTCGCGCAGCAGCCTGGGCAAACCCGAAAGCTACCCGCAGTGGACTGACTCGTCCATCCATCGGGCTGAAAGTCGATGCCACAAGCTTTGGCCCCAAGGCTGGCTGGATTTTGCGAGCAGCGCCGATGTCAAGGATACTGACATCCAGACCGATGTTTTTTTGCTGCTCGACAAAGATCTTCATGATCGTCAATTGTTGTTCGTTCTCAATAGGAATCATCCCGCCACATTGGTCAAATTCCAGATCATAGTCCAGCTCGGCGGAAAGATGCCGATACATTTGCACACTTTTTAAGGCCATTTCCAGGACCAATCCAGGATTTTTCGTCTGCATACTTACAGCCTGATCACAGGCTCCAGAGGTTCCGCTACAGATATCCCGGCGTTCAAGCAGGACAACTTTAACACCGGCTTTAGCCAGATAGTAAGTTATGGCGGATCCAATAACCCCGCCGCCGATAACAGCTACGTCAACATTGAGCCTCACGGCCTCACTCTCCTTTGCCTGAGCCGGCATCGACACATTCACCCAGAGAAAGCAGGATGGAGGTTTTTACCGGCCTTACCGGCGGTCTGGCAGTATCACGCTCAATAACCTGAGCCGGGATACCGGTGAGGCCGGACAAAATATTGACAATAAGCCGTTGGCAGGTCCGCCCCTGGCACAGGCCCATACCGGCACCAGTCCGCCGTTTAATGCCAGCAACCGAATAGGCACCCTCGTCTATGGCCTGACGGATTTCCTGCTCAGTAACCTCTTTACAGCGACAGATCAACACATCATCACCCATTGTCAGCTCTCCCTCAACAGCTTTATATTTCTTATCCGGTTGACGAGATCTTTCGTCACCACGATGGTGACAAGGGCGGTATGATCATAGCCGCCAAGCACAGTGACCTTCTCTACCCTGGCGATGCCCACCGGCTGCCCCCGGCGGTCCAGAGCCTGGACAACTTCATTGGCTTCAGGCAACGGATAATATTCATAAGGCATTTGAACAGTACCCATATCACCCGGTCTTGAACAGTCCACCACAAAAATGGCCAGACCCGGACACTTTGGAATACAAGCTCCACAGCCCCTGCAGGCCTCCTCATCAAGAATAGGCAGCAAGGTAATGGGTTGACCCACCGTGATGGCTCCGGCCAGGCAGGCGCTCTCACAGGGGTTGCAGGGGATATCCTGAGTACACTCAACAACCGCTATCGGGCCACGACGCATCCGCTTGGCCGACGGTAGGCGAACAGACAGCTCTTCTTCACTCAGATACCCGGTTTCGCTAAGTTTAGTCGCCACCAACACCCCTCCCCTGCTGGACAATCGACAGCTTTGCTTCCCGCCTTGCCTGGCCGAAACTTCCGGTGCGCAGGGTGTTCATCCGCCGCCAGACGGCGTCTTTGGCCAGAGCTGCCTCCGGACCCTGGATATAACCCAGTTTCTCAGCGGCGGCTATACCGGCCAGACGCCCTTCCTCCATTGCAGTGCTGGCCTCTTCCGCCCCGGCAATATCGCCAGCAACATAGATACCATCAACACTTGTCTGCATGTCGGCGTCATGAACTGGCAGCATTCCGCCCAGCCTGGGCACATACATCGTCACACAGCCGCACAGACAGGCCAATTCGCTCAAAGGAGTGAGACCCACGGCAACAGCAATACAACCAACTTCCACATCCTGTTCGGTGCCGACTATGGGCTGAAAATATTCATCGACTTTTACGATAGTTGCTCCCTCAACCTTTTCGTCGCCGTAGGCGCGCTTAACAGTATAGCCTGCAAGAATCGGAACTCCGGCCCGGCTGATTTTTGCGGCGTGAACACCATATCCACCAATCCGGGGGGCGGCCTCCACCACGGCGACAACCTGGCCACCAGCCTGAAGCAGCTGGTAACTGACAATCAAGCCCACATTGCCGCTGCCGATCACAAGTGTTTTGACTGCAGGCAGCACCCGGTGAAGATTAATCATGGTTTGCACGGCTCCTGCACCCATGACGCCAGGCAGGATCCAGCCCGGAAAAGCAACAGCGTTTTCCGATGCTCCGGTGGCAAGAATGATCTTGTCGGCCTGAATAGTCCTGCTAATCTTTCCGTCCTCGATGACCCCAAGGCGCTTGTCGGCGTAAATGCTGAAAACAACACTGTTTAAAGCTATTGTCGCTCCAGTCTGGGCGGCCTCGGCGAGAAGTTCGTAACCCAGATCAAAGCCGCGGACGCCTGCCCGGTGTTCGCGGGAACCAAAGAACTTATGAATCTGTTTGAACAGCTGTCCGCCAGGTTTATGATTTTCGTCCAGAACCAGAACTTCGGCCCCTAGCCGTGCAGCTTCCACAGCGGCAGACAGGCCCGCCGGACCGGCTCCCACTACGACAATCTCTATCTTTCGCATTGTGCGGCCTCCGTGCTCCCCTTGCCTTGACTGACAATATTCATGCCTGGTGTCACCTGTGTGACGCAGGTCCGGACGTTAGACTCCCCATTGACAGTCATTACACAGTCGGTACAGCGGCCGATGCCGCAAAAAACGCCACGCGGCTCATGGCGTTTGACGGTATAGCGCAGCCGAAGTCTGCCGGCAGCAACCAGCGCTGCGGCAATAGGCTCACCCTCCCTGGCCGGGACGGGATCACCGTCAAGATAAATAGTTACCATTGAACCGCTTTGCTGACTACCCAGAATAGGATGATTTGTAACTCGCATCAGCCAACCCCCCTGTCCCCAAATAGCAGCAACCCATTCAGCCCCGCGGCGGATGAAAGTCTCTTTGCACAACTGCGGAAAAAGCGTAATTTATCAGGGTCACGATATCGAATACCGGGAGTCTGACAGCAGCCTGAATCATATTAGCAAATGGCGGCATATTGGTACACTCCAGGATGATGGCGCCGACACTGGGATGCGTCTGAACAAGACGCTGAGCCGTCACAAGCATTTCGTCACCAACCTTAGCGACATCAATCGTTGTTTTGCCTTCAAGGAAGACGTCAGTAAACTCGCGCGCTTCTTCCATTCCGGCGATCACCACCGGGATAGAAGCGGCATCCACCCCTGCCAAATGGTTTGCTGTAAGTGATTGAGCTCTGGCGGTGATTATCCCCACTTGATGCCTGTCGCCAATGATCGTATTGGCCATATGAATCTGAAGAAGACTGGAACTGAATACCGGGATCTGAACAGCACTTGCCATCTGGCGCTGATATATTGCCAGAAAACCGCAACTCGTGGCGATGGCCTTCACTCCTTCGCGCTCCAGCTCCCGGGCCGCATCGATAAAAGGCTCGAGAAGAGTCGGGTCGCAGTCTTTGACCACCCTTTGCGCAGACGCCCCTTTAACCACCTTGTAACGGACAGGAAAGGAAAAAGTGTTGGCATTGCCGACATCGCCGGGAATACGCGGAAAAACGGTGTCCAGCATGATAATGCCAATCGCCTGACCATAATTGGTATAACCGCCTTTTATAAGCATGGCTTACTCCTTCGAAACCGGTTTAGAAACTGAACCCTCAGGATGCCCCGGAAGCCTTGCTGGTTGTCGACCAACGTTCCGCCAGACTGACACCGACCGTCAATACCAGCGACAAGGTCAGACCGGGAATAATGCCACCGCCAAAGATAGTAAACAGACTGGGCACGTATTGGATAACCGCCGCAGTGGTCCCGCCAATAAGCAGGGATGCAATGGCAGCGTTTTTAGTGACGCAGGTCTTGCCGGATTTGTCTTTCCATGTGAGGCCGAGAACCAGCGGCAAGAACAAGCCGCCGCCGGTGAAGGTGTAGCCCCATAAACCCGCGGCAATCACCGAAGGAAAGTCGAACGCCACCCACACCGCCCCCAGGCCGAAGATAAAGGTAAGCCATCTCGCCAGTTGAATCATGGCTTTATCGCCATATTCACGCTTCAGCAGAGGTTTGATGACATCCATAACCACAAGAGTCACGCCTGAATTCATAAAAGCCGCACAGACGGTCATATCGGCGCCAACAATGGTTACAACAAGCAAAGCCGCGAGTAAAGGGTGAAGCCAGTTGATAAGCAGCCAGCCGAAAGCCATGTCGGGCCTGGCCAGATTAGGATTAAGCACATGGGCCGCCATGCCCATCATGATACTTGACGAGCACATAACCATCGCAAATATGGCGGTGTAGAAAAAACCCCGGAATGCCGTAATCGAGTTTTTGGCGGAAAAACAACGCTGCCACCATACCTGGAGCGTAAATACCCCACATATCGGCGTGACCAGCAAGGCCAGATTCTGGGCAAAACCCTTGTTGCCAAAGGACCAGAGGACCGGGGCAGTAGTTAGGATTCCGGCTTTGATACCGCTAATTCCGTCAAAACCATAATAGATTACGCCAAAAAACAGGAAACCCACCACCAACCGGATGAGTCCTTGGATCACATCGGTCCAGACCAGCGCCCACATGCCGCCAACCGCGGTGTAGATCACCGCGGTAATTGATGCCACCCAAATTCCGGTAACAGGGTCAATCCCCATGACAACAGCCAGCAGCGCCCCAAGGCCAATGGCCTGGGCGCCGACCTGAGCTATCATCGGCAGGGTCATCGCCAGTCCTCCGAGCAGACGCAAATATTTATCATGAAACAGCTCCTGTTCCATAAATTCATTCAAAGTAGTATAAGCAAACCGGCCGGCCAGGCCGGCCACCGTCATAGCAAAAAGCACCTTACTCCCTTGCTCTCCCAGCATCATCCAGAACTGGCTGAGCCCGATTTCATACCCTTTGCCGGCGTAACCGATAAAATTACCGACCCCCATTACGCTGGCAAAGTCCAAAAAAAACATCAAAAACAACGGCAATTCCTTTCCGCTGATAAAGTAGTGGGCGGCGCTCTGACTGCTTTTCGCTGCCATTACGTAACCGATAATAATCTGCAGCGGGATAAGAATCGCCAGCATCCATAAAGCATATAGACCAATAAGAGTAATTGTCACGATATCACCCCTTAGATGCTTTTTGCTTACAGTACGCTATATATATATTCAACCCCTAACAATTACACCCAACAATTAGCAGGCAAACGCCGCAGTGCCCCAAATCGAATCCTCCCATCTATAAAGATATGAGCAAGATATCCCAGACATACGCCGACATGTCTTCTTGCAGTCGGAGGCTCAAAGAGCAGCAGCCCCTCATCCGGTTGATTTATATTCAGATCACTCAGTCTATAACTTCAGAGTCGCTCCTAAATATTTCTAAATTTACCACAAATTATTAAATATCTAACGATAAAAAAGAGACTGCACAGAAATAACTGTGCAGTCTTTTCATTTACCCTTGACAAGTTCGCGGAACCTTGCTATATAATGGTAACACAAGTCAAATAATGCTATAATATGGCATTTTTGTCATAATATCAATTCAATTTGAATATATAAAAATTGGATCATACAAGATACAAGCTTTCATATTAAAAAAAGTTTAAACAATACAATATATAGATGAAGAAAACCAATACGGCCTATAAAGCAAATTTAATCAAGGGAGGTGACTTATCAAGTGAAAAAGTTTTTCCTGTTTGCAATAGCAACAATAATATGCATATCTACAGGGAATCCTTTCGGGGACGGATCGAAAGAAAACGTCGCATATGCTTCAAACGAACTTGATAACAGCCTAACCTCTGTGACAAAAGAAAATACTGAAAAATCAAACGCTGAATTTGCCTACGAAATGGCACAAATTACAGAAAAAATATTTGCACCAACAACTGTTGAAAGTTTTAAATATGCGTTTACGTATGCGACTGCGCAAATCACAGCCAAAGTAATGCCGATGTTACCCAGCGACCAAAGAACTGCATTTGCCTATAAAATGGCTAATCTAACAACAAAAATAATCAGTGACCAAAACTTAAATATTGAAAGAGCCAAAACTGATTTTTCTTATGAAATTGCACAAATCACAACAAGAATTATAATGAATGGAAACAGAATTGCCACCAATCAAACGATAACCCCCAAGGTAAGCAATACCGTGAATGAACAACAGACATCGCTCTTTAGGAATAACGCCAATATTGAACCAAAAGCAACAGGTACTGCGAACAACACCGGTAATGACCAAAAAACATCACTTCTTAGGAATAATGCCAGCATTGAACCAAAAGCAACAGGTACTGCAAACAATACCGGTAATGACCAAAAAATATCGCTTCTTAGGAATAATGCCAACATTGAACCAAAAGCAACAGGTACTGCGAACAATAACGGTAATGACCAAAGAACTTCGCTTCTTAGGAACAATACTGGTAACGAGCAAAAGCCTTCGCTTCTTAGGAATAATGCCGACATTGAGCTTAAAGCAACGAGAACAGCAAGCAATACCGGCACTGACCGCAAAGCCGCTAACACAGGTGATGTTGCCCCTGAAACATATACAAGCCTGATGGACGAATTGAAACAGGTGGGTGACCGGGGCAATCATCCCGACAACAAGGTGAATATTAGTGGAGAGATTAGTTATCATTACGCGTTTAATAGAGGTTCCGAGCCATGGAATCGGGATTCCTCCGGAATTAATACCCGCCTTGATTTTGACGCTAATATTAATAAGGACTGGACTGCCAACGCCACGTTGGAAAGGCAAAAAACGGTAGGTAATAATAAATATGAATTCGAGTCTCGTCTTAGTGTAACCGGAAAAACTGGCACAACAAGGGTAACTGCAGGTACGTTTAGTTACCTTATGGCCGAAGGCAATATATATGATGCCGGGTTCAAAGGCGTTAGAATTGATTTTGCCGGACCGGTGAAATACACGCTGAGTTATGGGGAAACCGATAACACGAAACAAACATACATAGCAACCGCGAGCTATAATGACTTTAATTACAATCTGGAAGCCGGTATTTATCACTATCAGCTGGCTGGCATGGTTGAAAACACCCTCTGGACGCTAGGCGGAAACTACAATTTCAGTAATTTCAGCGTCGGGGCCATGTATTTGGGCTCCAGTCTGAAAGATAGCAAAGGCAGCTGCAATGGCTATGTGCTTAGCCTTAACTACGGCGCTATGAAAACATATCGGCCAGGCACCTATGATATCTTTGCAAAATATTACAATCAGCCGGTAGGTACATATATTGAGCATGGAATGAATGGCCTTGCTGACTTGATGCAAGGATTTAGGGGCTTTGGAATCGGAACACACTACACATATACAAAAAACTTGGTAGCAAGTATAGAAGTCTATAACTTAAGAGAAAAAGTTTCCGGCAAAAAAGGTAATACCGTGTGGAGCGCACTAACTTATTATTTTTAAACCAGGACGCCGATTCAATCAAGCAGTATGTGGCAAAGATTTCAAAACCGGTTTTGAGAAAAAAGCTAAAGAAGAAAATGATTACTCCAACTAAACCCTTATGTCAATTAGAGGTGATACCATGAAAAACAAAAGAATCGTATTGCTCTTGGTTCTGTTTATATGTGCTTTTCTGGCTGGCGTACTTTTCTTCTTCAAAGAAACCTTGACTGTGAAGACCGGTGGCGTCCATCGCAATATTACCGACCTGGAAAGTTCTTATAATGCCGATGCGGAAATTGCCCAAGCTTTAGATAAGATGAAAAACAGTCAAGAGAAGTCAACCGTCATTACCCATGGCAATTCTGCTCAGCGAAGTATTGCCCTGACTTTTGACGGACTAACAGATCGTACTGTCGTGCAACAGATTTTGGACTTATTGAAAAAATATAATGCCAAGGCAACATTTTTTGTTGATGGGGTGCAAACTGCCGAAGATCCACAAACCGTCATGAATATCAAAAATGAAGGACACAAAATAGAAAACTATACTCTTTCAGGCCTGGCCAAAATGGAGAATCTCTCCACAGAAAGATTGATTAGAGATTTTAGTCGGGCGCAGAAAATCATTAAAGTGACCACCGATAACGGGCCCAATCTTCTAAAATGCAATGATACAAAATATACCGATCAATTACTTCAAGCCGCGAAGGCCTGTGGTTATAACAGCGTCGTCAAAAGCGATGTTTTTTTAAATGTGAAACAAGTTAATTCTCTCAATGCAGCAGATCGCTTTGTCGGCAATATTAGACCAGGAAGCATCGTATCTGTCAAACTGAAAGCGAATACCGATCCGATTGTCAATGAACCAGGGAAAATAGACTTAAGACCGGCAATTGACAAGCAGCCAGGCTTAAAAGACCTGTCAAAACATACCGACTTGGGAGACAAAGAGATTGTTGATGCGGTAGAAAAGCTTTTAATTGCGCTTCAGAAGGCAAAATATACCACAGCATATGTAGAAAGCTTCTCACCCGAAAAGCCAATCAAAACCACCTTCCTGCAAGATATCATAAACAGTGTAAAAGAGTATTACGAAGCCTCTTCGTTGGTGAAAACAGCTTCTTCCGTCCAAGAGCGGCTAATAGCCTTATTTAGCATCCAGACAGTTTATGCGGCAGAACTTGCGGATAATAATGCCAGAGAAATCAAAATGATTTCAACTACTGAGCCGGCTCTCTCCTATTCATTCGGAGGCTTATCCAATAAAGCAGTCGTGAACGATGTACTCGGAAGATTAAACGTTCTTGGAATTAAAGCGACATTCTTTGTAGCGGAAATAGAAATGAAACGGTATCCCGAAACAGTACGGAAAATCATTGCAAATGGGCACGAAATGGGTATTGCGATAATACCCAAAAATGGTGAAACCTTTGATGAGACCTGCCAAAATATTGTTCGTGGACGCAAGCTGCTGCAAGAGCAGTTTGGGATAACAACTAACTTGGTGAAACAACCATGGGGCACCATACTGGATGCAACCAAAGAAGCTGTTTCAGCTATGAATTGTATACTAATCGGTCAATCTATCAATGTAGTCCAAAGCAAACATAAAGACTACACTTCCGCCGATCAGGTCATGGCGGAGATTTTCGGCAAATCTGTAATTTCTGTAGCTCGCGGACAAATAATCCATTTTAGAATGGATTATTATACTAACGACCGCTTGGTTGGCGATTTGATCGAAACAATCAAACAACGCAAAATAGATAACATTGCTTATGTAACCTTCTTTGATAATCCCGCAAACAATCCGGAAAATGACTCCCAGTATGTCATTAAGCCGGTGGGCGAAATTCTTAATAACAACAAATATATTTATCAATATCCGGTAGATCCGAAAAATGTTCCGGCACACTTAAGAAATGACGGGAATGGGCTAAATATTGATGAGCACAATTTCCTGGCGGAAGTATCCAAACGCTATATCGGGAGCGAATATATTAATGAAGACGACCGGATGATCGGTTTCTCAAAAATGGAGATTCGCCGCCTCGATCAGAGCGGATGTGTTCGCACCGAAGACAAAGTTATTTTCCTTACCTTCGACGACTGGGGGGCGGATGCGGCAATCGGGAAATTGCTGTATGTTCTGCGCAAGCATAATGTGCCAGGGACATTCTTTATCCTCACGCATAATGTACAGAATAATCCGAATCTACTCCGAGCAATTGCCATGCAAGGTAATGACATCGGAAGTCATTCTGACCTCCATAAGCCGATGGTAGTTGTTGACCCGAAAACAGGCAGGCAAGTACCTACGCTGGATAAAGAAGAATATATCAAGGATCTTTCCACAGCATATCGCAAATTACGCGATGTTACAGGGGATGTAGTCATCAACGGTAAACCAGCTTTAACCACATTTTTCCGCCCGCCACAACTGGCAGTTAGCAAAATGGGTTTTGAGGCATTGTTTAATACTGGTTACGAATATATCGTTTCCGGCAGCGAAACATATGATTATGAAACCAAAAGTGTTCCTCAACTTATAAGATCGATCGAAGATGTATTATATACCAAAAACGGCGAAGCAAAAAAAGGCGCTATTTTGGTCATGCATATGGGAGATCCGGAAGTCTACACTGCTACGGCATTGGATATATTGCTGACTGCCAATGAAACCAAAGCAGATTCTGATCCTTCCAAGTTTAAAGT
>Ga0316228_1004191_pt1 | contig 10948 bp, 7 predicted proteins | sample TBH18021metaG_FD_206005 | JGI IMG/M metagenome (GOLD analysis project Ga0316228, IMG submission 206005) | Freshwater microbial communities from Trout Bog Lake, Wisconsin, USA - TBH18021 | ecosystem: Environmental > Aquatic > Freshwater > Lake > Hypolimnion/Profundal zone | place: USA: Wisconsin... | reverse complement strand
GCGGCCTTGCCCGACCTGGCCCAGGGCCTCGCCAATGCCTCGGCGGTCGAGACGCCCGCGCTGCTCGCGCCATGGTTGCTGGCGGGCAAAGCGGCGCAGGCGGTCCCGACGGTGGTGAAGATCGCCGAGGGCGCCGCGCCCGACAAGAAAGTCGCGATCGCCGATTTCGTGCTGCGCGCCGACGAGCCCAAGATTGCGGCCGACCTGACCGGCGATCTCGTCGGCACCGCAGTGACCGCCACCAACATCAACGCCAATGCCATTTACGCGACCGCGACCGGGCTGCTCGGCCAGGGCGCCGAGGCGCTGCAACGCCTCGACCAGGTGCTGCTGGTCGACGGCACCAACGTCAAGGCGCTGCGCGGTCGGGCGATGCTGCGGAGCAAGGCCGGCGACCACCAGGGGGCCGCGGAAGACGCGCAGAAATTCGTCGCCGCCGACCGCGGCTCGGCCGAAGCCCGCCTGCTGCTCGCCAACGTCTATGTGGCCGCCGGGCAACCGGACGCCGCGAAAAGAGCGCTGTGGGACGGATTTCACGATATTCCGGCGGACCCATCCATTTACCGGGCGTTACAATCCTTCGTGCAACGGACAGACGGGGCGGGGGCAGCACAGTCCCTCACGGACGAGTATAATGACCAGCGTAACGATGCGATGAGTCGGAGCTTCGCATGAGCTCGAGGACGGAAACGATCGTGGCCGACGCCGACCCAGCCACTGCTCCCGCGGTCGAGCCGGCGCGCGCGCGCGTGGTCGACACGGCGGTGCGGTTCACCTCGAACATCGTGGGTCCGCTGCTGTTCCTGCGCGACATCCTGAGTTGCGCCTTGGCGGTGCCGATCGCCTTGCTGATCTACGACCGGCTGGTCGGGTCGCGGCTGGACATCTCGGTCCACATGTTCGCGGGCACCTGCATGATCGGCACGTTCGTGCTGCTGCGGGCGAGCAAAGACAGCTACCTCCAGAACCTGTTCACGATCAGCGAGCGGGGCGACAGCGCGGTCTTCGATGCGCTGCTCGCGGGCCTGGTGGCGACCGCGCTCGTGTTCCTGTCGGGCATGGTCGACGGCTTCTCGCGCGGAATGAGCTCGCTTTATCTGATGACGACGGTGGTCCTGCTCGGCACGTCGCGGCCCTTGTTCCGCTCGATCCTGCGGCAGCTCGCCAATCGCGAAGTGATCGGCCAGCGGATCGCCTTCTACGGCGCCGACGGGGATTCGATCGAGGCGATCCGGCGCGTGCTCGGTACCAGCGGGCTCGCCCACCTGCGGTTCGTCGGCTTCGCCGACGACCGGCCGAAGGCCCGCGAGATCGATTCGCTACGCTTCCTCGGCGGGAGCGAGGAGCTCGCCGACATGGCCCGCCGGGGCCAGGTCGATCAGGTATTGATCAGCGTCCGCAACCTGCCGCCCGAGCGATTGCACGAGATCATGGACCGGCTGAGCTCGGTCTGCGTCGACATTTCGCTGATCCCCGATCAGGCGGTCGACCTCGCGCCGGACTACCGGGTGCGCCTGCTCGGCTCGCTGCCGGTCCTGACGCTGTGGCAGCGGCCGTGGCGCGACGTCAGCGGAATGATGAAGCGGCTCGAGGATCTGATCCTGTCGAGTATCGCGTTGATCGCGCTGTCGCCGATCATGCTGATCACCGCGGCGCTCATCCGCCTGACCAGCCCGGGCAAGGTCTTGTTCGTGCAGCCGCGGGTGGGCTTCAACAATGAAGTCATCCACGTCTACAAGTTCCGCTCGATGTATACCGACCGCGCGGACCTGGGCGGACTGCAGGCGACGACCAAGTCGGACCCGCGGATCACGCCAGTCGGCCGGATCATCCGCCGCCTGAGCATCGACGAGCTGCCGCAGCTCCTGAACGTCTTCAAGGGCGACATGTCGATGGTCGGCCCGCGTCCGCACGCCACGCACATGCGGGTGGGCGATCTCTTCTACCAGGAAGCGGTCAAGGGCTATGCCGGGCGGCACCGGGTCAAGCCGGGGATCACGGGTCTTGCCCAGGTCAAGGGCCTGCGCGGCGAGATCCGGACGATGGAGCGCGCCAAGCGGCGCGTCGAGCTCGACCAGGAATATATCAACCGCTGGTCCGTCGGGCTCGACATCTGGATCCTGGTCCTGACGGTGCGCGCGGTGTTCCTGGACAGCGATGCCTACTGAGCGGGTCGGGTTTCTCGGCGTCCACTTCGATCCGCTGCCGATGGACGATGTCCTCGACCGGCTGGCCGAGGTGACGAGCGAGACACCGTACGGCTATGTGGTGACCCCCAACGTCGACCATGTGGTGCGGCTCGACACCGCGCCGGACCGGGCGGCGCTGCTGCCCCTTTACGCCGACGCCGCCTTGTCGCTGTGCGACAGCCGCATCATCCAAAAGCTCGGGCGTCTTGAAGGGCTCGACTTGCCGCTGGTCGCGGGAAGCGACCTGACCGTGCGGCTGTTTGAGCGGGTTATCGGCCCCGGCGACCGGATCGCGATCGTCGGCGGCGATGACACGCTGCGCGCGGGGCTGGCGGCGCGGTTCCCGGCAGTGGAATTTCACCAGTACAGCCCGCCGATGGGGCTTCGCCGCGACCCGCAGGCACGCGCAGCGGCGGCCAACTTCATCGCCGACACCCAGGCGCGCTTCACTTTCGTTGCGGTCGGTTCGCCGCAGCAGGAGATGGTCGCGGCCGAGGCCCGCCGGCTGCCGCAAGCCCGCGGCATGGCGCTGTGCATTGGCGCCTCGCTCGAATTCATCACCGGCAGCCAGCGCCGGGCGCCGCGGCTGCTCCAGCAGCTCAGCCTCGAATGGGCGTATCGCTTGGCGAGTGATCCAGCCCGATTGTGGCGGCGTTACCTGGTGGAAGGGCCCCGCGTGTTCCGAATCGCGCTGCGCGAGCGGCGCCGGCGGCAGGCCTGATGTACGAGGTCGAGACCCTGACCGGCGCGCGGCATGTCGGGCTGGAGGGCGCGCCGCCGCCGACGCTGCTGCCCGTGCCGCCGCGGCGGGCCCAGTGGCCATGGATCCTGCTCGGCGCGCTGCTCCTCGTCGGGTTTGCCGGGGGCGGCGCCTGGTGGTGGACCCACCGCGTCCCGACCACGAAAGCGATCGCCGGGCAGAGCAGCAGCGGGGCGCTGACCACCGCCGCGCCGGCGAGCGACGCCTTGCCCGCCTTGCCACCCCCCGACGCGCTCAAGCCGGTCACGCCCGAGGACGCGATCAAGCTCAACGCCGAACGGCCGCTCGTCACCCGGCCCGACACACCGGCGCGCAAGTTCGCACTGTCGGGCGACGCCGTCAGCAAGCTGCGGGCGATCGATTGCCTGACGCAGGCGGTCTATTACGAAGCGGCCTCCGAGGGACCCGATGGCGGGCGGGCAGTGGCGCAGGTCGTGCTCAACCGGATGCGGCACCCGGGCTATCCCAACAGCGTCTGCGGGGTCGTCTATCAAGGCAGCAACAAGCCCACGGGGTGCCAGTTCACCTTCACCTGCGACGGCTCGCTGTCGCGGGTCCCGGCGGGCTATCTGTGGGCGCGTTCGCGGCTGATCGCGACCGAGGCGCTAGCGGGCCGGGTCTTCGCGCCCGTGGGGCATGCGACCCATTACCACGCCAATTACGTCGTGCCCTACTGGGCCGATTCACTCGACAAGGTGGCGGTTATCGGGCGGCACATCTTCTACCGCCTGCGCGGCGGCAATGGGTCAGGCGATGCGTTCAGCCAAGGCTATGCGGGGGCCGAGCCGATGCCGCCGCCGCCCGCCACCGAGGTCATCGACCAAGGGCTCGACGCGCTTGCCCCGCCGGTCGAGATCGATCCCAACCTGCCCCCGGCCGCGAAGGTCGAGGAGGACCAGGTCAAGCAGCTGGCGCCGCCGCCCAAGCCGGCGTCCGAGCGCTCGTCGCTCGCGGCCGATCTGTCGCGGGGGCAGCTGATCCTCGGCGAGCCGGGCCCCGGCGAAGGCGGCACGAACCCGAAGAAGAAAGCCGTGGCGGCGCCGAGCGACTGCCAGGGCGGCGGCGGGGCCAGCCGGATCAAGGCGGTGGGCGCCGTTGACCTCAAGGCGACGGGCGGCACTTCGGGCTGCTGAGGAAGGGGCAGGGGCCCCAGGGCGGGCTGCTGATGAAGGGGTAGGGGCCTTCGGGGCGGCTCCGGTTCCGCTGCCTGCTGCGACCAAGCCTTCCGCAGCACCGGGGTGCGACGCACCTGATCACGCTTTCCTGCGCCAGTGTAGTGCATCCACCTGCCCATCGTTCTTGGTAGCGGCGCGCCGCTGGAAACCGCGGCAACAAAAAAAGGAGGCGCGGCGAGCCGCACCTCCCTTCTTCAACGACGACTGTCTTGAGTAGCTTAGGCCATCTGCGGCAGCGCAGTGGCCGAGCGGCGGCGACGCATCGCTACGCCCATGCCGCCGAAGCCCATCAGCATCAGCGCCCAGGTCGCCGGCTCGGGAACCGCTGCCTGCGTGGCGAAGATCTGCGCGTTCGACGAACCCTGGCCGTTCGCCAGCGTGATCGTGTGGGTCGGGCTGGTCACGTTCAGCAGCCAGAAGGCGCTGACGTTGTTATTGTCCGCATCCGTGTTGTTGCCGAAGTGCGCGCCGAGCACGGTCAGGCCCGACAGGGTCAGATTGCCGAAGTTCAGCGTCGCCGTGCCGTTGAGGTTGGCGAGCGAGCCCAGAACGCTCCCGGTGCTGAGCGAGTAAGGCGGAGCATAGGCGCCGGTCTGGCTGGTCGCGGGACCGTTCAGCAGCTGATTGATCAGGTTCTGCTGGGTGGCGGTGGTGGCGCTGCCGGTACCGCCGGTGAAGAGATTACCGCCGACGTAGCCGACGCAGGCGATGGCGCCCTGAACGTAGCCAGCCGAGCACGGATCGTTCGACGGGGTGACAGCGGCCGACGCGGGTGCGGCGGCAATGGCGGCAGTGGCGAGGGTCGCGCCGATGGCGACCTGGCGAAGCGTAGAAATCATGACGAAGCCCCCTAATTGTCTCCGGCGGCCCCGCCGGTCTTCCAAGTCAGCGAAAGCGAACATTCATTAACTTCCGCTTTACCGGTTCGCAAGTGCGGTAGAGCGGTAGTGATGAGCTGCAGATGACCCATCGGGGGTGGGTGCGACAAGGATGTTGGGAGACCTGTGCGAAATTGGAACAGGTCAAACGTCAGCGAAAGCGCTTCACCAACTGCAGCACTTCCTCGGCCAGCGGGTGGCGGAAGCGCCAAAGAGCCACCGCCCAGAACAGTGCGCCAACGGCGACGGCGGCACCGACGGCCAGCCAGGAAATCTTGACCGAGAAGCCCGTCCAAAACATCAGAAGTGCGGAAGGAATGGCTGCCATAAGGCCCAAGACCAGACTTTCAAGGTACATTCTGCCAAGCAGGTGGCTTGGGCCGCCCAGCAGCTCATTGAGCGGCCTGCGATAAAGCAGCAAGGCGAGCAATGCTTCGATCAGCTTCGCGGCGGCCGCCGCGGTGAGGCTGATCAAGGCACCCGCAACGAACAGGATCAGCCCAGCAGCGGTACGGATGGCTTCGATGATGAACTGCTGCTTGGTTCGATGCCGCAGTATGAACACCTCGGGCACCAGCCCGAGGGCGATCGTGACGGCCGTTGCCAGGGCCAGGAGCGAGAGTGGCCATGCCGCGGGCACCCACTTGGCGCCATAGAGCAAGTAAATCGCCGGGTGAGCAAGCACCGCCAAGCCGAACATCATGGGCCACATTACCCCAAGCAGGATGCGCATGAACCGAATGTAGGTGCGATGGAATTCGCCGGTCTCGCGCTGCTCGAGCGACATGCGCGAATAGATGACATTGCCGGCAGCGCCGAAGACGTTGTTGAAGAGGGTGTTCGGCAAGCTTGACGCGCGTGAATAAAGGCCAAGGCTGGTTAGTCCAAGAAGCGACCCTAGCGCCATCTCGCCGCCACGCGTGCCAAGCTGGGCAAGACCACGAATCCCGATCATCTGCGATCCAAAATTCAGTATTTGCGCGATGCCTTTGAACCGTAGCCGCCAGGCGTCAGGGCGCCAGACAAGCAGGTTGAAGCAGGTCGCGGTCGCGCCCCACGCGAAAACCTGAGCCCACGCGAAGCTGAGAAAAGCGTAGCCCTTCCAAGCGAAGAACATGGTGGTGACAGCGATCACCACGGCTCGGAGGATCGAGAGCAGGGAGATCACACCGAAGCGCCCCTCGCGTGAACAGATCGCTTCCGGGATGAATTCCATCATCGCGAACAGCGGAAAAATGGAAAATACGAGAAGGAAGCGACCGACGTCTGCCGACCCTGCTAGATGTTGCGCGATGGACGCCCCGATCAGAATAGCGGCGACGTAGATGAGGCTAAGTAGGACGTTGACGGTGAACAAGGATTGCAAGAGTTCGCGGGTCAGTTCGGCTTCTCGCATGAGGTACTTGGCAAGGCCGAACTGCATGAAAACGTTGATTACTGTCGTGACCGCAGTCGCCATGGCGAAAATACCGAAGTCGCGTGGGCTGACCAGGCGAGCAACAACAATCGTCGATCCAAACGTGATTAGGAAACCGCTGATCTGAGCTAGATAGCTCCAGAAGAGCGAAAGACGGACCGACATATCAGTTTTCTTTCGGGGAGAGATCGCAGCGCCAAACTAATCGGTTGGTGTGAGAGCAGGAGCTACCAACGCTGGAGGGAGTCTTGGTCAAGCGAGAACTTGACGTGGTTCCCGAGGAGCAAGATCCGGAAGAGCGCGTATGACGAATTGTTTTTGCTTCAGCCGGCTTTGCTGAGAAATCTGGAACCGACTGCGCATCCCGATTGTGAGCCCCAGCGAGCATGCGAAGACATATTGAACCGGAAACACCATGAACATCCACTCGGCGAACCCGTGAGCAGCCATGGCGGCGAGGCCGACGCTGACCCCAATTAAGACCTCTGCACCGGGTTCGCGCCGGAAGCGAACGGCCGTCGAAATGGAAAGCATGATGGCGCTGCCGATCAGGATGATGACAGTGATAAGGCCCGGCCAACCGCTCTCGGCCGCGATCAGCAGGTAGCTGTTGTGGACGTTGGCATTTCGATTGCCGAATGCCCAATTGACCCCCGCACGCTCATTATAGCCTTCGGTGTTGGCGATGAACACGTAATGGTTCGGGCCTATCCCCAACGGCTTGGCGGCGAAGATAGCCTTGGCCGCCCGTGCAAAGGCCGTTCGCTCGGTATCTTCCGAAATCAGGTTGATCTTCTGCACCGAGGCCCGTCGCTCGAGTGCTGAGTAAGCGAATGGTGCGCTGAGCCCAAGAAGCACGAGCCCGAGGACGGCAACGCCCGCCTTGCGGCCTGTCATGCGCACGATAAGCGAGAGGGCCAAGGTCAGGATCAGCCCCGCTCCCGCGATCGCAATTGTGGCGCGCGAAGCGGTCAGCGAGACGACGATGAGGCCAGCAATCGAGCCAAGCAGCGCGGTCTTGGGCCACCGGCCCGCCAGCAGCATCGCAAAGGCCGGCATAACGACCATGTGCGACACGAAACCCAACAAATTCTGGTGCCCAAGCGACCCACCGGTCTGGAGCGCGCCGCCGGCGCGGGCGGCAATGGCGTAAAGGGCCTGAACCGAAATGCCGGCGATCAGCCCGGTCATGACCGCTCGCTCGCCGCGCTCCATCATGCTGACGCGGGCCACTGCGGCGAGCACGAGACCAACCCGAGCCAATTGCACCGGATAACCCAAAGCGAGATTGAAGAAACGCGCCTGGAAGACCGCTAAGAATGCCGCAAGAAAATATAGAAGGAAGGGGATGAATAGGGCAGGGCGCGGCCACCGACTGCGGGTTCCAAAGAGAACGCCGAACGCGACCGCATCGAGGAGTGAGACCTCCCATCCCTTCACGTAGCCCGACCAACCTGGAGTCGCGTAGGGTGCCACAGACAGATGCCACGGACCGATCACGAACGGCAGGAAGGACAAAGCGGCCCAAGCCCAATGGGCTTTGGGCGGGTTGGTACGCAGCCAGGCCATGAGGGCCGGACCCGCCAAGAGAAACAGCGCCAGCGCCAGCCACTTCACGATTCATTACCTTGCAAGGGCGTTAGGTCCGTTGCCCTAGCGCTTGGCGCTCCCAAAAAGAAGCATCGTGCTCGGAGAACGTGCCAATTGCTGACAGTGGCGAGTTCTTGCTAGCGGACCGCCGACAAGTGGCTGTGACGCTGCTGACCTTGCTCTGGAGAAATTCGTGACGATCGCAGTCTGTATTCTGGGAAAGGACGAGGCCGCAAACATCGGAAAGATGGTCGCGCAGCTGGGCCGCCAGACACTGCTTCGCTCGCATGAACCGCGGATCGAAGTGCATGTCGTCGCCAACGGTTGCACCGACAATACCGCCGATGTCGCGCGGCAGCATGCCGGCCGCATCGAGTCGACGGGCGCTCGCATGATGGTTCATGACATTCATCCGGGAGGCAAGAGCCGTGCCTGGAACCGCATGGTCCATGAGTTCGCCGGAGCCGATATCGACCACTTTATCTTCATTGATGCCGACGTCGATTTCACCGACGACTTCGTTCTAGACGAGATGGCGAGCAAGCTTGAGCGCAGACCGGATCTAGAGGTTTGCGCGGGCTATCCGCTCAAGGATGCCAGCGCAAAGCCGCGCAAGAACCTCTACGATCGACTGTCGCTCGCGCTCTCGCGCGAGACCCGCCACATCGATGCGATCGCCGGCTCGCTCTACATCGCTCGAGAGACCGCGCTGCGTGATATCTGGCTGCCCGACGACACTCCGGCCGAGGACGGGTTTCTCAATGCCATGATCAACACGGCAGGCTTCACCCGTGCAGACCGCGGAAGGGTCGTCGAGGAGCATGACCGCCCGACCCATTATTATGAGCAGCTCAGCCCGATCGACTTCGTGGCGCACGAGCGCCGTTTGATCGTCGGGACGATCATCAATCGGTGGATTTTCGAGTATCTCTGGGGGCTGAAGCTGGAGAGGCCTGCCGGTCCTCTCATCAACGAATTCAACCAAAGCGATCCGGGCTGGGTTGAGAAGATCATTCGAGAACGCAGCGGGTCCAAGCGCTGGCTCATTCCTAATGCCATTCTTTTTGCTCGCCTGACCGCGAACCAGAACCGTCCGCTATGGCGGCGCCTGGCCTTTCTTCCCTTGGCTCTGGCGGGCACGGCGATGACCATTCCACCCGCATTGACCGCCAACCGGCGGCTCAAGGCGGCAGGCGCCGCCGCGGTCTGGTGAAACATCGTGCGCCGTTCTAGGATCGGCCGAGGGGAGATGCCGTGGACCGCAGGACTATATTGGCAAGTGCTCTCGGTCTTGCGGGTACCGGGGCGGCACTTCGGTTCACCCGGCTCGACCCGCGCGCGAACGCTGCGCCCGGCGCCGGCTCGGGCGCACCCGCGCTACCGGTTCGTCCGGGACTGACCGGCGGAGCGATCAAGTCGGTTTCGCTGGCGCAGGTTCCGCTGGGTGCCGGCGGCTTCATCACCGGGATCGACATCAGTGCGGACGGGCAGCGCCTGGTCTGTCGGACCGACGTCGCCAACGCCTATGTGCGTGACCGTTCCGAAGCGTTCTGGCGACCGCTTTTCTCGCCGACGACGCTGCGATTGCAGAGCAGCGGTGACATTCCGGATGCGAAGGACAAGGCCGACGCCAACGGCGCGGCGGCTGTCCGGATCGCTCCGTCAAACAAGGACGTCATCTACGCTAGCTATCACGGCTACATCTGGCGCTCTTCTGATGGTGGACGAACGCTGACGCAGTGCGCGCTGCCGCAGAAGACAATGCACACCAATCGCGGGGTGCAGCGTCTGTTCAATCGGACCATCGACGTTCACCCGCGCGATGCCGACCGCGTGGCGGTCGGAACGTGGGGAGAAGGGGTGTGGCAATCGGCGACCGGCGGTCGCGATTGGACTCAACTGGCGTTGCCGCCCGCGGGCAAATCGACCGACGATCAACCCGGTGTCGCGCTGGTCGCTTATGATCCGACGGCGAGCGACAGGCTGTACGTGTTCCTGACCGGCGTCGGGCTCTTCCGATCTGATGGTGCCTCCGGGAGCTTTCAGCGTCTTGATGGTGGTCCGACCGCAGCTTCACAGCTAGTGGCGCTGGCCGATGGGACGGTTTTGGTGTGCGAGCATACTAGGGCTGCCGAAAACGGGCTGCTGCATCGTTATTCGCCGGTAAGGGGCTGGACCGCGACCAAACCTCCCTACGAGGCCGTAACGATTGCGGTGGATCCTCGTCATCCTGCGCGTGCCATCCTGATCAACCCGAACGGCTTCTTCATGGAGTCCGATGACGGTTGCGCCACCTTCAAGCCGGTTGGCGGTGGTCATTTTGAGACCGGTGGCGAGGTCGCGTGGGTCTCGGGCCTCAAGACCATGTTTCCTTCGCAGATGCTGTTCGATCCTGCGGTGCCCGACCAGTTGTGGGTGGCGCAGGGAGTAGGGGTCGCGACGACCAAGGCGGGCAGCCGCGAGTATCGGTTGCGCGATTGGTCTGCCGGAATTGAAGAATTAGGGACGACCTCGATTGCGGTCCCCGCTGGCGGCAAGCCAATCATCTCGGCTTGGGACAAGCCATTCTGGCGCGTAGAAAGCCTGACCTCCTACAGCAACAGCTTCACCTATCCTGTCGTGTCGGGAACCGCACCCTCACTGGATCTCGTCGCCTTCGGCTCAAGCCTCGAGGTGGCGCCGGACAATCCCTTGTTCATGGTCGGCGTGGTGGCCCCGAACGGGACTGGTCCGGGCTACAGCCTGGATGCCGGTGCCAACTGGCGTCAATTCGAGGGGACGCCAGCGGCAGGGTGGGGCAACGGCGGTGTCATTGCGGCGGGCAGTGTGCGCAATTTCGTGCTTCTCCCATCCAACAACGGGGTAGGTGCATTCACGCTTGACGGAGGGAAGTCGTGGCAGCCGATCAAGCTGGATGGTGTCAATCCCACCGGCGGCTT
>Ga0316228_1004190_pt1 | contig 10952 bp, 8 predicted proteins | sample TBH18021metaG_FD_206005 | JGI IMG/M metagenome (GOLD analysis project Ga0316228, IMG submission 206005) | Freshwater microbial communities from Trout Bog Lake, Wisconsin, USA - TBH18021 | ecosystem: Environmental > Aquatic > Freshwater > Lake > Hypolimnion/Profundal zone | place: USA: Wisconsin... | reverse complement strand
CTTTGACAAAAATGGGCTGCAAGATTTACGGCCGGGAACAGTCCCGTTATGCACCCTTGGCTATAGTACCGAGCGACACGATCCATGGCATCAATTATACCCTTCCGGTGGCCAGCGCCCAGATCAAATCGGCAATACTTCTGGCAGGAATGTTCGCCGACGGACCTACCATCATTAATGAGCCGTTCCTGTCCCGTGATCATAGCGAAAGAATGCTTCAGGCCTTCGGGGTAGGAGTAAAAAGGACCGGCCTGACGGTACAGCTCAGTCCTGTCAGGGAATTGACCGCGCCGCCGGTTATCGACATTCCGGGGGATATCAGTTCAGCTGCATACTGGCTGGTGGCTGCCACCATTATTCCTGGCAGCAAACTGCGGCTGCGAAATGTCGGAGTCAACCCGACCCGGACCGGAATTATTGATGTCCTTAAGAGCATGGGGGCCAACATTACCACCTACAACCATCGTCAAGCCGGACAGGAGCCTGTTGCCGACATCCTTGTCGAGTCTGCCGAGCTGACAGGAACAACGATGGAAGCCGAGATTATACCCCGGCTGGTGGACGAAATCCCGGTGCTGGCGGTGGCGGCCTTATTTGCCAAAGGGACAACGCTGATTTGTGGCGCTGAAGAACTGAGGGTGAAAGAAACCGACCGGCTCAGAGCAATTACCCTGGAACTGAGAAAGATGGGAGCCCAAATCACCGAAACAGCTGACGGCCTGATCATTGAAGGACCTCAGTCACTAACCGCCGCTTGCTGCGATTCCCATGATGATCATCGCATGGCCATGGCGATGGCGGTGGCCGGAATGGCGTCCAAGGGAGTGGAGATCACCGGCGCTGAATGTGTCAATATTTCTTATCCGCAGTTCTTTAGCGAAGTACGCGCTCTTATAAATAGTTAGTTAACCGGAGGACATTATGAAGAAATTAATTGTAGCCATCGATGGGCCGGCAGGGGCGGGAAAAAGCACTGTAGCCAGGATCGTCGCTGAACGCCTTAACTATACCTATATCGATACCGGGGCGATGTACCGTGCAGTAACCTGGGAGGTCATGCGGCGGAAGATCGACGCCGCCGACCCGGTCAAAACAGCGCAGGTAGCTGAAAGCTTAAATCTGACGCTTGACAACAGCGGCGGCAAAACTCTGGTAAAAGTTGACGGAGTCGATATTTCTGACGCCATCCGTACTCCTGACGTCTCCCGGCTGGTGGCGACTGTCGCTGCAAACGGCGGGGTACGCACGGCGATGGTGAATCTGCAGCGGCAATTGGCAAGTTTTGGCGGGGTGGTTTTGGACGGCCGCGACATCGGCACCCATGTGCTGCCAAACGCTGATATCAAAATATTTCTGACAGCTTCCATCGAAGAGCGGGCCAGGCGCCGCTGGCTGGAACTAGGCCAGAAAGGGTTTACTGTTGAACTGGCGGACCTGCAGCAGGAAATCGCCTGCCGTGATGAACAGGATTGCGGCCGGGACATTGCTCCGCTCATTCAGGCGTCTGACGCCGTACTGGTCGATACCACCGAATTGTCCATTGACGGCGCGGTAACCAATATTTTGAAGTTATGTGAGGCGAGGACCAGTGGGTTATAATATTTTTCATGCTGTGTTAAAAGGTTTTTTGCGGCTGTTTTTCCGGCTGGAATCTGTTGGTCTGGAGAATCTGCCGGAGGGCGGCTGCATCGTTGCTTCCAACCATATCAGTTTGATGGATCCGCCGGCAATCGGCTGCAGCGTACCGGCCAGGCGCAAGATTCGGTTCATGGCCAAAGAGGAATTATTTCATATACCTATCCTACGCTGGATCATCGTTTTTCTGGGAGCTTTTCCTGTGCGGCGGGGTATGGCTGATCGAAACGCCATCCGGACTGCCCTGGGATTTCTCAAAAACGGCGAGGTTGTCGGCATGTTTCCTGAAGGCACCCGCAGCAAAACAGGCAAGCTGGGGGAACCGCTGCCCGGAATGGCACTGCTGGCGGTTAAGGCCGGGGTTCCCGTCGTCCCGGCGGTGGTCATCGACACCAACAAGATTTTTCGGGATGGGCATTATTTTCCACAGTTCAGAGTGAGGTTTGGCCCTCCGATAGTTCTGCCGGCAAGCAGGAGCGACAAGGAAAACATCGAATTTATTACTAAAACCGTCATGGAGGAAATCGCCCGGTTGTTGGAGGAAGAAGGGAGGTAGCGGCATGGAGGAAAGTTTGTCAATGATCCTTGTGCAAAGAATAGCGATCATTGCCGTCGTTGCCTACGTTTTTTCCCAGACCAAGGCCTTCCGGCTTATGTTCAAAGAAGAGACAAGTTACCGGGAGAAGGCGGTGCTTGTCATCTTTTTTGCCGCCACATCCATCGCCGGTACCTATTTCGGCATACCCATCGAAGGCGGTATCGCCAATGTCCGTGATACCGGCAGTGTTGTTGCCGGACTGCTGGGGGGACCGGTGGTGGGAACAGCCACAGGACTTATCAGCGGGTTGCACCGGATGTACATGGGTGGGTTCAGCTCTTTGGCCTGCGGACTTGCCACCATTTTCGGCGGTATCGCGGCCGGCTTCATCCACCATCGGATGAGACCCAAATCACCGGACTGGATTGTCGGAGTCACCACCGGTGTCGGCATTGTTTTGTTCAGCATGGGCCTTATTCTGGCCACCTGTCAGCCTTTTTCGGCGGCGTGGGCCCTGGTGAGCAGTGTTACCATACCCATGTCGCTTGGCAACGCACTGGGGATCTCGGTGTTTATGATCATCATTCACAACGCCCGCGAACACCAAACCCAGATCGGCGCCCTTCAGACCCATAAGGTTCTGCGGATTGCCAACGCCGCGCTGCCGTATTTTCGTCAGGGGTTAAACCCGGTCTCCGCCGAACGGGTTGCTACAACCATCCGGGGGATGACCTCGGCGTCGGCTGTGGCTATCACCAACCTGGACCATGTTTTGGCCCATATCGGGCTGGGGGATGACCATCATCAGACCGCCCATCCGCTATTGACCGATGCCACGAAAACCTGCCTGGCGACCGGTCAGGTCACTTTGGCGCAAAACACTGCCGCCATAGGCTGCAGTGAGCCGGGGTGTCCGCTCAAATCCGCTGTGGTTGTTCCGCTGCGTTGCCGGGACGAAGTTGTCGGCACTCTGAAGCTTTATTACGCCCACGAAGACGCGATGACGGCTCTGGACCTGGAATTTGCCCAGGGGCTTGGCCAAATTTTTGGAACCCAGCTGGAGTTGGCCAGCCTGGAACAGATAACCGAGCTGGCTGCCAAGGCCGAATTAAAGGCTCTTCGGGCCCAGATCAACCCTCATTTTTTGTTTAACGCCCTGAATACAATCGTATCTCTGTGCCGCACCAATCCTGAAGAGGCCCGGTCTTTAATCATCGAGCTCAGCGACTTTTTCCGGCGCAGTCTGAAGTCGGCCAGAGATTTTGTCACCCTTAAGGAAGAACTGGAACATGTTGATTCGTATCTGACGCTGGAGAAAGCTCGTTTCGGCGACCGTCTGACGGTCATCAAAAATATCGCCGACAGTGCCCTGAATATTTCCATACCGGCCTTCACCCTTCAGCCTTTGGTGGAGAATGCGGTTAAACATGGATTATTAGCCAAAGCACAGGGAGGCTCGGTGACCATTTCGGCCAGGCTGTTCGGCAGTGATGTCCAGATTGCGATCAGTGATAACGGTCAGGGAATCTCGGAAACGATGCTGACCCAAGTGCTTGTAAGCGGTTTTGGCACAGGAGCCGGTGTTGGCTTATCCAATGTCAATGAGCGCCTGATTAACCTGTACGGCCCCGCCCATGAACTCCATATCGACAGTACCGAGGGTCAGGGAACGACGGTTCGATTCAATATACCGGCGGCATCCCGGGAGACGGTAGCATGAGCGCGCCGAATAATATTAGGGCCATGATTGTTGATGATGAAGAACCGGCCCGCAGTGAACTGCGGTTTTTATTGGAACAGCATCCGGATATTTGCGTTGTTTGCGAAGCCGGCAGTTTTCAAGAGGCTGTCGTCACCATTCGTCACTGCCAGCCGCACTTGATATTTTTGGATATCGAGATGCCTGGCACCAATGGCATCGCTCTGGCGGAAAAGATCCAGGAAAACTTCGAACCCCTTATCGTCTTTGCCACCGCGCATGATGAATTCGCCCTGAAAGCCTTTGAACTTGACGCTGTGGATTATCTGCTCAAACCTTTTTCGGCCAAAAGAATCGCCCAGTGTATCGCTAAGGTCCGCAACCTTCTGGCTGCCAGAAAACAGGTTCAGGTTAATGTTGCTCTAAAGGGTGAAGACGCAGCAGGCCTGAAGCGCCAGAAACTGGCTGTCGATCAGGGTGGCAAAACCTGTGTCCTTGATGTTAAAGACATTATTGCTGTCCGCAGCTTTGAAGGCCATGTATGTATTGTCACCGCCGAAAAGGTGTATCAGGTTAGCATGACCCTGCAGGAACTGCAGTCCCGCCTTGATGAAGAACAATTTTTCCGCAGTCATCGTGGTTTCTTGGTCAATATTTCCTATGTCCGCGAAATCATCCCCTGGTTTAGCGGCACTTATAATCTGATTCTCCAGGGGTTGCCTGACCTAGAAATTCCGGTCAGCCGCCAGCAGGCCCCAAAACTGAAAAAAATTTTTTCTTTATAAAAGTTGTTGAATCGACAGACTCTACCATTCAACCCTGTATTTGTGCATTTTGGCGCTGATGGGTTGTGGGTCAACTGGGAAACCGTTATACTAAAATAGAGCTATTATAATAATTAGAAAATTAATATATTCTTATCAGCAGATATTATTTGGAGGGAGGTTAGGGGGAGTCCAATAAACCGAATGATGATATTTTAGATTAAAGGAGGAGATATTTACATGAATTCCATCTGGTTATTGATTATTGCCGCATGTGGTTTTTCACTCGCGTACCGGTATTATTCTGCCTTTATTGCCGCCAAGATTCTCATGCTGAGCGATCTCAACCAAACTCCGGCCTATCGTTGCAATGATGGTCGTGAGTATGTCCCGACCAATAAATGGGTATTGTTTGGCCACCATTTTGCCGCCATTGCCGGCGCCGGCCCCCTTGTCGGTCCTGTTCTGGCAGCCCAGTTCGGCTGGGGTCCCGGTTTTGCCTGGCTGATGCTTGGCGCAGTATTTGCCGGAGGTGTTCACGACTTTATCATCCTGTTCGCCTCAGTGCGCCATAATGGTCAGTCCCTTGGCGTTATTGCCCGCAAAGAGGTTGGACCGGTTACCGGTCTGGCTACTTCTATAGCCATTTTGTTTATCATCATTCTCGCCATGGCCGGTCTGGGCATTGTGGTCGTATTTGCCATGATGAACAATCCATGGGGTGCTTTCACCCTGTTCATGACTGTCCCTATCGCCATCGTCATTGGCCTGTATATGTTTAAACTCTGCCCAGGTTCTATCCGCTCAGGTTCTATCGTCGGTTTTCTTCTAGTCATGGGCGCGGTTTTCACCGGCCACTGGGTAATGCCCGGCCAGCGCTGGGACGTTTTGGCTCCGATGTTTGACCTTAGCAGAACGCAAGTTTCCATCGCTCTGCCGATATACGGCTTCATTGCGGCGGTATTGCCGGTATGGCTGCTGCTCGCACCGCGCGACTATCTGAGTTCCTACATGAAAATCGGCACCGTTCTCGCCCTGGCGCTCGGCATCCTGATTGTTCAGCCAGCAGTCAACATGCCGATCATCACACCGTACATCTCCGGCGGCGGCCCGATCATTCCCGGTCCGGTATGGCCCTTTGTCTTCATCACCATCGCCTGTGGCGCCATTTCCGGTTTCCATGCTCTGATCAGTTCAGGCACTACGCCGAAGATGCTGGAAGCCGAGAGCCAGGCTCGCATGATTGGTTATGGCAGCATGGTGGTTGAAGGTTTTGTTGGCGTTATGGCCCTTATTTCCGCTGTTGTCATGTATCCTGGCGACTATTTCGCCATTAATACTCTGGCACCGGTTTACGCCAAGGTCAGCACCATCTTCCCGGCAGTGGAAATCAATCAACTAAGTCAAATGGTTGGCATCAATGTCATGCACCGTCCCGGCGGCGCGGTTTCGCTGGCTGTCGGTATGGCCCATATTTTCTCCAGCATCGGCGGCATGAAGAACCTGATGAGCTACTGGTATCAGTACGCTCTGATGTTCGAGGCCCTGTTCATCCTGACCACCATCGACGCCGGAACCCGCGTCGGCCGGTACATCTTGCAGGATATGCTGGGAACCTATGTATATGCTCCGCTCAAGGAAACCAACTGGTGGCCGGGTGTCATCTTTACCGGCGCCATTGTCAGCTTCTCCTGGGGTTATCTGCTGTATAGCGGCGAAGTAAGCACCATCTGGCCGATGTTCGGTGTAGCCAATCAGCTGCTGGCGGTTCTCGCTTTGGCTATCGGCACTACCGTTATTCTCAAACTGGCCACCAAAAAAGCTTACACCTTGGTAACCCTGATTCCAATGTCCTTCTTGGCGGTCACCGTAATTTATGCCGGGATTTTGAATACCAAGATTTATCTTGGTATGAATACGATCAACGGCAACATTAACGCCGCCCTCAGTATTACAATCCTGGCTCTTGTGGTCATCATCCTGCTGGATTCCATAAGGGTTTGGCTCCAACTGTTCAAAACCAAGACACCGCTCGGACTCAACACCGATGTTCCTGCGGTTTGCCAGTTCGGAGAGACTCAACCGACCATTACTCCCTGATACACTGTGATGCAATGAGAGAGTCGCAAGGCTCTCTCATTGCAATCTGTTGAAAAACTTCGCCTAGCGCGGTCGCTCGCAGGGAGCGCTCAGCTATACCTGTTTTTTGAACAGTCTGGTGTTTGTCGACATTTCTAACCACCGGCGATAATCATCCGCAGGAATGGTATGGAAAGACTTGGCTTGGGCTGGGTCTTTTCTTTTGATATTAAAAATGCCGCACAAAAGGAATTCTATAAATAATGACCGAATAACAATAGGAAAACACTTCCTGGGAGGCCATGCCTTGAAGATTCTTCTGGCCGAGCACAGCGGCTTTTGTTATGGGGTTGAGCGCGCTGTGCGCCTGGCGAAAGACTGCGCCGGCGGTGAAGGAAAAGCTGCAACCCTTGGACCGATCATTCACAATCCTCAGGTGGTCGAACATTTGCGGCAGCAGGGGATCGCGGTGGCCCAGACGCTGGCGGATATAGAATCAGGAACCGTAATTATCCGGTCTCATGGGACAGGCCCGCTCACTTACACCGAAGCTGCCGAGCGAAAGCTGCAAATTGTCGACGCTACCTGCCCGCATGTGCGCAAGGCCCAGACCGCTGCCCAGAAATTGACGCAGCAGGGCTACAAAGTGGTGGTTGTCGGCGAAAAAAATCACCCGGAAGTACAAAGCATCGTGGCCTGGGCCGATGATGGCGCCGTGGTGGTGGAAACCGCGGCTGAGGCGGCAGCCTTGCCGGTTCGCGAGCAGATGGGAATCGTGGCTCAAACCACTTTCCCGCCGCAGCGTTTCGATGAAATCGTCGAAATACTGAAAACAAAAAGTTCTGATGTTAAAATCGAAAGAACCATCTGCACCGCCACCGAACTAAGGCAAAAAGCCGCCGCAGAATTAGCCGGCTCAGTTGACACGATGATTGTTGTCGGTGGCAAAAACAGCGCCAATACAACCCGTTTGACAGAGATATGCCGCCAGGCGGGTGTCAGAGCCCTGCAGATTGAGACAGCTCAGGAACTGCAGGCAAATAGTTTTTCAGATACAAAAACCGTGGGAATTACGGCTGGAGCATCCACTCCGGACTGGATCATTGAGGAGGTAGTCAAAAAGATGCAGGAAATTGAACAAGAAATCAATCAAGATGTCGTCAAACTGGAAGAAGGAAGCATCGTTAAAGGCAAAGTGGTGGGAGTCAGGGCTGATGAGGTATTTGTCGATATCGGCTATAAGTCGGAGGGTATCATTCCGTTGGCTGAACTGGCGTTTCCCGCGCCTGCCAACGCTGCTGACGCAGTAAGTGAAGGCGACATCATCGATGTATATGTGCTGGATGCTGACAGCAGTGAAGGGGCGATCAAGTTATCGAAGATCAAAGCCGATAATATCGTAGCCTGGGATAAACTGGATCTGGCTCTGGCTGAGAAGCAGACTGTGGAGGGGAAAGTCGTCGAAGCGGTTAAAGGCGGCCTGTCGGTGGCTGTTTTCGGAGTTCGCGGCTTTGTGCCTGCATCGCAGGTGGATGTCAGATTTGTTGAGAATCTCACTGAATACGTCGGTCAGACCGTTTCCATGCAGCCTATCGAAATTGACCGAGAGAAAAAGCGGGTTGTGCTGTCCCGCAGAATATTACTGGAAGAAGAGCGGCAGCGGCAGGAAGCTGAAACTTATAGCCGCATCACTGTCGGACAGGTTGTCAAGGGAACAGTCAGAAGGCTGGCTGATTTCGGCGTATTTGTCGATATCGGCGGCGTGGATGGACTTGTTCATATTTCTGACCTTGCCTGGCACCGGGTCAAATCACCTGATGAAATCGTCAGTGTCGGTGATGAGGTTGAGGTGATCGTCCTCAAGGTCGATCAGGCCGCCAGAAGGATTTCTCTCAGCCTTAAGGCTGTTTCGCGTGATCCCTGGTTTGACCTTGTCGATGAACTGGCAGAAGGCAGCATTATCAAGGGAAAGGTCACTAAGACTACCAAATTCGGCGCTTTTGTGGAAATTGCCAAAGGTGTGGAAGGACTTGTCCATCTCTCCGAGATGGCTGATCGTCGGGTCAACAACGCGGAAGAAGTGGTGAGTGCCGGACAGGAAGTTCCTGTCAAGATTCTTGGTATTGATAAGCAAAACAAGCGGGTTTCCCTGAGTATCGCCCAGGCTCAGCAGGATACCGACCGGGCTGAATTCAGTCCGTTCTTATCCAATGACACCAAAGGGCTTGGAGTGACAATCGGCGACAAGCTCGGGCATTTGTTCAAGCGCAACGATTAAGGGGTTGTCTTTCGATGCGACAGTCGCGTAAATCAGATCATTTGGAGCATTCGGCAATGCTGGCGGATGGTCCGGAAACCACCGGTTTCGCCGATTTTCGTCTTATCCATAACTGCTTGCCGAACATGGCCTGGGAAGATATTGACCTGTCTACCGCTGTGGCCGGAATAACGCTGCCTCATCCTTTGATCATCAACGCCATAACCGGGGGTGCGCCTGACGTATCCGGCATAAACGCCCGTCTGGCTGAACTGGCCTGCAGGACCGGAGCCGCGATGGCTGTCGGTTCGCAATTCGCCGCCCTTGAAAATCCGGCGGTGCAGGATTCCTATACAATAGCCAGGCAAAACAACCCCAACGGCACATTGTGGGCCAATCTTGGCGCTCATACCTCCCCTGGCGATGCCAGGCGGGCGGTAGGGATGATTGGTGCCAGCGCCATACAGATTCATCTTAATGTTGCCCAGGAGCTGATTATGGCTGAAGGAGACCGCGATTTTCGCAACTACCTGGCCAATATCGCCGCGATTGTTGCTGTCAGTGATGTTCCGGTCATCGTGAAAGAAGTAGGATGCGGCATTGCTCGCGAACAAGCAGCTGCTCTCATGGAAGCCGGTGTAAGAGCCATTGATATCGGGGGGGCTGGCGGAACCAATTTCATGGGAATTGAAGCGGCCCGCAGCGGTGTTGAACTTGCGCCTGAGCTACTGGAATGGGGACTTCCGACGGCGATAAGCGCCGTGGAAGTTGCTTCTGTGCTGAGGCCCGGAGTGGACTTCATCGTATCCGGCGGTATTCGCACTCCCATGGATGCGGTTATTTCCCTGGCACTGGGCGGTCGTGCCGTTGCTGTTGCCGGACCACTGGTGAAACTGCTGCTGCAGCAGGGAGTGCCTGCTGCCGAAAGCTGGATTGACAACTTCCTTGACGGACTCAAACGGTTCATGATGCTGGTGGGAGCCAGACGGACTACGGATCTGACCGGGGTGCCGCTGGTGATAACCGGCGCTAGCCGCGAATGGCTTACCGCCAGGTCCATCGACACATCCAAATACGCCACCCGGTAATCGGATGGGCAACATTCCAAGCATGGCGCGAGCCATGCTTTTTTGCATGTTTTATCATTGCCCCGGGAAAACTAGACTTGCAGCATTATTATAGTACAAGAGGTGAAGAGGGCTATGAGTTTGCCGATTGGAATGATTGTCCTGATGGTTGTTGGCGTATTGGTATTCTTCGGCGTGGCTCAGCGGATACTCGACAGGATGCGGTTGACTGACAAGCAGGCGTTGGCGTTCATCGCCGCCATCATTGTGGGTAGTTTTATCAACATACCCATTCTGCGCACGCCGGTTGAACTCAGCGTCAATGTTGGCGGCGCGCTTTTGCCGGCTGTGTTGGCCATCTGGTTAATCGTCACTGCTGATGAGACAGAAGAGCGGATAAGAGCGGTAGTAGCCAGTGTACTTGTCATGGCGGCCGTTATCGTCGGATCGATGTATTTGCCATATGAACCTGAGAACATGTTTATGGACCCGAAACTCATTTATGGCATCGCTGCAGGTTTGATTGCGTACTTGGCAGGACGTTCCCGGCGCAGTGCCTTTATTGGAGGAACGCTGGGGATTGTATTGAGTGACATTGCCCATTTCTATACGATTTCCCGGGCCGGTATTCCGGGAACCACTTCCATTGGCGGGGCGGGGGCTTTCGATGTCGTTATCATCGCCGGTATCGGCGCTGTGATGATCGCCGAACTGGTAGGTGAAACCCGGGAAAAGCTACAAGGCGGTCCGGAACTTGGCCCGAATCGTCCCGAAGGACTCTATGAATTTAGCGAGGAACTGCACAAAGGAAAGGAAGGAGCCGGTCAGAAAGCGGACAACCGGGACAAGGCTACTTCTGACCAAAACCGGCAGAAGCGGGGTGAGGAAAATGAATAAACGCTTACTCATCGCG
>Ga0316228_1004186_pt1 | contig 10966 bp, 9 predicted proteins | sample TBH18021metaG_FD_206005 | JGI IMG/M metagenome (GOLD analysis project Ga0316228, IMG submission 206005) | Freshwater microbial communities from Trout Bog Lake, Wisconsin, USA - TBH18021 | ecosystem: Environmental > Aquatic > Freshwater > Lake > Hypolimnion/Profundal zone | place: USA: Wisconsin... | reverse complement strand
TCTTTGATAAAGGCCAGTATAACAATTCCGAGTGTACCTTCACCTACCACTTTATGTGGCGCAAGGCGGGCAACATCCGCTGGGGCATCGCCGCCGACTGCCTCTGCCTGATCCTGGATTTCAACGGCCGGCCGTTCGCCTTGCCGCCCTACGGGGCGGAAAACGGCAACTTTGGGGAGGCGCTGGCCGCCATCGAGGATTATTTCCGCGCCATTGACAAGCCTTTTTATATGCGCGGGATTACCGGGCAGTTCCTTTCACTGTTTAACAGCCAGGCGCCGGAGCGGTATGTTCTCACCCCCAGCCGCGAAAGCTTCGACTATATCTACTGCGGCGAAAATTTGCGTGAGCTTGCCGGACGCCGTTACAGCGGCAAGCGAAACCACATCAACGCCTTTATGAAAGAACATGGCGATTACCGCTATGACTCGATAAACGAGGCCAATCTGCCGGCCTGTACCGCCTATGTTGCCGAATGGTTTAAGCAGCACCCTCCGTCCCGCTACTTACAAGCCGAGCAGCAAGCGACTCTGGAATTGCTGCAGCATTATTCGGCCCTGGAACTCAGGGGGGCGCTGATCGAAATCGACGGAAAAATCGCGGCCATGACCCTAGGGGAGTCGCTAAGCGCCACCACCGCGGTCATTCACACTGAAAAAGCCAGTGTTGCCATTCGTGGCCTGTATCAGGTGATCAACCAGGAGTTCTGCCGCCGGCAATGGGCCGACAAACTTTATATCAACAGAGAGGAAGACCTGGGGGTAGAAGGACTGAGAACAGCAAAGCTTTCCTATTATCCTTGCTTGATGCTCGAAAAATACCAGGCCGTACCGGTAGATGTTGAAAATCACAGTGGGAGAGGTGTTTGAAAAGATGACAGCAACATTGTTTGACAGGATCTGCATCAATAGGATGAAGCTAAAGAATCGGCTTGTCCGCAGCGCCACATGGGAGAATATGGCCGAGGCCGGGCATCCGACCGACAGACTGCTAGAGGTGTATAAGGATTTGGCTGGCGGCGGGGTAGGCCTTATTATTACCAGTTATGCCTATATTACAAAGGAAGAGCAGCCCAATCCGGGCATGCTGGGGATTTGCGACGACTCGTTTTTAGCCGACTACCGGCAACTGACTGACATGGTCCATTCTCACGACTGCAGTATTGTATTGCAAATGGCTTACGGCGGCTCACAGACCACATACAACACCAAGGATCGGGTCATCTGGGGGCCTTCCGCCGTTCCGGAAGCAGGTACAGGTGTGATTCCGAAGGAAATGACCAAGGCGGACATCGGCAGCTTGGTGCGGTCCTTCGGCGACGCCGCGGAGCGGGGGCAGCGGGCCGGATTCGACGGTGTTCAGATTCACGCCGCACACGGCTATTTGCTGGGTCAGTGGCTGAGTCCGCGCCATAATCACCGCACCGACGAGTATGGCGGAAGCATCGAGAACAGGAGTCGCCTGATTCTCGAAGTTTATGACGAAGTCCGCAGGCGGGTGGGGCCGGATTACGCGGTGCTGATCAAGATCAACTGCCAGGACTTTGTCGCTGGCGGTACCGAGTTCCCTGACACCTTGTACGTCTGTCAGCAGCTCGCCAAACGGGGCATTGACGCCATTGAAATCAGCGGAGGGATTCTGGGGGCCAAAGAGTTGTGCGCCTTTCGCCCCAAGATTGACTGCGAAGAAAAGGAAGCCTATTTCGCTCCCTATGCCGCCCAGGTCGCCAAAGCAACCGGCGTTGCCGTTATCCTTACCGGAGGCTTGCGTTCGCCGCAAGTCATGGAGCGGATTTTAAACTCCACTGCCATCCGTTATTTCGCGATGTCGCGATCTCTGCTGGCGGAGCCTGATCTCATCAACCGCTGGAAAGCCGGGGACCTCAGACTTTCGAAATGCCTGTACTGCAACCAGTGCCGATCGCCCCAGGGGAATGTCTGCATCCTCAACCGCCCGAAGTAGTTTCGGCTGTTGAAAAAGGCCAATCTGCGTCGTTGCCGCTGTGGGCGCTTCCTCCAACGTACTTCCAGTACGATTCCGGTCGCGTCCGCGCGGCGCCTAGCATCTCGACCTTTGTGAACAGCCTTGGTTTAGCGAAAAGAAAGAGGGAAGACTAAACCACCTTCACCGGTCGCAAGGCCAGGAAGCGGGAGGGGTTTTCCATAGCGGATTCTTATCCCCTGCCGTCGGCAGCTTTGCTGCCGGAACGGCGTAGGATATTATCCGTAGCGGAGGAAATCCCCTCCTGCTTCCGGTTTTTCAAGAACCTAAAAAGAGAACCGGCATTTGGTGCCGGTTCTCTTTGCTTTACAGGTAAAGATGCTATTGTTCAAACACGACTGCCGTTTTGGCGAAGAAGTTCGCCTGGGCATTGGCGGCCAGAATCATGTCGGCGTCAGCCTGGCTGATAACCATATTGGCGTTGAAGTCTTTCAGAGAGATGGCCTTGACGATGATCGGGTTGTTGCCGGCCCGGGAGTTGCCGGCGGTGGCGGCGGTTACCAGATCCGGGTTGCCGGCGTAGTCTACCATGCCGTAACGCACGACATTGTCGGAATTGAGATACATATTGCCATAGACGATCCGGCCGGATTCGTCGTAGACCCGTGGCGACATGACCCGTTCAAGCCCCAGGCCTCTGGCATCCACCACTACACCGGTGTACAGCGGCATGGTCGCCGGTGCCTGGTAAGCGGCTGAAGGAGCGGGAATAGGAACTATCCGGACTGGCTGCATTTTCTCCTGGATGGCGGCAGCCACGCTGTTGGCGCCGAACAGGCTGACCTGCATGGTTACCTGGTAAGAACCGTCCGGCATTTGCTGCTCGCTCACGATCCTTGCACCCTGGATGAGGCCGGAGATTTTGGTTTTGACTACATCGCTGCTGACCTCAAAGTTGCGCACCGTCGTCTCGGCTTCTACCCTGACACCGCCGATGAGCTCGGTCAGATTACGGTAAGCATCCACCACTGCCGCCCGTCTGGCCATGGCGTTGGCCTGAGCCGGGCTGCTGGACTGGGTGGGGGGAACTCCGGTGCCGATAGCCTGGATAACGCCCTGATCCCAGTTGACGACGCCTTTGATTTCAGTCAATGGGGCGTTGCCGGTAGCAGGATTGACGGTGATGTTGACATTGGTTTCGGCGGCGAAAGCGACAACTGGCAGGAGCATAAGGCACAACGCGACAAGGAAGGCAACAAGGTTTGGTTTCTTTGACAAGTTGTTCACCTCTTTCATTTATTGATTCCACTGCAGCACCCTGATCCGGTGCCTGGCTCTGGCAACATAAGCCTGTTGCTCGGCAGGAGCATACTGAATATAGGTACGATAGGACCAGATGGCCGCCTGCCTGTGACCGAGGCGGTCATAGGCGTATCCTTTGGCATAATAGGCAAAAACAAGTTCAGGGTGGATGGTCAGAGCCCTGTCGAAGTCAACAATAGCCAGCGGGTACTGTTCGGTCATGATATAGGCATGTCCGCGGTTCAGGTAAGCCCTGGCGCTGTGTGAGTTGAGCTGTATCGCCTGGCTATAGGCTTCGATGGCTCGGTTGTAATTTCTCGCCGCCAGCTGGTTGTTGCCGCGCTCCAGCCAGGAACTGGCCTGGAAACCGGTCTCGCTGGCGGTGATCTGGGTACGGATACGGGCCTTTTCCGTGTCGTCACTAGTCTGCTGCAGCTGTTGTTTCAGCTGGGCAACCTCATGTTGGCTCTTGTCATAGTCTTCCTGCAACTTTTTGTAATCTTCGACAAGCGATTTTTCTTTGACTTTCGCCGCCATGTCTTCAATCCTGTCGGAGGAAACCAGAGCTTTGATTTTAACCCAGAAATTGATGCTGGAGCCGACGACGGTTCGCTGCTTGTCCAGTATGGAGACTTCCATGACCCCTGACGATATGACCCTGATTTCGTCGGCAGTCAGCTGGTAGTTTAAAGTCTTTGAGTAACTTTCCACATACGTTCCCGCTTGTTCCACCGCAACCCGTTTAGCCTGAAGCAGGGCCCGTTCCTCTGCCACAGTGGGAGTTTCTCCGTCACCCATGCAGTAGGCGCCTTCAGCAATGATTTCTTTCACTTCCGCGGCTAAGGCTATAGACGGCAAAGCCAGGAGGGCAAGCGTCATTAGCAAAAAAACCAGCAAAACCAAGCCATTGCGTCGCAAAGTAGTACCTCCTTAGGGAAAGATTCTGCTAGTGGATTCGAATGAGGCCGGACAGGCAGTCTTTCAATTTTACTATAACTCCAACATGTGACAAAGATGTGACGAGATTCGCCATTGTTAACATTTATATCATAAGAAAAGCGGGCAACGACCTATTTGGCAGTTTACAGCAACAGCGAAATAGGATAAAATTATCCTGAACAGAATAGTGGTGGGCAAGGGGTGCTGGGAGGCCGGCTGAGATATAGACCGTTAAGTCTATGACCCTTTAAACCTGATCTGGGTAATGCCAGCGTAGGGATGACTGCAAATGTGAGTATTTTACAAGTGCATCCTCGCGGATGCACTTTTGCCTTGCCTGCCGAGCTGTCGCGTTCCGCTTAGAATATTTTGAAAGCAGGTGCGCCATGAGTAATGATGCCTATACCGTAAAGTTCCCCCATTTTCTCTTCCTGTGGTTCGGCGCCGCCGTTTCGGTGGCTGAGATTCTTGCCGGAGGTCTTCTTGCTCCCCTTGGCTTTGCCAACGGCGTGATGGCCATTATTTTGGGTCATTTGATCGGCACCACACTGTTGGTGCTGGGTGGAATCATCGGAACCAGGGAACGCACCCCGGCCATTGAGTCTACCCGCATTTCCTTCGGTGTTTATGGTTCAAGATTGTTTTCGATTTTGAATGTACTGCAACTGATTGGCTGGACGGCCATCATGGTTATCTCTGCCGCCAAATCAGCCAACCAGATCAGCACAATGCTGTGGCAGTTCGACAATTATACTCTCTGGAGCATCGCCATCGGCGCGATGATTCTGCTCTGGATCGCTCTCGGCCGCGAAGGCGGCTGGAAAAAAGTCAATATGGCGGCGGTGCTGCTGCTGCTGGGTCTCACTGTCGTCATGAGCGTCACCATCTTTAAAACCCCCGGTGCTCTTGCACAGCCCCCGGCCGGAGGAATGTCCTTCAGTGAAGCGGTGGAGCTCAGTGTTGTTATGCCGTTATCCTGGCTGCCGCTGATCGCCGACTACACTCGTTACGCCAAATCCAGTAAAGGCGCCGCCTGGGGAAGCTGGCTGGGCTATTTTGCCGGCAGCTGCTGGATGTATATTATCGGTTTGGCGGTTGCCATCACCATCGGGGACGCTGACCCTTCCTCAGTGCTGCTGGCGGCGAATCTTGGGGTTGCAGCCCTGGGAATCATTGTTTTGGCCACAGTCACCACCACCTTTATGGATGCCTATTCAGCAGGTGTCAGCTTTTCCAATCTGTTTCCCGGGCTCAACGAAAAGCATGTTGCCCTGGTGATGACTGTTATCGGGACCGCTCTTGCCCTGGTTTTTGATATGGAGCAATACGAGGATTTCCTGCTGGCTATCGGTTCGGTCTTTGCGCCTCTCTTCGCCATTGTCCTGACCGACTATTTTATCTGTAACAACCGCACCATCCGACCGGAACTGCTTGTGAACTGGTGTGCCATAGCTGTCTGGGTCGGCGGTGTGGCCCTGTACTATCAATTCCTGGAACTCAAGCTGGTCTTGGGGGCCACCATTCCGGTCATCTTCGTCACCGGTCTGGTTTACCTCTGCCTGGCGAAATACGCGGAAAAATGGCAGTATAACCGCAAGATCCCCAAGGCTTTGTATCGTCAGGTATAGAACATACGCGCAGCTTCCGGTTTTATCCCCGGTGAGGCTTGATTTTGCCATACAGCGGCGTGGTGCTTATAATAGTGATCATGGAGGTTGGCACTATGGATGACGACGCCGAGCACCGGACTCACAACCGAAAGATCTATCGACGGGCGGCCCTGGTCCTGGTGGTGGTGGTCGCAGTCGTTGTCAATATGGCCGGGCTGTTCATCGGCGCTCTTTTTTACGACGAGTTCTGCGTGTTGAACACCCGCATCGGCCTGGAGCGGTTCAACTCACTCAAGGCTGAACTGGACCGTGGCAAAACCACCAAGTCGTGGCAGGATGTCAGCATTCAGTCCCGCTTCGGCTATACTCTGCAGGGGACCTACCTGCCCAGCCCCACTCCGTCGGACAAGACCGTCATTTTTGTCCACGGTGTTTCCGCCAGTCGCCTGATGGGGCTGTGGTACGCCGATTTATACCTTGGAGAAGGCTACAACCTGCTGATTTACGATTCCCGGGCCCATGGCGCCAGCGGTGGTCCTTCGCTGACATGGGGCTATTATGAAAAGGACGATCTTGACCAGTGGGTGGATTGGGTAAAACTGCGCCAGCCAAACGGCGTCATAGGGATCCATGGGGTATCGATGGGAGCGGCCACTGCGCTGTTGCATGCCCAGATGAACGAGACCTCCCGGCGAGTAACCTTCTATGTCGCCGACAGTGCTTACTCCAGCCTTGAGGGTCTTCTGACCCAGCAAATTGACGCCAGCCTCAGCCTGCATAATCCGCTGCTGATCAACATTCTCCTGAAATATTCCAGCATCGTAGCTTATCTGAAGTCAGGATTCTTCTACAGCGCCGTTTCGCCGGTGCGGTCGGTGGCCAATGTGACCACTCCGGTTTTATATCTGCATGGCGAAGCCGACCCTCTGGTACCGGTGGCTATGTCCCGGCAGCTTTATGCAGCAACCAAAGGTTATCGCCAAATCGATACCTTCCCCAAAGTGGGACATGCGATGGCCATTTTTGAGCAAAAAGCCGAATACCGCCGCCTGGTGCGCGGCTTCATCGAAAACCTGCCGGTGGAAGGAACTGGCCGCTGACAGAACAATCGTGTATTGAGCCTAGCGGAATGGGGGGATATTATGATGAAAAATATTGATTACAAGGTGTACCTGGCTACCGATGACTATTATCTCGACAAAAGTGATATTTTCGCCTTGATTGAGCGGTCGCTTGCCGCTGGAGTGGGTGTTTTGCAATACCGCGCCAAAAACAGAAGCGGCCGGCAGATGCTGAAGGAGGCTGAGACGCTAAAAGTCTTATGCCGCAAATACAATGTGCCGCTGATCATCAATGACCGCCTGGATATCGCTTTAGCGGTGGAGGCCGACGGGTTGCACCTGGGGCAGGACGATTTGCCGCTGGCCTCGGCCCGCGCCCTTTTCGGCGACGGAATCATCGGCGTGTCGGCGACCTGTTACGAAGAAGGCAGAGAGGCCCTCTTGCAGGGGGCCGACTATGTGGGGGTAGGGCCGGTCTTCGCCACCACCACCAAGAAGGACGCCAAGCCGCCATGCGGACTGTCGGCAATTGCCCGGCTGAGAGCTGAGTTCCCGGCGGCCCTTGTTGTGGGAATCGGCGGGATTTCCCCGGCTAACGCAGCCCAGGTTGCGGCTGCCGGAGCCGACGGAGCGGCGGTCATTTCCGCAGTTTTTGACAGCAGTGATCCGCAGGATACGGTCAGGCGTCTTGTCCAGACATTCCGGCGATTGGACTAACAAGTATGGAGGGATTTCAGATGATTGATATTGCCACACTATGGGATATTCGCCAGGCGGTCCGGACCCAGCAGCCGCTGGTCTACAACATCACCAACAACGTGGTCACTAATTTCACTGCCAATGTACTGCTGGCCGTGGGTGCGTCACCGATCATGTCCGAGGGTGAACAGGAAGCGGAAGAACTGGCGAAGATGGCCAGCGTCCTTGTGCTCAATATCGGAACACTGCATCCGCGTCAGGTGGACTACTTTTTGACAGCCGGTCTGAGCGCCAATGATAATGGTACCCCGGTGGTATTCGATCCGGTCGGGGCGGGAGCTACGTCCTACCGCAACACCAAGTCCGCCCGCCTTCTTCAGGAAGTCAAAATGGCCCTGATCCGGGGCAACTATGGGGAAATCAGTTTTCTTGCCGGCTTGTCCGGGCGCGTAAAAGGTGTCGACAGTCTTGGCGGCGATCTCGATGTTGAAGTCGTTAAGGGGTTTGCCAGGCAGACAGAGGCGCTGGTGGCGGCCACCGGGGAAACCGACTACGTCACAGACGGCGGCGCGGTATTCGCCAACACTACCGGACACCCTCTGCTGCAGTCGGTGACCGGAACAGGCTGCGCGCTGAGTTCCCTGGCAGGTGCTTTTCTGGCGGTGGCTGAGGACCGGCGGATGGGAGTGCTGGCAGCGCTGGCCTTCTATGGCGCTGCAGCCCAGAAAGCGGCCGCCGGCAGCAAAGGCCCAGGCACATTTGCCGTACAGTTTCTTGATGCCCTGTACAGCCTTGATCAGGCCGAGTTCACCGAGCTGCTGAAGCAGCGCCCGCCAAAACGGCTTTAAGAGCTGAGATAAAAACGCTAAAAGCGCAAGCTAGGTCTTGCGCTTTTAAAATTTGCCGGATTACAGGGGCTAAGCTCTCTGCCGCTGAAGGAGTTCGGCAACATACTACAGAATTGAAATTGAGGTAAAAAGGTTTACTATGGAATGGAAGTAAAAAAACATTCAATAATAAAGGAGTATGGCTGTGAAAAGTTATTTGGAACTGGAGACTCCGGCGCTCTTGCTGGATAAAACCCTGATGGAAGCCAACGTCCGGCTGATGATGGATAAGGCGCAGCGGTGGGGCGTCAAGCTTCGGCCGCATACCAAGACCCACCGGACGCCGGTTGTGGCGAAAATTCAGGTGGCCCAAGGAGCTAGCGGCATTACGGTGGCCAAGGTTGGCGAAGCCGAGGTCATGGCCGAGGCGGGCCTTGATGACATTTTTATCGCCAATGAGATTTATGGTGACACCAAATTCCAGCGTCTGCGCGAGCTGCATCGCCGTATCCGGATTGCGGTGGGGGTGGATAACCGCGAGCAGGTGGAAGCGTTAGGCCGTCATTTCGGGGCCGAGGCCAAGCCGCTGGAAGTTATGATCGAGGTGGAGACAGGCGAAGACCGCAGTGGTGTTCTATCGCCAGAGGAAGGTTTGCGGCTTGCCGAGCTTATCGCAGGAACTCCCGGAATAAAACTGCGCGGTCTGTTTACCCATGAGGGGCACACCTACGGCGCGGCGGATACGGCGGAATGTGTCAGCCGGATGACCAAAAGCCAGCAGGATATCCTGGCCGTGGCCCGCCACCTGCGGGATCATGGGATTGCGGTGGAAGAAGTCAGCATCGGCGCCACGCCTTCGCTTCTGCATGGCGATGTCTTGCCCGGAGTGACCGAGATTAGACCAGGGACCTATATTTTTATGGACGCGGCCCAGGGCCACGCCATCAGCGATTATAGCCGCTGTGCCCTTTCCGTCCTGGCTACTGTGGTTTCCAAACCTACCCCGGAACGGATTGTCGTGGACGCCGGCGGCAAGGCCCTTACATCCTTCACCCGGACCCAGGGAATATGCTATACTCCCGGATACGGAATAGTAAAAGGATTCGGTGATCTAAGAATCAAAAAGGTGTACGACGAGCATGGCGTCATTTTAAGCACCGATGCCCACGCTAAGCTCAACATCGGTGACAAAATCGAGATTATCCCCAATCACGCCTGTCCCACCTGCAATTTATACGACAAAATCCATGTTATCGAAAATGGTGTGGTGACGGACGAGTGGCCAATACTCTGCCGCGGCAAATCACAATAGGAGGTAGTCTCACATGGCCGAAGTCATAGTATTGAATGATCAGCAAGTGGAAAGCCTGGTTTCTTTTGACGAAAATGTGCGAATGATCGAGCAGGCTTTTGGCGACTACAATCGCGGCAAAAGTCATGCTTTTCCGGTCGTCCGGGAGGAAATAAAACGCCACCAGGGAATTTTCGGTATCAAGTCCGGTTATCTTGAAACCCAGGAAACGCTGGGCTTCAAAGCCGGCGGCTTCTGGAAAAACAACAACAGCAAAGGGCTGACAAGCCACCAGTCGGTGATGGTGCTTTTCAATCCTGAAACCGGCCAGGCCTGCGCTCTGGTTGCCGCCAACTATGTGACCAAGGTCCGCACAGCCGCCATCGGGGCCATCGGCTGCAAATACCTTGCCCGTCCCGACAGCCGGGTGCTGGCGGTCATCGGCTCCGGGCAGCAGGGCCGCGGGCAGCTGGAGGCGACCCTCCGGATTCTGCCCAACATCGAGGAAATCTACCTCTACGACCTGTACGTCCCGGCGGCAGAGTCCCTGGCACGGGATATGGCCCACATCCCACAGAAGATTATCGTGGCAACTGATGCCAAAGAGGCCTGCATGGCTGCCGATGTTATCGTGACAACCACTCCCAGTTACCAGGCAGTGGTTATGGCCGACTGGGTCAAACCCGGCACCCATATCAACGCCGTCGGGACCGATACCCGCGGCAAGCAGGAACTCGACCCCGCCATCTTTGCCAGAGCCACCATTGTTGTGGATAATATCAATCAATGCCTCTATCTGGGCGAGTGCCAGCACGCCTATGACGCCGGCATCATCAAACCCGAATCCATCGCCGCCGAAATCGGCGAAATCATCAATGGCACCAAGCCCGGCCGGACCAACGCGGCAGAAATTACCGTCTTCGACACTACCGGGGTCGCGATTCAGGACCTGGCCACAGCCGGCTACGCAGTGGCTGAGGCCCTGAAGAAGGGGATTGGCAGCCGGGTGACCATGTAGTTACCCCAGAATCAACCGAAACTGGAGCAGCATATAACGCTGCTCCAGTTTTTTTGCCCAAAGAAAACCAGCCCCCTTAAGCGGCGACCGGTGGGCAAGGTATTGACAGGACTGACTGGGCTGGCGTACTACTAGTCGCGCCCTGTACGCGGACGGCATCCGCCACCCGAAGCCGGGCGGCAATACCCGCCTCCCTGAGAGGGATAACACGACGGTTGCATCGGGAAACATTGGTACGGGACACAGGAAGGAGTACACATCGGTATGCAGGACGGATT
>Ga0316228_1004182_pt1 | contig 10973 bp, 7 predicted proteins | sample TBH18021metaG_FD_206005 | JGI IMG/M metagenome (GOLD analysis project Ga0316228, IMG submission 206005) | Freshwater microbial communities from Trout Bog Lake, Wisconsin, USA - TBH18021 | ecosystem: Environmental > Aquatic > Freshwater > Lake > Hypolimnion/Profundal zone | place: USA: Wisconsin... | reverse complement strand
AGGCGTAAAGGTCTGCTATTTTATCATATTAAATCGTAAATGCTTAGCGTCCGCTGATACTTTTTAGGCATTTTGTTGCTGATTTTGTAGGTTCGCAGTTTTGCAATTCATAGTATAATATTGGGCTAAAGACGAACCGCAATAAAGGCAATCCATGGCATTTGTACACTTTGGTATTCACACCGAATTTTCTATCACAGACTCGATTGTACGCATCAAAGCGTTGGTCAAAGCTGCCAAAGCCGATAACCAACTGGCGCTTGCCATTAGTGATTTGTCCAACCTGTATGCCACAGTCAAATTTTATAAAGCTTGCTTGGATGCCGGTATCAAGCCGATTATTGGCTCTGAAGTCTGGCTTGAAAATGATAGTACGACAGTAACGCTACTTGCCAGCAACCAAATCGGCTACAAGAATTTGACCAATATCGTGTCAAAAGGCTTTGTCGATGGTCAAGTAATGGGCAAACCGATTATTCAGCGTGACTGGATTTTTGAGCGCAGTGAAGGCGTGATTGTGCTGTTCACCGAAAAATCAGACGTCGGTCAAGCCATGTTATCAGCTCACCCAGAAAAAGCCGATAGCCTACTACAACAATGGCAAACCACATTTGCCGATCGTGTCTATTTTGCCATTAAACGCACCCAACGCGCCAACGAAGACCGTTTTATCGAGCAAGCCATTCGCATGTCAAATGCCTTTGACGTGCCTATCATTGCCCATAATGACGTGCGTTTTTTAACAGAAGATGATTTTGAAGCGCATGAAGCACGGGTGTGTATTGCCAATTCACAAGTGCTTGCCGACCCCAATCGCCCACGTGATTATTCCTCTGAGCAGTATTTAAAAACCCAAGATCAGATGACTGCCCTGTTTAGTGACATGCCAGCGGTGATTGACAACACCTTGGATTTGGCAAAACGCTGTAACGTCATTATTCCTATGGGTCATCACGATTTACCCGAATTCCCCATTCCCGAAGGCGATACCATTGAAACCTTTTTCCGGCGCACCGCCCAAGAAGGTCTAGAAAAACGCCTTGAAAAACTCTACCCCATCGAAAAACGCGACGACAGCTGGGTAGAAAAACGCAAGCCGTATGATGCGCGTTTGGAGTTTGAACTCACGACGATTTTGAATATGGGTTTCCCCGGTTATTTCTTAATCGTGATGGACTTTATCCGCTGGTCAAAAGCCAATGATGTGCCTGTAGGTCCTGGTCGTGGCTCAGGCGCGGGGTCGTTAGTAGCGTATTCGCTCAATATCACTGACTTAGACCCACTAGAATATGACCTACTGTTTGAACGGTTCTTGAACCCTGAGCGGGTATCCATGCCAGACTTTGACGTCGATTTTTGTATCGAAGGACGCGACCGCGTCATTGATTATGTGGCGCAGAAATACGGACGAGAAGCGGTATCCCAAATCATCACCTTTGGTACGATGGCGGCAAAAGCGGTGGTGCGTGATGTCGCGCGCGTTCAAGGTAAATCGTATGGTCTTGCTGATAAAATCTCCAAACTCATCCCGAAAACCCCAGGTATTTCGCTCGCTGAAGCGGTTGAAGCCGAACCGCAGCTCAGAGATTTGCTTAACAATCCTGACAACATGGATTATGAAGATGCCAATGAGATTTGGGAAATGGCGGTACGGCTGGAAGGGATTACCCGGGGCGTTGGTAAACATGCAGGGGGTGTACTTATCGCGCCGACCAAAATTACCGATTATAGCGCAATCTATTGTGATGAAGAGGGTCATCCCGTCAGTCAGTTTGATAAAGACGATGTGGAAGCAGTTGGCTTGGTAAAATTTGACTTTTTGGGTCTACGAAACCTAACGGTGATTAATGCGGCGGTTAAAAATATCAATGCACGCCGCGCTAAAGAGCAACAGCCACCGCTTGATCTTGAGACTTTACCCTTAGACGATAAGCCCACCTACTCCCTACTACAAGATGCCCATACCACCGCTGTATTTCAGCTTGAAAGTACCGGCATGAAAAAATATTTGGCCAAGCTTAAACCGACCAATATTGAAGACGTCATCGCTATGTGTGCGCTGTACCGCCCGGGTCCACTAGATGCTGGGATGGTCGATATGTACATTGACCGTAAACATGGCCGCGAAGAGGTCATCTATGACCATGACCGACTTGAGCCGATACTGGAAAATACCTATGGGGTGATTGTCTATCAGGAACAGGTAATGCAAATCTCGCAAGCGATGGCAGGCTATAGTCTAGGCGGTGCCGATATGCTACGCCGCGCAATGGGTAAGAAAAAACCCGAAGAAATGGCAAAACAGCGCAGTATTTTTGTTGAAGGGGCAATTGATCAGGGCATCGATGATAAACTTGCCGGCGGCGTGTTTGATTTGATGGAAAAATTTGCCGGCTATGGGTTTAACAAATCACACTCAGCGGCATACGGCGTGTTAGCCTATCAAACCGCCTATTTAAAACACTACTACCCTGCCGAATTTATGGCGGCGGTCATCACCTCGGATATGAATAATACCGATGGTGTGGTGTTTTTTATCAATGATTGCCGCGAAAATTTTGGTTTAAAAGTAGAAAACCCCAGCGTTAACCACTCCAATTGGGCATTTGTGCCGATTAACCCGACGACCATTGTGTATGGGTTAGGCGGTATCAAAGGTGTGGGTGAAGGTGCCGTAGAGTCTATCGTGGAAGCGCGAAACGCGGGCGGTGAGTTTACCGATTTGTATGATTTTTGCCGCCGTGTTGACACGCGAAAAGTCAATAAGCGCACCCTTGAAGCATTGGTTAAAGCAGGCTGTTTTGATAGTTTTGCGCCAAAATTACGACCTGATTTGCCTGCGGATGAAGCTTATCACATCCGTGGCGCGTTACTTGCCGAATTGCCAAAAGCGGTACAGGCAGCCGAGCAACAGCGTAGCAATGACAGCCTAGGGATGATTGATTTATTTAGCGATATACAAGAAGTCACTGCGCCACCCCCATTGCCCCGTGAGCCGGTATGGACAGATGCTGAACGCTTAAAAGGCGAAAAAGATACGCTAGGACTTTATCTCACTGGTCACCCGATTGATAGTTATCGCGATGAGTTAAAACGCTATACGCCAAAGACATTGGGCGATTTGAGCGAAACCAGCTATGGCGAAACCGTATTTTTTGCAGGCTTGATACTCGATGTCGCAAACTTTGGTAATCGCTCAGTGATTACGCTCGATGACGGTACAGGTCGTATCGAGGTGAGTTGTTATGCCGAGCGCTTTGCCCGCGTCAAAGATAAGCTTAAGGTGGAAACCGTGGTGATTATCGACGGCTCTATTCGTGAACGCGATGGCACGTTTTATGCCAGCCTACAAGAGGTAATGACCTTAACCGATGCGCGCAAACGCTGGCTCAAAAAAATCAGCATCAAAATTGCAGGTCATGATATGGCACTGTTTGAACAGATACAGCAATTGTTAGCGACCGCCAATAACTCAACAATTCACTATTTATCGCATCAGTTTAATCACCCTGCCGACAATACCCAATTTGTGGACAGTCAGCCCGCCAATGTATTGGCTCAATCGGGTCAATTAGGGGTGCCGATTAACCTATGTGTGTATAACGACTATGCGATTGCCCATCTTAATATGCCAACGCATTGGCAAATTGTGCCGACAGAAGAGAATTTTGGCAAACTCAAAAGCTTGGTCAATGAAGAAGATTTGCATTTACATTTTAGTTAGCATCTGATTTTGGTGAATTTGGCCGATAAACCCATCATGTGATAAACGTTTGTATCCTTTAAACTGACTTTCATCAAAGTTTTGATAAAATTCAATGAGATATGGGCTAAAATAAGCCAATCAAATTTAATCAATGATGTTTTATTCAATGCCCCATCAACAGGAAACTCATATGACTCAGCCATCCCATATCAGCCTACCCCAGTTTGAAGAATTAAGAGCGTTACTTGACGAAGATTTTGTCGATTTGATTCATACTTATATGGAAGATAGCTTACAACGTTTATCTGAAATGGAGACAGCGTATGCCAACTTAGACAACCGTTTGGGGTATAATGCAGCGCACGGCTTAAAAGGCGCTAGCTCTAACCTTGGCGCAACCGAGCTGACCGAACTTTGTTATAAACTGCAAGAAATCTGCCGCACGGGTCATATCAATCAACATGAACAACTGATTGAAGAAATCAAAGCGGAATGCCATGCAGTGAATGACCAAATACAATCGCTTATTGCGTAACGACTGGCTGAAATTTGACAACCCATGGTAACAACTGACACTAACGCTTCCCAGCAACTCTTATCAACCCTTGCGGCATTTTTAGCCGGTATTCGCATTGTGATGGTAAATACCACCTTGCCTGCCAATATTGGCTCTGCCGCCCGCGCCATGCACACCATGGGTCTAACGCAGCTCACGGTAGTGGCGCCCAAACTACCGATTGACGAAGATGCCTATGCCCATGCCGCAGGTGCCAAAGCAATTTTAGATGCTGTGACCATTTGCGACACCCTTGAGCAAGCCTTGCAAGATTGCCACTGGGTAATAGCTACCAGTAGTCGCCAACGCCATATTCCAAGACCCGTATTATCGCCCCGACAAGCGGCCGAATTGATGGTCACTAATTTTCACAACCTTGGCGATTTAATGACAGATTCTGCGCAGCGCAATTGGCAACTTGCTATTGTATTTGGTCGTGAAGATCGGGGTTTAACCAATGAAGAGCTGCAATTGGCCGACTATCATATTCAAATTCCTGCCAATGCTGAGTATGGTGTGTTAAATGTGGCGGCTGCGGTTCAAGTGATTGCCAGCGTTTTTTACGAAACCGCCGAATTGGCATTGACGGCAAAAACAGCGGCTGAAAAATCCATTGATTTGACTTTTCGCCAACAGTGGGATGAGCCGCCTATCTCAAATGAGCAGCGTTTACAGCTAGAAAATAGGCTGTTGGCATTGCTGGAGAATTTAGATATCTACAACCCTGCCCAATCTAAAGTGATGCCTCAGCGTATTAATCGACTTCTTAGTAGGTTACAGCTTGATATTAAAGAATATCAGTTACTGCAAGCCACTATCGCTAAATTACTCAAACGATAAAGCATTACTCAAACGATAAATTATTAACCCGTTAAGCGCTCAAAGTTTATGTCTGCCACTATTTTGCTTGCTGTTGTGTTTGTGCTGAGCTTAACGCTTATCACTTGGCTCCTCAATCAACTCCCCCAACGGATGATTGTGGGGTTTGATGCTACTCATCGTCATTCCCCATTAGATGGTATCCGTGGCATTTTAGCGTTATCGGTGTTTACTCATCACTTTTTTAAAAATTATTTCTTTCAAACGACGGGGCGGTGGCAGTCACCCAATATTGATTTTTTTACCAACTTGGGTAGTGTGCCGGTATCGCTGTTTTTTTTAATCACCGGATATTTATTTTTTGGTAAGCTTAGACAGCCGCGGATGGATTGGCAATATCTTTATCGCTCTCGGCTGCAGCGCATTGTGCCGCTGTATTTGTTTTTGGGCATTTGTATCGTCGCTATCTATTTTACCCAGCAATTTACCCAGCAACATCCGCCGTTACCCCTGTCTGAGTGGCAGCAATGGACGCTGCGCTGGTTAAGCTTTAACAATCAATCGCTTAAAAATTTTTACGCTTGGCCGCTGGTCGCAGGCGCGGCTTGGACGCTACTTTATGAGTGGGGTTTTTATTTTAGCCTACCGTTACTGTTTTTATTGGTGCATCCCAAACAACTAAGCCAGTGGCAAAACATTGCGATGCTGATGATAAGTTTGCCTGTGTTGTATTATGTTTTCACACTTACTACTGTCAAGCTGTATGGGTTATTTTTGTTGGCTTTTTTTGCAGTTTGGCTGGAAGATTTTTTTAAAGATGTATTGGCAAAATTTCCTACGCTTATTTCCATCGCTTTATGCCTACTAACCCTGTTTATTTTATTTGCAACATCGGCGTATTCTTATGGGCAAATGCTACTTTGTGGCTTACTGTTTTGTTTTATTGCCAACGGTTTTACGTATTTTGGGGTGTTATACCAACAAGGTCTAAAGGTCTTGGGTGAATTAAGTTATAGCTTGTATCTGACCCATGGTTTGGTCATGTATGTATGGTTTAACTTATTACACTTGCATGACTTTAGCCAATCGATGACCGCTTATGTGTGGACGTACCCGCTAGTGTTGGTATTCGTTGTGATGTTTGCTGTTATAGGCTACAACTATATTGAAAAACCTTTGATGCATCGACCTAACTATCGCCGTGATACGACAACAGTATTGCAATCATAGCCAATCATAGCGTAGTTTAATGAGTTCGTGATATCATAATCACTTAAAATTTTTATAAAATCGGTAGTCAGTATGTTGTCCGTCATCCAAAATTTATCCAAAAAAACCCAGACCATCAAAGCAGAATTACAAGAGGACATCCAAGCGGTGTTTGACCGTGACCCTGCGGCACGTAACACGCTTGAAGTGCTGTTGACTTATCCTGGCGTGCATGCGCTATTGATTCACCGCGTCGCCCACAGTATGTGGCAACACAATAACAAAGGCTTGGCACGGTTTGTATCCTTTGGCAATCGATTTTTGACGGGGATTGAAATTCACCCTGCTGCAAAAATTGGGCGTCGATTCTTTATTGACCATGGCATGGGCGTGGTCATTGGTGAAACCGCCGAAATCGGTGATGACGTCACCTTGTATCATGGCGTCACGCTTGGCGGGGTATCATTAAATGAAGGCAAACGCCATCCCACACTGGAAGATGGCGTGGTTGTCGGTGCAGGCGCCAAAGTATTAGGCGGCTTTACCGTGGGTAAATATGCCAAAATCGGCTCCAATGCTGTCGTTGTCAAAGAAGTGCCTGCCGGCGCGACCATGGTAGGCGGTGCCGCGCGTTTGATTCATGATAAAGCCAAAGCGGAGCAAATGGGGCTTGATAGCTTGGCAAATAATGGGGTAACCCCAGCTGACGACTATATCGAAAAAACCGTCATCGAAAAAACAACCGATGCTGAGCAGATGAAAGCGGTTGAACAAACCTCTATTAATACTTCTAATACTTCCGCTACCAATGAGGATGATTGCAATAAAATTAAGTTAGAGCAAGCGGGCGTTTTTCATCAATATGGGATTGACCCAAACACCCCAGACCCTGTGGCAATGACTTTTATCAAAATGCTCGAGCACATTCGCCAGTCTGAAGCACGCCTTGATGAATTGCAAAGTGCGATGTGCAAATTGGATCCAAATTTCTGCAAAAAACAATATAACAAACTTGATGTGCGCGATTTGGATGCCGTCGATCCGCAATTTTTTATGGAAGATGAATTGTAAAATAAATTCCACCCGATGATAAATATGAGAGGTTATTGGGTGACGGCTTAGGTGATTAGCTTAGAAAGACTGGGGCGTTGGCGTAGGTTTAAGTAAAAATTGATTGCTTCGTTTGGTGGTTTGCAAATCCGCTAATACCTGATCTAGCCAACTCGTTTCCGCACCCGTCAAAGTCACATCGGGTTTGACGCCTACGCCATCGATTTTGTCACCTTTACTTGAGTAATAATGAGCGACCGTTAGCTTTACCGCTTCATTATCATTGATGGGTACAATGCTTTGGATAGAGCCTTTACCATAGCTGGTTTCGCCATACACCTTGGCGCGTTGGTTGTTTTGTAGGGCACTGGCTAATACTTCAGCCGCCGAAGCAGAGTAACGATTTTGCAACACGACCAGCGGTAAGTCGGCAAACTGGGCTTTGCCGTGGGTGCGCATCACCTCTTGTATGCCCTGCCGATTTTTAATCTGCACCACCACTTTATCGTTCATAAATAAGCTTGCGATATCATTGGCAGCTGACAACACGCCACCTGGGTTATTGCGCAAATCGAGTACCAGCACGCTAAAGGGCTGATTTAATTTGGTCAGTGCCATTAAAAATTGCTGCTGGGTATTGTTTTGAAACACGGGGATTTGCACCACCGCAACACCATTAGTGATGTTGGTACTCATGGCTTGTTGTTGTACCAAGGTTCTTTGCACCACCACCAGATGTTTACGACGACCTTTATCCGAGACTAACAAGCGAGCCATCGTCCCTGCGATACCTGTTAGCAGCTGATCGACGTCTTGCGAGGTTCGGGTGTTGTCCAGCTTATTATCATTGATTTGATGCAAATAATTGCCGCGCTGAACACCGGCTTTTGCGGCAGGCGAGTTGGGCAGCACGTCATCAAACACCCAGCTATCTACATCAGCATGAAAACTGACACTCACACCAATACTGCCAATATCGCCTTCGGTAAATAACCTTAAGTTTTCAAACGCATTTGCATCCAGATATTCAGAATAAGGATCGAGCGCAGCTAAAGTGCCTGCCATTGCATTGGCAAACAGGGATTCATCATCGACATTCGTCACATAGTTTTGACGGATGATATCAATCATTTTGACAAATTTTTCGACTGTGACGGGTGATACCGCTCCCAACGCCACTTGCTGGATTTGCCCAGAAGCTGGCGCGATGGGCTGAGTGGCGGGATTAGTCACTATAGGGGTGGTTGACGTAATATCCACTTCCCCGCCATCGTCGGCCTCATCATCAGCCAAATTGTCGTTATCAGCGCCATCGGGTATACCATCAAGTGCATTCACCCCACTAACAGGTAAGGCAGCAGCAGGATTAACACCCGCAATCGCCTGAGTGATTGCAGGTGTTAATGCCGTTTTATTGGTTTTTGCCGCAACTGAGGCAGCAGATTTGACAGGCGCACTGACAGTCGGTCGGCTAGCAGCATAACTCAATGAACCTATCCCCCACAATGCCAGCACGATAAAGTGTCTTTTGAAAGTAGGGTTAGATAGTGGTTTGAAACGCTGCGTTACCATAGGATAGTTGCACCCATTAACTGTTAGTTTACTACGATTAAGCTTTCACCTGTCATTTCTGCAGGTTTGGCAAGGTGCATTAAGTCTAATAGTGTTGGTGCCACATCCGATAGCTTACCACCCGTGCGAATGTGCACGGTATCAGGCGCTTGCTCATTGACATAAATAAATGGTACTAGCTCTGTGGTGTGCTGGGTGTGCACCTGTCCGCTATCATAATCCTGCATTTGTTCAACATTGCCATGGTCAGCGGTAATCAGTAAATGCCCATGATTGGCAATCACACAATCAGCAATGGCTTTCACACAGTTATCTAACGTTTCGACGGCTTTGACAGCGGCATCGAACACACCTGTGTGCCCTACCATATCGCCATTGGCATAATTCACGACCAATACATCATACGCACCGGAATTGATGGCCTGAGTCAATTTTTCAGTGACTTCTGGCGCACTCATTTCAGGTTGTAAATCATAAGTAGCAACCGCAGGCGAGTTGACCAAAATCCGCTGCTCCCCTTCAAATTCTGCTTCGCGCCCACCACTAAAAAAGAAGGTCACGTGGGCGTATTTTTCGGTTTCAGCAATGCGCAGTTGGGTTTTGCCTTGCGATTGCAAATACTCGCCCAATGTGTTGGTCAGCGATGTCGGTTCAAAAGCGATACTGGTCACGCCATTGTTTTGTAACTCATCGGAGTATTTGGTCAGCATCACAAATTTTGACAGCGTTGGCAGCTTTTCACGTTTAAAGCCATCAAAATCAGCGGATACCAATGCTTGGCTGAGTTCGCGGGCGCGGTCGGCACGAAAATTCATAAAAATCACACTGTCATTGCCTTGGATAGTACCAAAATCAGCACTTTGGTTAGCATAACGCACCCAAGTCGGTTTGACGAACTCGTCACTTTCACCTGCTCCATACGCTGCGCTAATCGCTTCAGCACCTGATTGTACTACCCGTTCTGCTTTGGCTTGGGTCAGCAAATCATACGCTTGCTGTACGCGATCCCAACGTTTATCCCGATCCATCGCAAAGTAGCGACCAATGAGACTGACCAAATAAGCCGTGCCCTCATATTGCTCATTAAGCGTGGCAAGCGCTTGTTCTAATTGTGCGACATAATTGTCCGCACTTTTAGGCGGCGTATCACGACCGTCCAAAAATGTATGGATAAAGACCTGCTTTGCACCCTGCTGCAATGCCAGCTCCACCATCGCGACAATATGATCTTGATGCGAATGAACACCGCCATCCGATAACAATCCCATGATATGCACATTGGCTTGTCGGTCATTGGCAAGTTTCACCGCTTCGGTTAATGCAGGGTTGCTAAAAAATTGCTGTTCGCGGATTTCTTTGTGAATACGGGTAGAGTCTTGATACAAAATACGACCTGCACCCAAATTCATATGCCCGACTTCAGAGTTACCAAACTGCCCTGCGGGTAAACCCACGTCTTCACCTGACCCTGAAATCAACCCATGGGGATAATGCTGATACAAATAATCAAGGTTTGGGGTGTGCGCCGCGGCAATCGCATTATCACGCTGATCTTCGCGATGTCCAAAACCATCTAAAATCATCAACACATGGGGGATTTTTTTAACCGTCGATTGATGGGTAACCGAGTTAGACGCTTGATTCATTGTTGCCTCTAGAAAAGCTAAAATAAGGAGAATACAAAACTAGTATTAAAAAAATTTTGAAAATTATAGCATAGCTCGCTCCATCTCTTTAACCCAGATTTTGCGTCATTCTGTTAACTGCAAAGCCTGTTAACTGCTAAGCGATATTAAGCAATATGATGAGAACAAAAAACCTTGTGATGTGTTTCGAGGGTGTAAATGGTATTTTGACCGTCAAGTTTGATTAATTTAATCAATCATTGAATTAATGAGCGAGATTTTGCATCATCTTAGGTAATCTGCTACAATACATGCATCTGGGGTATTCGCCAGTTTATGGTTTTACCTGAGCTGATAATTTATATAAGGGTATGCGTTCTTTTCACTTGTTGTGCAAGCCTGCATCCAGCTACGCTGCGATGATTCAGGAAGCCTT
>Ga0316228_1004181_pt1 | contig 10974 bp, 9 predicted proteins | sample TBH18021metaG_FD_206005 | JGI IMG/M metagenome (GOLD analysis project Ga0316228, IMG submission 206005) | Freshwater microbial communities from Trout Bog Lake, Wisconsin, USA - TBH18021 | ecosystem: Environmental > Aquatic > Freshwater > Lake > Hypolimnion/Profundal zone | place: USA: Wisconsin... | reverse complement strand
CAGTTTCTCCTCCCCCGGAATTTCATAGGCTGACAAATGGCTGAGCAGTCGTCCGGTTCTGAGACCTTCTGTCGGGTGCAATACCGCCCGGAGAAAATCGCTGCTGTTGAGCAGGCCCTTCATCAGAATCCCGGCTTTCCCCTGTCTGACCAGGGAAACGGCGACAAGCGCCGCCTTGGCGTCATCCGGTTCATGCACCACCGGCGTATCCGCCGGAAGGCCCACCGCCGCAAGCAGGGGGGTTATCGCCGCCTCGTCCCCGACGAGAATCGCAGTGGCCAATCCGGCGTCATGCGCGGCTTTGATCGCCTGCAGCACATCCTTATCCTGAGCCGCAGCCACACTGATCGTGACCCGGCCGAATGTTTGAGCCTTGCTAAGAACTTCGGCAAAATTTCGCAGCACTCTTCTTACCTCCTCACCGATAAACTTTAGCCTGCTCTTCGCCCCGCAACACCCGCAAGGCGCCGGCAGTCAGCGCTTCCAGCTCCTCCTCGCCGGGAATCACCACCACCGGAGCGATAAATTGAACCTTCTGGCTGATGGCCTTCACGATCTTCGCCGAATAAGCAATCCCCCCGGTCAGGACAATCCTGTCCACTTCGCCGGCCAGAACCGCAGCCATCGCTCCGATCTCCTTAGCCACCTGATAAGCCAGCGCCTCCAGCACGATCGCGGCTCTTTCGCTGCCCGCAGCCGCCATCTCTTCCGCCTCGCGGATATCCTTCGTGCCAAGATAACCATACATTCCACCTGAACCCAGCGTCTTCTCCAGCAGTTCCTTTTGGCTGTACTTGCCGGAAAAACACAACTTGATCAATTGACTGGCAGGCAAACCACCGCACCGGTCCGGCGAAAATGCCCCTTCGTCCTTGGGGTTGATAACATCGATCATTCTTCCTTTACGGTGAGGAGCGACCGACACCCCGGTACCGAGATGAGCCACGATAATGTTGACATCCTCGTACCTTTGCCCCATGTCCTGGGCTACTTTATGGGCAACTGCCTTCATATTCAGGGCATGCGCCAGACTGACCCTCTCAAGGTCAGGCAAACCAGTTATCCGGGCAACGGGTTCCATCTCATCCACCGAAACCGGGTCGACGATAAAGGCCGGCAACCCCAGCTGCTGAGCCAGATTAAAAGCCAAAACCGCTCCCAAATTGGCGGCGTGTTCTCCTTGCTCGGCCTTTCTCAGGTCGTCCACCATCTGCTGATTGATGGAATATGTACCGCCGATCAAAGGCTTTAAAAGACCGCCCCTGCCAACCACCGCGTTCAAAGAATCCAGCGGAATCCCTTCTGCCGTCAAAGCCTGGAGAATCAGGTCCAGGCGATAATGATACTGATCGAATACCCTAACAAATTGCTCCAAATCCTGCCCGGCATGTTCCACCGTTTTTTTGAACAACATCTTGTCACCGTCAAACACCGCCATTTTAGTCGACGTTGCCCCTGGATTGATCGCCAAAATCCTTTCCATCTATATCCTCCTTAGTTTGTTCCGAACAGTAGAACGTTGTTCCTGAAATTTGCGTCAAAAACAAGACCACTTGTCAATTCTCTCATACAACTAAGATTTTACATGATATTATTTTACTCTGCAATACAAATTCTTAACTCGCTTGCGGTCTGGGCAGACGACCTTGTCGGCCTTTATTCTGACTGCAAGACTGTTCCGGTCGGTTTTCAGCCGAGGCTTGCCGAAATCATCGCTGCCGTCTTCTTGACTTCTTGGACGATTTCATCAAACCGGGCCCTGATCCGGGAGGTCGGACCGGACAGGCTGAGGGCGGCCACAATATCGGTGTCCCGCCCCAGGATCGGACCGGCGACACAGGTCAGGCCGAGCTCCAGTTCCTCGTCATCCACCGCGAAGCCCCTTTTTTTGATACTGTCCAGCTCCTGCACCAGGTCGTCCCAGCTGCTTAAGGTCTTATCAGTGAACACCGGCAGCGGATTGCCGGTGAATTTCTGGATATACTGCCGAGAGCTGAAGGCCAGCAGGCATTTTCCCACCGCCGATGAGTGACAGGGAGCGCTGGACCCTACCGGGGGAGTCAGACTCAGCACCTGCAGCCTCCCCTGGATCTTGTCGATTATGATGTGTTGGGGATAGGACAGGGCATTCTTATCCAGCATCGACAGATGCACAACTTCATCAAACTTTTCGGACAACGCTTTGGCGTGCGGATAAGCGATATTCCTCAGCGGAAGCCGCTCCCTGATAAGCATTCCCAGAGAATAAAGCCGAATACCCAGCCAGTATTTTCCGTTATCGGCGTTCTGCTGTACAAAGCCCTTGTTCTCCAGCGTTGCGAGTGTCCGGTGAACAGTACTTTTATACATCCCCAGGGCCGTGCTCATCTGGGTCACACCCATTTCCTTGCCCTCTTGCTGCAAAAGCAGCAAAATGTCCAGCGCCCGGTCCACGGAATTGATCAGGTCGTCATGGCTCGGCATATCATCCCTCCACAAGGTATTAAACTTTTTCAAATCGGCCGGGAGGCTCCCGACTCCTATCTTTGATTGATTGGTTTTGCGTATATTAGTGAAACCCTTGCCACGTCCTGCGCCTTTGCAGCCCGGGCTTTTCCATAGTCTCATATCAGCCAACCCAATACCACTAGGATAGTAGTATTGGCTGATTGATTTACATTATTTTCCAATTAAGACGAATCCTCTGTCAACCTAGCCCTTTATGGCGTAAAATCCAGCCTGCATCCCCGAAATCCATAGAATTTCAACCACTGAAAAGCCGACGTCGGTAAGTAGAGCGATATGAGCGTCAATTGTTATCGGAAAAAACTCGATCCCGTACCGGTTGATATGCTTTTGTGCTGCTGCCGCATCTTTGCCGTTATGGATCTGGGCAGCCTGCCATTTGCTGAGGCCGATTTGCAGCCCTTGTTCCGTAGCTGGCCTGATGCTCTCAAAGGTAACGTAGATCCCGCCGCAGTTCAGCATACGAAAGCAGTTTTTTGTTGCCTGCCTTCTGTTGTCGGCATCCAGATAGTGATGAGCCAAAATAGCGGTGATGACATCAAACCTTTCTGCCGGGCAGTCCAATTCCTCGGTTGCCGCCGGAACATATTCGCACTCCTTGCACGCCGTGAATTTCGCTCTGGCGATGTCGAGCATGGCCGCGGAAGGGTCGGCAAGAACAAACCGGGTATCCTTGAAGGCTGCCATGGCCCTATCCACCAGGATGCCGGTGCCACAGCCGGTATCAAGCCAGCTGCGAGGCTCATGCCGTAAGGCATGCTTCACAAGTGCAAGCGTCTCGGCATGGAAGAATCGGTAATACGGCATCGTTTTTTCGATGGTGGCATCATAGTCTTGTGCAGGTTGTGAAGTCTTGTTGTCCCGCAAAATAGATTCCTCCCTGTAAGTGCCTTTATTCTATTTTATACCAGACAACGCCGATATTGGCAATCCCCATCGTAATGACAGAATCGTTTGCTTAAAGAAAAAAAGAGTCCCGAAAGACTCTTTAGCACCAAAAACGGGGACGATGGCCGAACTAGCCAGATTGTGGGTTACTGTTTGAGGCTCACAGCATGGGCGTGGCCTTGGAAGCATCGGCAGAGCGACACATAAAACCTTATTACCAAAACCCAGCCTGCTAGTCGGTCCAGGAAATATGGAACCATATCGAAAACGTCGTTCCTGCTGAGCTTGTATCTACTTCTATTCTTGCCTTGTGCCTCTCGGCGATTCTGTAGCAGACCGGAAGACCCAAGCCGCTGCCGTTGGCTTTTGTGGTCACAAAGGGAATACCCAGCTTATCCAGCACCTCAGGAGAAATCCCATTGCCGTTATCCTGTACGGCCAAGACAACCGAATCAGATTCGATATAGGTCTCAATGCTGACGCAACCATTGGTTGTCATGGCTTCAAAGGCGTTATTCACCATGTTGAGGAGAACCTGACGAATCTCTTTTTCGTCCAAGGATAAATCAGGTATCGGCCTGCCGACAAATTTGGCCTCATGCCCGAACAACGCAGCCCTGGCTTCGATCAGCGGCATGATCTCGCCGACAATTCTGTTCAGATTGCAGTTTTTTAATTGGGTGCCTTTATTCTTGGCAAGGGACAGGAACTCGGTAAGAATCAAATTCGCCCTGTCCAGTTCGCTGATCATCAATTCAAAATGGTTGGCAAGCGACGGGAACTCATTTTTTCGCTGCAGCATTTGCAGATAACCCCGCACGGTAGTCAACGGATTCCGCACCTCATGCCCGATGCTTGCAGCCATCTCGCCAATTAAATTCAGTCGGTCCAAACGGGCAATCTCTTGCTCCAGTTGTTTTAGTTTCGTAACATCAATGCAAGCCGTCAGGACACAGTCTTCACCATCTACATGCATTCCCGCCGTTGTTTCCAGCAAGGTGCGCAAGACCCCTTGTTTCGTCCTCACCAACACTTCTCGCACAAACCCGCCTTTGATTGCTAAACGCCCGCGAACCTCTGGCGGTATAGTCAAATTAACGACAATATCCAGTTCTTCGGCAGTACGTCCGATGACCTCTTCCAACTGATAGCCGAAAAATGATAGCCAGGCATCATTTACCGCGTTATAGCGCCAATCCTTCACCGGCCGGACCGACATCAGCGCCGGGCTGGCGTTGAATACACTGGAAAGCTGTTCTATCAACGATTGCGCTTTCAACTCTGCTACTTCACGCTGCTCCAGTTCCCGCTTGGCATCCTCGTACAGCAGCGCATTGCCTATTGCTATAGACCCCATTACGGCGTACTGCTCGATTGTCGTAATCGTCTGCTCCGCCAAATATTTGGGGATATTCCGCCAGGACAACCCCAGAATACCTACGACCTGCCCCTCAAGTTTAAGGGGTACCAGCACGCCGGAGGTAAATAAATCAAGCCGGGGATCCCGCAGGCGCGCCCCCCAATCCCGGTAATCGTCTATAATATGAGTCTGTCGCGATCGATATACATTTCCCATCGAGCCTTCACTCACCTGTTGCCGGAAGCCGACATGGTCGCTATGTACTCCTCTGCCAAACCGCATACAAAAATATTCATGATCCGGCTCAAGCAAGCTTATAAAACCGTCCGGCGCCTGCGATATTGCGCATGCGTCATGCAGAAGCGTCTCAAGAATATCCGCCAATCCAAGACAATCAAGCAACTTTAGCGAAGATTCATGAATAGCCTTTAAATATTGACCCCGTCGATTTCTACCATCCTTGAAGGCTTGTAACTGTTCCAGCAAATTCAAATCGGAACACCCTCTCCAAGAAAAGTTACCTATAAAATGTAATATTTGATAGTTATTGCTAATTTCCTCCTTTATTCGACATTAATTCTATTTTTCATCAAATAATCTATATTTTCACTCATATGGAAAAGCCAACAAGATGATGCTACCCAGCACCGGATGCCGCTCGCTTATCGCCGGGCAGCTGCCGACAGAATCTCGGACGGACAAGTCTAAAAAAAGAAAAGCTCCTGCTAATCAAGCAAGAGCCTTCAATAAAAAAGAGTTTACCTAGTCTGAAATGGTACCACTCGCCCCAGTGATATTTTATTCTTGGGGAGATGGGTCTTCAACCTTCTGGTTTTCAGCGATACTTGCATTTTTGGCTTGGTATCTTTGCCGCCTTTGATGTTGTTGTACCAGCCTTGATTTATTAACTGGAACAATTTTGTTGCCAAACTCAGCTGTCAGCATTTTTTCAATCTCTTCCGGCGAGAGGGTTGCGACCCTAACCGCTTTTTTATCTGTATTCATTATTACCTCTTTTCTATAGAAAGGCTATAAAATGAAATCGGCTTCCGGGAGGAGTCCCAAGAAGCCCTAATTAAAATTCTTGGTGCGGGCGAGAGGAGTTGAACCTCCACGAGTTGCCCCGCCAGATCCTAAGTCTGGTGCGTCTGCCATTCCGCCACGCCCGCATGATGGACCTGCAGATAGGAAATGGTGACCCACGTTGGGCTCGAACCAACGACACCCTGATTAAAAGTCAGGTGCTCTACCGACTGAGCTAGTGGGTCACATTGGCAGGGGCGGCTGGACTCGAACCAACGCATGCGGGAGTCAAAGTCCCGTGCCTTACCGACTTGGCGACGCCCCTATGATATAAAAATAATGTGGGGTGACTGAAGGGGTTCGAACCCTCGAATACCGGAGCCACAATCCGGCGTGTTAACCACTTCACCACAGCCACCGTAAGCAACAGGCATCGCCTGCGACGAAATTTATTCTATCATGATGTTTCCCGTATGTCAAGACAGCTTCTCCCAGTAAATATTGGTCAAACAGCGCCTGCCGGACATACCGAAGATAAAAACGCCAGGCAAACTGCCTGGCGCCGCAACAACAAATGGTGCGTCAAAACCGGACCTAGACGATTATGCCAAAAGGGAAAGAGTTCCTTTTTGCTGGTTCAGTTGTTTGGACAGAACCATGATGCTGGCATAAAGCTTGATATTGGAGTTGTTGAACAGACTTGTTTCAGCAGCGATATCCGTATCGCCCATGCCTGATGCTGCGGACTGCAGATTGATCGAGGACTGATTCGTATTGTCGGCGAGGAATTGCATACTGTTGGTCACGGCACCGAGATCGGTCCTGTCAGAGGTTATCTGCTGCAGACCGTTGTCGATGGTTCCCAGGCTATTCATAGCGGCAGCCTGGGTGGAAACATTGGTGTTGATCCCCAGCGCGACAACCGAAGTATCGCCAATTGACGTCGTCACTGTCTGTCCGGCATTTGCTCCGGTTTGGGTTACAAAATTGTTCAAACTGCCGTCGTTGGTATTCATGCCGTTAAACTGTGTGTTTTGGGCGTTGGAGTCCAACTGGGCGCTCAGTTGATCCATCTGCAGCTGAATGTCCGCCCGGTCGCTGTCTGTCAGCGTGCCGTTGGCGGCTTGCACACTCAGAGTCCGCATGTCCTGAAGGACACTTGTGCTGTCGTCCATCGCTCCTTCAGCGGTGTTGAACAATGACATCGAGTCCTGAGTGTTGCTGTATGCCTGATCCAAGCCGCTAACTTGGCCCTGCATCGCCGTTATGATAGCCAACACCGCAGGATCATCGGCAGCAGTATTGATTTTCTTTCCTGTCGCCAGATGCTGCATCGCTTTTTGACTGCTAGCCAGATTCTGATTGTAGGAAGACAAAGACGGCGAATAAGAGTTGATTTGCATGACTTGTCACCTGCCTATATGGAAATTTTACCTATTTTAAGCATATACCTCCATGGTTCGACATGAAATAGGGCCTGGGCCTTATTTATATAGGACTCACTACCTACAAGGTCCCAGATACAGGACTAAAGACCTATGGACAGCTATACTGTTGGTGTTGGTGTTGGTGTTGACGTTGATGGTGAGGAGACGAGAGTAGACCCTGTTTGTTGCATACAGAAAAGACCAGGATATCATTCCCGGCCTTTCCCCGTGGCGGGTCCGTACTAGCTGGCAATCAAGCTAAAACGCCACTTATCTATAATATATGCTTGATAGTCAAGATTAGTCTAAAATCCGAAAGCATTTTTCAGCGCCATATATACCCAGCCGACGCAATAAAAGACAGCCGCCGCCAGAGCTGCGACTTTAGTCCGGCGCTTCATGATACGGGCTCTTCTGTAATCGCCTTTTATTCGAAACCTGAAGGCCACCAGTGAGCCGATTACAATGACAAGCACAAATAACGTTATCGTAAATCCAGGATGCCCGGGCGCAAAGCCTTGATATTCCAAAATTTTTCCGCCCCTCTCTGTAATGAATAGCCCCTTCCTCCAAAACCATATTCAACTGTAACACAAAACATTCCAGGCAAGAGGGCGGCTCAAAATCAAAATACTCCCCGCTGATTATTACAGCAGCTCTGCAGTGAGATCAGCTTGTATAATGCCCGGATTTAGTTACAATAGAAGATATAGTCTCTGATATCAAACAGGGGAGCTTATTATGCGTCAGATCAGCCAAAAACCTGTCTGGAAGGCCCTCTTTTTCTTTGTCGTTCCGTTGATGCTCAGCAACATGCTGCAGTCTACCAGCACCACTGTCAGCAGCATGCTGCTCGGACGAATGGTCAGCCTGGAGGCGCTGGCCGCCGTCTCAGCCTTTTTCCCGGTCCTTTTCACCCTGATCGCGTTTATTATCGGCGTCGGCAGCGGCAGTTCGGTTCTGATCGGTCAGGCTTATGGTGCCAAAAACTACCCCCAGCTGCGGGTCATCATGGGTACTACCCTGACTTTTACTTTCGTGCTGGGAGTCTTGCTGGCGATCCTTGGCGGAACATTTACACGGGAAGTTCTGATCATCATAAAGACGCCGGTCAACATCATCGATGACAGCATGATCTACGGGCGGATAACCTTCGTGGCATTGCCTGTACTGTTTCTCTATGCTGTTTATACTACCTTTTTGCGCGGCACCGGTGATTCCAGAACCCCCTTTTATTTTCTGGTTTTCAGCACGATCCTCAGCTTAATCCTCACTCCCGCCCTCATTCTTGGCTGGGCGGGCCTGCCGGCGCTGGGGGTCGCCGGAGCCGCCTACGCCAGTGTAGTATCTTCACTTACGGCCTTTATCGTTCTTCTGGCTTATCTTGTCAAGGTGAACCACCCGTTAAAGTTCGACTCCACCATGCTGGAGCATCTGAGCATTAATACCCGGGTTTTGAAACTTTTATTAAAAATCGGCATACCAACAAGCATTCAGATGATTTTCATTTCATTATCTGAAATCGCCGTGTTGTCCCTTGTCAACTCATACGGCTCCAGCGCCACAGCCGCTTACGGAGCGGTAAACCAGGTGGTCAGCTATGTGGAAATGCCTGCCGTCAGTATGGGTATAGCGGTATCGGTTTTTGGCTCTCAGGCGATTGGAGCGGGAGAAGTCAGTCGGCTGCGGGCGATTCTGCGGGCCGGCGTATTCTTAAGTTACGCCGTCGGCGGACTACTGATCCTGGGCACCTACCTTTCAGGGCGTGAAGTGCTTGGCTTGTTTCTTACCGATCCGGCCACTCTTGAAATGGCCTACCGTTTACTTGTCATCAACCTGTGGGCTGATCTGATTTTCGGCAACATTACCGTTTTGTCCGGACTTATGCGCGCCAGCGGCAACGTCTTCTGGCCCACCACGCTGTCCATTGTGTCGATCTGGGGCGTATTGGTTCCAGCCGCCTATTTCCTTTCCCCCCGAATGGGTATCGAGGGTATCTGGCTGGCCTATCCCATCCAGTTCGCCGCAGGACTGCTCCTACAATTCGGTTACTACTATTTCTTCTGGCGCAACAAGCAACATAACACTCTGCTAGCCAAAAAATAATAGTCTTCATCCCGGCAAACCCGGCCCCCCCCTGAATGATGAAACAATCGCAAAATATTGGGGTTTTATCCAAAACCAATAAAAAACCCTCCGGCCCGCCGGCCGAAGGGAAGGAAAACGCATTTTTTTATCTTACCTTAACCGAGCAGTGAATCCCACCCTTGTGGATTTCACGTTCTACCGTGCTTGCCATCCACTCCGGTATCACCGGCTCGACAGTCGCCAGGGAACAACTTGTCTGGAGGCGGACAGCTCCCAGTTCTTCGACGATTTTAAGGCCGCTTTGGCCCGCGGTCACAGCCTGCAGTTCCTCCCGGGAAACCGCCACTCCCATCAGGCATATCTGCCTCTCTTCAACCTGCTTGAAGCCATTGACAGCGACACTCGCAATGGTCGGTACCTGCTCAAAGATGCTCAGGATTACCTGTAGCATGGCCGCTGCTACCGCTTCGGCGTACAGCTGGTTCAGATTGGTCACGGTCCGCTCTGTGATGGAGTACCTTCCTGGATGGTCTTCCCGCCACTCGGCTTTCGGAACGAACTCGTCGTCCGGCATTTTAAAGGATATCAGCGCATTCGGGCCGCTGAGTTCTATCCGGCCACGCAGAACGAAAGGCAGCTCCTTGGTGGCAGCCGTCTTCTGGCAGGCATCCAGGACCGCATCAGGCTTTCCTTCCAGCACCTTCTGCAGGGCGGCGATGCGTTCATTCTCATCGTAGTTAAAAACAACCTCGTCCTTCTCCACCCCTTCTTGGAACTCGGCAATCATGCGACCGACCTCAGCTTCGGCGGCCGATACGGCAACCGCTATCGCCCGGCTTTGGTCTTGTGTCTGCTGATAAATCATGAATCCGGCAACCAATACAGATAGTATGGAGAGAATCGCGGCTGGAGTGCCCAGAATGAAGAGGTCGACAAAGATGGCTAGTGCCATGACGCCGCCCACGGCCTTCATATGAGGCTTGTGCTGCTCCCGGGTCCTTTTTTCCGCCTCAGGCACCATGTAACTGAAATCAGGCGTTTCCGGCGAGACAAATAGTTTCCGTTCCAAATACGGGGTGTAGTCAAACTGCTCATAGGCGAATTGGCTGAGGGAGCTTAGGAACTGCATGCGGGAAAGATATTGCTCGTAATCCTTGCGTCTGGCACGTTGTTCATCTTCCTCGATACTATCACGGATGATTGCTACAGCATGAGCCACCCCTTCGTCCTTGAAGGCACGCAAGGTGCGGTGAGTTGCTTCGCCTGGCATGTATACACCCTCTTTTCCAAAAGTACAAAAAAACGCCGGAGCGACTAAGATTCCAGCTTGCTATATCACTAAAGCTATTATTCGATGCTCATAAACCAGTTCCTGCCAAATAAAAACAAAATCTCCTAAAAAACTACGGTCATTGCTCTCCCAACCTTTTCGCCCTTGCCGGTCACAAAGTGCATCGCAAGAAACACACCCGCAAATAATTGCGACCGGCATAAAAGCCTTTTCCACTCAGACCTGGGTCGAAAACGAAAATAACTGGAACAACTGGTGAGGTAGACGCACTTCGAAAAGGCCGGCAATCAAGTAGGAGGGAGCGGCTAACTCCCGTCCTCTTACAACACCTAGCATGCGGGTCCGCACTAGGCGTTTCCCAAAAGTTGACGAAGTTCATTGTAACGACTAGT
>Ga0316228_1004176_pt1 | contig 10987 bp, 8 predicted proteins | sample TBH18021metaG_FD_206005 | JGI IMG/M metagenome (GOLD analysis project Ga0316228, IMG submission 206005) | Freshwater microbial communities from Trout Bog Lake, Wisconsin, USA - TBH18021 | ecosystem: Environmental > Aquatic > Freshwater > Lake > Hypolimnion/Profundal zone | place: USA: Wisconsin... | reverse complement strand
GGCGCTCAGGCCCGCCGCCATCAGCGCGAGCCGGTCGCTTTCCTTGTGCCTGAGTTCGTCGAGCCCTTCGACCCGCGTCTCGCCCCGCGCACAGGCCGCGACCACCGCGAGGATCGGAATTTCGTCGATCATCGAGGGGATTTCCTCGGGCGTGAATTCAGCCCCGAAGATCGGCCCGAAGCGCACGCGTACATCGCCGATCGTCTCGCCACCCTGGCCGCGGACATTGGCGAGCGCGACGTCGGCGCCCATCCGCTGGAGCGCCATCACGAACCCGCTGCGCTGCGGGTTCAAGAGCATGTCTGGAGCGGTGACTTCCGAGCCCGGCACGATCGCGGCCGCCGCCAGCGCGAAGGCCGCCGACGATGGATCACCGGGAATGACGTGCAGCGCCGGACGGAGCGTCCGTTGCTCGCCCAGGCTCGTCCGGTCGCCTTCACGGAGGACATCGACGCCCATCGCTGCGAGCATGATTTCCGTATGGTCGCGGCTTGGCACCGGTTCGGTCACGCTGACCGACTGATCGGTCCCGAGGCCCGCGAGCAGCACCGCCGACTTCACCTGCGCCGAGGCAGGGACATTATGATGGTCGATGCCGCGGGTGACCGGTCCGTGCAGCGTCAGCGGCAGCGTATCGCCGCCCTCGAACCGCACGCCCATAGCTTCGAGTGGCCGCCGCACCCGCCCCATCGGCCGGCGGCTCAAGGAGGCGTCGCCGGTGAAGGTCGCGCTCACGCCACGTCCCGCCGCCGCGCCCATCAGCAGCCGCGCCGAGGTGCCGCTATTGCCGCAATCGATCGGCGCGGACGGCGAGCGCCACGCCCCGCCGATCACCCGCCAGCGCCCCGGCCCGAACTGCTCGACCCGCACCCCGAAGGCGCGCAGCGCATCGGCCGTGGCGAGCACATCCTCGCTCTCGAGAAGGCCGCTGATGACGCTCTCGCCCTCCGCCAGCGCGCCGAAGATCAGCGCGCGGTGCGAGAGCGACTTGTCGCCGGGCACGGCGAAGCGGCCGGCGAGCGGGCCCGTCTGGCGCGCCGCGAGTTTCAGGCGGCTTCCCTCCGGGCGAGCGCCGCAGCGAACGCGTCGGTCAGCGCGGCGGCCTGCGCGGGATTGAGCCGGGGATCGCAGGCGCTGGTCCAGCCCGTGCCCTCAGCCCCGCCGCTGCATTCGGCGACATTCTCGGGCGTCATTTCCAGATGCAGCCCGCCCGGCCGCACCCCTTCGGCGCGAGCGATGGCGACGAACGCCTCGGCCTCGGCGATCATGTCGTCCAGCCGCCGGATCTTGCGCGGACCGCCGCGCCGCGTGTTGCCGTGCATCGGATCGCTCACCCACAAGGGCGCACGACCCTCGGCCCGAAGCGCCCGCATCAGCGGCGGGAGCGCGCGCCCAATCGCGTCCGCGCCCTGGCGCACGATCAGGGTCAGTCGCCCAGGCTCGCGTGCGGGGTCAAGCCGGTCGGCGAGCCGCAGCAGTTCCGGAGGCGTCATCGTCGGCCCGACCTTCAGCCCAAGCGGATTGGCGAGCCCCGAGAGAAATTCGACATGCGCGCCGCCAAGTTCGCGGGTGCGCTCACCGATCCACAGGAAATGCCCTGACGCGCCATACGGCCTGCCGTCGGGTCCTTCGCGGACCAGCGCCTGCTCGTATGGGAGAAGCAGCGCCTCATGGCTGGTGAACAGCTGCTCCGGCAGCCGCGCCGCCGTCGCCAACGCATGCCCGTGCGCGCGGAGCATCCGCTGCGGATCGGGCGCGAGCGCCTCGCGGCTGTTGACGATCTCGCCCCGCCACACCTCGCCCCCAACCGTGCGCGGCTTGGCGAACTGCCCCGCGATCCGCGCTACCCGCACCACCGGCTGGCCTAGCGTTTCCGCCAACCGTTCAAATAGCGCGCTCAAGCCCGCGACATCGGGCTCGGCGAAGGTCTCGGCGCAGTCGCCACCTTGCAGCAGCAGCGCACGTCCCGCCGCCGCTTCGCCCAGCCGCGTCTTGAGGTCGGCGACCGAGCCTGCATCGACGACCGGGTTGGCGGCCGCCAGTGTCGCCTCGACAGAGCTTAGCGCGGCAGCGTCGGCATAGACCGGCTGCTGCGCGGCCGCGCACGCTCGCCAGCTGTCCCGATGCCATTCAGCCGTCATGTCAGGCGCCCAGCGCCTTGCCGAGTTCGACCTGCCCCTGCTCGAGCCCCGAGCCGGGAATGGTCGCGGTCGAAAGGTCACTGATCTCGCCGAGCCGGTCGAGGATCGCCCGACCGGCGTCGAGGTCGTCCATTCCCTTGATCGAAATACCCTTGGTCAGCGTGATCTGCGCCGCCTCCACGCCCTGCGCTCCCGCGGCCAGGATTGTGCGCGTCGGCGCGCCCTCGGCGACCAGCGCGAGCAGGGCGGGGCTGACATAATCGGGCTTGAGCAATTCGAGCGCCTGCGGCGGCAGCAGATTCTCGGTCATCGCGGTGCGCGCGGTCGGCGCTAGGCAATTGACCTTCACGTTATTCTTCGCGCCCTCGAGCGCGAGCGTCTGCATTAAGCCCACCAGCGCCATCTTCGCCGCGCCATAATTGGACTGGCCGAAATTGCCGTAGAGTCCGCTCGACGACGTGGTCATGACGATGCGGCCGTAATTACGCTCGCGCATCCCGTCCCACACCGCCTTGGTGCAGATGACGCTGCCCATCAGGTGCACGTCGACCACCAGCCGGAAGTCGGCGAGGTCCATCTTGGCGAAGCTCTTGTCGCGCAGGATCCCGGCGTTGTTGACGAGGATATCGACCGCGCCTGCCGTGCCGACCATCTCGGCGACCGCCGCCTCGTTGGTGACGCTGGCGCCGAACGCCGAGGCCTTGCCGCCCGCGCTGAGGATTTCCTCCATCACCTTCTCGGCCATGCCGATGTTCTGCGGAATGTCGTTGACGATCACCTTGGCGCCGGCGCGTGCCAGCAGCAGCGCATGGGTCCGCCCCAGCCCGCCGCCCGCGCCAGTGACGATCGCGGTCCTGCCCTCAAGCGAAATGGCCATGCTGCTCCCTTTCCTGGTTCGGAAGCGCAGTAGCGTCCTTCATTTGGCTGACAAGCTGGCGCAGCGCGGCCGGATCGGCGCCGAGCTTGACCAGGGACGAGCCCGCGATGACCCCTTTGGCCCCTGCGGCGAGCGCCTGCGCGACATGAGCGGGGGTGGAGATGCCGAAGCCGAGGATCGGCGGCGGCGCGCCCGCCTCGGCGAGCGAGGCGAAGATCGCATCATGGTCGAGCGCGAGCGCCTCGCCCGTGCCGGTCACCCCGGCGCGCGCGACGCAGTAAGTGTAGCCGCCGCTCAGGCGCGCGATCTTGTCGACCACATGCCGGGGCGTGTTGGGCGCGGCGATCATCACCAGTTCGAGTTCCGCGGCCTTGGCGGCCGAGGCGAAACGTTCGGCCTCGAGGCTCGGCACGTCGGCGACGAGGATCGAGTCGGCGCCCGCCGCCGCGGCATCGGCCATGAACCGGTCGAGCCCTCGCGCGATCAGCAGATTGGCGTAGGTGAGGATGCCCACCGGGACCGCCGGATGCTTCGCGCGGAAATCGCGGAGCAGCGCGAAACTGTCGTCGACCCGCGCCCCGGCCTTGAGCGCGCGGGTCGCGGCGGCTTGGATCACCGGCCCGTCGGCGACCGGATCGGAGAAGGGGATGCCGACCTCGATCATGTCGGCCCCGCCCTCTACCAGCGCGTCGAGCATCGTGCCGCTGGTCGCGAAATCGGGATCGCCGAGCATGAGGAAGCCGCCGAACGCGCCCTCGTGGCGCTGCTTCAGCCGCAGGAACATCTCGTCGTAGCGGCTCATGCGGCCTCCGGCTTCAACAGCTTGACCGCGCTGGCGATGTCCTTGTCGCCGCGGCCCGACAGATTGACGACGATGGTGGTCTCTTCGGTCGCTTCACGCGCGAGCTTCATCGCGTAAGCGACGGCGTGCGCGCTCTCGAACGCCGGGATGATTCCTTCCGTTTTCGCCAGCGCCTGAAAGGCGTCCATCGCATCGTCGTCCTCGATGCCGACATAATCGGCGCGGCCGCTGTCCTTGAGGAAGGCGTGCTCGGGGCCGACCGCCGGATAATCGAGCCCGGCCGAGATCGACCAGCTGTCGCTGATCTGCCCGTCGCTGTCCTGCAGGACGAGGGTCTCGGTCCCGTGGAGGATGCCGTGGTGGCCGCGCAGGATGGTCGCGCCATGCTCATGCCCCGACAGGCCCTTGCCCGCCGCCTCGACCCCGACCAGCCGGACGCCTTCATCGGGCACGAAGTCGCTGAACATGCCGATCGCGTTCGACCCGCCGCCGACGCAGGCGACAACCACGTTGGGCAACTTGCCTTGCGCCTCGAGCACCTGCGCCCGCGCCTCCTTGCCGATCACCCGCTGGAACTGGCGCACCATCGTCGGAAAGGGGTGGGGGCCCGCCGCGGTGCCGAGCAGGTAATGGGTGTGCGGGAAGCTCGCGGTCCAGTCGCGCAGCGCCTCATTGACCGAATCCTTCAGCGTCCGGTCGCCCGCGGTCACCGGAATGACCTTGGCGCCCATCAGCTCCATCCGGAACACGTTTAATTGCTGCCGGGCGACGTCGTCGGCGCCCATGTAGATTTCGGTCTCGAGCCCGAACAGCGCGCCCGCGAGCGCGGTCGCCACACCATGCTGGCCTGCCCCGGTTTCGGCGATCAGCCGACGCTTGCCCATCCGCTTGGCGAGCAGCCCCTGCGCCAGCACCTGGTTGGTCTTGTGCGCCCCGCCGTGAAGCAGGTCCTCGCGCTTCAGGTAGATGGTCGCCGGGCTGTCGCCGGCCAGGTTGCGGCAGCGGGTCAGCGGGGTCGGCCGCCCGGCGTAAGTGGTGAGCAGTTCCTCGAGCTCGGCGGCGAAGGCCGGGTCCTGCTCGGCCTCGAGAAAGGCGGCCTCGAGCTGCTCGAGCGCGGGCACCAGTATCTCGGGCACATAGCAGCCGCCGTAGCGGCCGAAACGTCCGTCATGCTTCATCGATTCGCCTTTCGGTCGGTGGGGCGCAGCGAGTCGAACAACGCCCGCACCTTGTCGTGATCCTTGATGCCCGGCGCGCTTTCGAGCCGCGAGCTGGCATCGAGGCCGTAAACCCCGGTCGCCTGCGCGGCGCGGGCGTTGTCCGCATCGATCCCGCCGGCGAGGAACGCTCTGCCGAGCCCCGGGTGCCAGGCGATGGTCGCCCAGTCGAACGTTTCGCCGGTGCCCCCGGCGACGTTGTCGAACAAGTGCCGGTGCCCGCCGCGCGCGTCGCCTCCCGCGGTCCACACCTCGCCGCCGAACAACGCGCGGATCGCGGCCACCGTATCGGCGCTCTCGTCCCCGTGAAGCTGGATCGCCGAAAGGTTGAGCGCCGCGGCGGCCTCGATCACCGTATCGACCGAGGCGTTGCGAAACACGCCGACCGGCTTAAGGCCCTCGGCCCGCGCCAGTTCGGCGAGCGGTTGGGCCTCTTCGACCGTCAGTGCGCGCGGGGTGCCGGGAACGAGGATCAGCCCGGCGTGGGTTGCGCCGGCGGCGGCGGCGGCACGAATGTCCTCGGCCCGGGTCAGCCCGCAGACCTTCACCCGTCCGAACACCAAGGCTCGCGCCGCCTCGCCGACATCCTCGGCGGCCATCAGCGAGGAACCGACCAGGAAGGCGTCAGCCAGCGGCGCCAGTCGCTCGACATCGGCCCGCGTCGCCACTCCCGATTCGCTCACCAGTACCGCTTCGGCGGGGACGAGCGGGGCGAGCCGCTCGGTCACCGCAAGGTCGGTCAGAAGCGTCTTCAAGTCACGGTTGTTGATCCCGATGATTCGCGCGCCGAGCCCGATCGCACGCTGCAATTCGGCCTCGTCGTGGACTTCGGTCAGCACATCCATGCCCAGCCGCGCGGCCTCGGCCATCATCGCCCGCGCGTCCTCGTCGTCGAGCACCGAGAGCATGCACAGCACCGCGTCCGCGCCCGCCAGCCGCGCCTCGGTCACCTGGCGCGGATCGACCACGAAATCCTTGGCTAGGATCGGTCCGTCGAACAGGCCGCGCACCGTCCGCAGCGCTTCGAACGAGCCGTGGAAGAAACGCTCGTCAGTGAGGACGCTGACCGCGTCGGCGACTCCCGCATAGGCCCTGGCCGCGGTCTCGATCGAATGCACCGAGCGATGCCCCGAGGGCGAGGCGCGCTTGACCTCCATGATGAAGCGGGCGCCTGGCTGGCGTAGCGCCGCCTCGAGCGAGCGCGTGCTCGGTTCGGCCGCACTGCCGTCGAAGCCGGCCAGCCGCGCGGCCACTTCCGCCCGCTTGTGCGCGACAATTCTGGCCAGCACGTCAGCCACGGCTCGCCTCGACATAAGCGCGCAGCTTCTGTCCGGCCTGCCCGCCGCGCAGCGCGTCGAGCGCCATCCCCGTTCCTTCGCGAAGATCGCTGGCGGCATCGGCGGTCATCAGCAGCGCGCCCGCATTGAGTGCCACCACCGCGGTGTCGGCCTCGCTTCCGCGCCCGTCGAGCAGCGCCATCAGCCGCGCGCCATTCTCCTGTGCGTCACCGCCTTCAACGCTGGTCAGCGGGGCGCGGATCAGGCCCGCCTGCTCCGGCGTCAGCGTCAGCTCGGTGAGCTCGTCCGCGTGCAGCCGGATCGCCGCTGTCTCGCTGTGCAGCGCGACCTCGTCGAGCCCGCCGCCATGCACCACCAGCGCGTCGCGCACGCCCATCGCGCCGAGCGTAAGCGCCATCCGCCGCAGCAAGCGGGGATCGGCGACACCCAGCAACTGCACCGCCGGCCGCGCGGGATTCACGCATGGGCCGAGCAGATTCATCACCGTGCGGATGCCGAGCTGCCGCCGCACCAGCGCGGCATGCTTCATGCCCAGATGGTAAGCGGGCGCGAAGAGGAAGCAGAAGCCAGTCTCTTCGAGGCAGCGCCGGGCCTCGATCGGGGGCACCTCGAGCCGGGCGCCGAGTGCCTCGAGCACGTCGGCCGAGCCGCAACGGCTGCTTGCCGAACGATTGCCATGCTTGGCGACGGGCAGTCCGCAGGCGGCGGCGACGAAGGCCGCGGCGGTGGAGATATTGATCGATCCCGAGCCGTCCCCGCCAGTGCCGCAGCAGTCCGCGAACAGATAGTCGGGCCGTGGAAAATCGATCGCGGCGGCGGCGAGCGCCTGCGCCGCGCCGATCATCTCCTCCTCGGTCTCGCCCTTGACTCTGAGCGCGACCAGCATGCCGGCGATCTCCCCCGGCTCGAGCCGTCCGAGGACGAGCCGCTCGAACAGATGTCGGCTGTCGTCGGCGCTCAGATCCTCGCCGTTGAGGAGGCGCGGCATCGGATTGGCGACCGGACCATGGTCGGGCGGCAGATGCGGCTGGGAAAGCGACGCGGGAGACAGGGACATCAGGCAACTTTCACGAGGCAAGGGGCATAAAAAAACCCGCCGGGCGGGGCGGGTCGGATGCATTCTGGTCGGTTCAGTCGGAAGAAAAGGTCCGCTTACCGCCAGCGCCACCGCGCCGCCGCCACAGGCACACGCCACCAACGCCAGCCGGCGGCGGCTGTCGGAAGCGCGGTCAGGGTGTCGTGGCGAACCATCGCGGCTCTAGTCCCCGGTTGGGAAGCGCTTGTCAACGCCCGCCGAAAGGCCATGGTGCGCCGCCATGGGGCACGAAAAGATCGTCATCGCCGGCGCGGGCAATATCGGCTGTTATGTCGGCGGGCTGCTCGCCAGCGCAGGACGCGACGTCCGTCTACTCGGCCGCCCGCGGATCGGCGAGGAGCTCGACGAATATGGCCTGACGCTGACCAGCCTCGACGGCCTCGGCATCGGCCTCGGGCCTGGCGTCATTCCGTTCAGCGCCGACCCCGCCATGCTGGGTGAGGCCGACCTCATCCTCGTCACCGTGAAGAGCGGCGCGACGGCTCAGATGGCGGCGCTGATCGCTTCCCACGCGCCGCCGGGAGCGAAGATCGTCAGTCTGCAGAATGGGGTCGGAAACGCCCATACCCTGCGCGCCGCGCTCCCCGGCCGGACCGTCCTCGCAGGGATGGTCCCTTTCAATGTGCTGCACCTGGGGGAGGGCCGCTTCCACCGCGGCACGTCGGGCGATCTCGTGATCGAGGAGGGGGACGCGGCCGCGCTGGCCGCGCTCGCGGTCCCGCACCTGGGCGTGCGCGCGGTGCCCGACATCCTCGGCGTGCAGTGGGGCAAGCTCGTCATCAACCTCAACAATGCGCTGAATGCGCTCGCGGGCGTCACTCTGCACGAGCAGCTTGCCGACCGCCGCTGGCGCCGGATCCTCGCCGTGCAGCAGGACGAAGCGCTTGGTCTTCTCCGCCTTGCCCACATCGAACCGGTCGGCATCGGCAAGTTCCCGCTGACCTGGTTCCCGACCGTGCTGCGGCTGCCGACCCCGCTGTTCCGCCGGGTGGCCAAGGCCTCGGTGCGGATCGACCGCTCGGCGCGCTCCTCGATGTGGGACGATCTCGAGCGGCGCCGCCCGACCGAGATCGGTGAGCTTCAGGGCGCGGTGGTCGCCCTCGCCTCCCGCCTCGGCCGATCCGCGCCGGTCAGCCAGCGGATCATCGACTTGGTCCGCGCCGCCGAAGCGGCCGGGCAGGGCTCGCCCCGGCTCGATCCCGCCGAGGTCCTGCGCCAAACGTGAAGATCCTCTACGTCATCAATTCGGTCGAGGGCGGCGGCGCCGCGCTGCCTGTTCCCGCAATCGTCGCCGCGCTCGAAAAGGCCGGCGCCACCGTGAGCGTGCTCGCGCTCACCCGGCGCAACGGCAAGGCGCTCCCCGCCTTCGCGGCCGCCGGGCTCGACGTTACCTTCCGCGACGGCGGCGAGAAGGATCATCGCGCCGCGCTACGCTGGCTGTCCGAGCAGATCGCGGCGCGCCGGCCCGACCTTCTGTGGACCTCGCTCACCCGCGCCACCCTGCTCGGCCAGTGGGCGGGGCAGCGCGGAGGGGTGCCGGTGGTCAGCTGGCAGCACAACGCCTTCCTCAAGGCCTCGAACCGTTGGCTGCTCCGCGCCCGCCGCAACGCCGCCACCCTGTGGGTCGCCGATTCGGCATCGGTCGCGCGGCTGACCGAGCAGCGTCTCGGCCTCGCGCCCGATCGCGTGATGACCTGGCCGATCTTCGCCGCCGATCCCCAGGCTTCACAGGCACGGTCGTGGCGGCCCGGCGAAGAGCTTCGGCTCGGTAGCCTCGGGCGGTTGCACCCCAACAAGGGCTACGACCTGCTGATCGCGGCGCTGGCGCGGCTCAGCGCGGACGGGTTCGCCGCACCCACTTCCTTCTCCGTCACCATCGCAGGCGAGGGCGGCGAGGAAGACGGGCTTCGGACCGCCAGCACCTCGGCCGGTCTGACCAACCTTCGTTTCGCCGGCTTCGTCGCCGACAACCGCGCCTTCCTCGCCGGCTTGCACGCCTATCTTCAGCCCTCCCGCCGCGAAGGCTTCTGCATCGCCGCGCACGAAGCGATGCAGGCGGGCTTGCCCGTGCTCGGCACCCGCACCGGCGAGATGCCCTTCACCATCCAGGACGGGGTCAGCGGCTGGCTCGCCCCGCCCGGCGACGTCCCCGCGCTGACCGAGGCGCTGCGGCGCCTCCTGTCGGCCCCGGAGCGGCTGGCATCGATGGGGCAAGCCGCGCGCGGCACGGTCTTGTCGCGCTTCGGTCAGCCGCAGTTCGAGCAGGTCGCGGCAGACATCCTCGCCCGCGTCGCCGCACTCTGGTCAGACCGCGACCACCGCTAGCTCGCCGCGCTTGTAGCGCCGCACTGCGGCCCGGAACGACCATAGCAAGGCGCCTGCGATCACCGCGCTCTGCAGCAGCGCATGCCAGCCCGCGCCGTTCAGCCCCAGCCACCACAGCAGCGGCGGGAGCGCGGGATAGAGCAAGAGGTTACCGACCAGCTTGGCGTTGATCGACTTGTTGGGCAGCCCAAGCGCGATCAACCCCGGCGAGACGGGCGAGGTGCCGAGCGTCAGCAGCCGCGCCGCCGCGGTCAGCGAAAGGATCCAGGCGGTTCCGCTGCCGCTGAAGGTGTGGCCGCCGATGAAATGCATGATCGGATCGGCGAAGGAGCCGAGCGCGAGGCACATCGGGATCCCGACGGCGGTCGCCACCGCAGCCGAATGCCACACCGCCTTGCGAAAGCCCTTGAAGTCCTGTTGCGCCAGCAGCTTGGCGACCACCGCATAGGACGAATTGCCGAGCATCTGCGCGGGCTGCTGAAGGATGATGCTCGCGCGCTGGGCGAGGCTGAAGATGCCCGCCGCTGCTGGCCCAAGCATCCAGCCGACCGTCAGCGGCGCCAGCTTCGGGCCCATCTCACTCAAAGTGATGTCGACATTGGTGGTGATGATGAACGGCAGCAGGCCCTCATTCTCCGCCACCGTTCCGCGCACGCCGCCCACCAGCCCCTGGCCGAGCTCCATCTTGCGCAGCATCCACAAGCCCAGCGCCCACATGCTCAAGCCCTCGGCGATGGAGGCTAGCAGCCAGATGGTGAGAAAGGTGACCAGCCCACCCCCGAGCACCAGCGTCAGCAGGCATCCCGCCAGCCGGACCAGCGGATTGATCAGCTGGTGAAAGCCCAGCAGATCGAACCGCTCGGCGATCTGGAGAATTCCGTACGGCGTCGCCCGGACCGTCGCGAGGATCGCGAAGGCGTAGGGTATGGCGAACCTGATCGCCTCGGGCGACCAGCCGAGGCGCGGACCGATGAACGGCACCAGCGCCATCGCGATCAGGATCGCCACCGCCCCGCAGCCGATTTCGAGCAGAGCCATGAAGCGGATCAGCCGCATCAGCCGCCCATGGTCGCGCTGCTGCAAGGCGACGTTGCCGTAGCGGACGAGCCCGTGAAAGCCCGAAAAGGCGATCAGGCTGCCCATCAGCGTGGTATAGCCGTGGAGCAGGATCAGGATGCCATAATTGGTCGCACCCAGTGCGTGGGTGACGATGACGACATAGCAGAGGCTC
>Ga0316228_1004175_pt1 | contig 10987 bp, 6 predicted proteins | sample TBH18021metaG_FD_206005 | JGI IMG/M metagenome (GOLD analysis project Ga0316228, IMG submission 206005) | Freshwater microbial communities from Trout Bog Lake, Wisconsin, USA - TBH18021 | ecosystem: Environmental > Aquatic > Freshwater > Lake > Hypolimnion/Profundal zone | place: USA: Wisconsin... | reverse complement strand
AAGTGCATCGCCTGCGGCGCCCGCTGCCAGAGCGCCTGCCCGGTCGACGCCATCGAGATGAACGACGCGGGCGAGCCGATCGTCATCACCTCGAAATGCATCGGCTGCGTCAAGTGCGTCAAGGTCTGCCCGGTGCAGGCGCTGGAGATGTCCTTCACCCCGGAGGAGCTGCGGATCCTGGAACAACTTGCCCAGGCCGCCAGCACGTCGACCGCGCCCCCTGAGGAGGACGCCGAGGAGGCGGCACTCGCCAAGCGGCTGGCCGCCTACCACGGGGTCTGGGTCTTCATAGAGCAGACCGAGGGGGAGGCCGCCAAGGTATCCTGGGAACTGCTGGGCAAAGGGAAGGAGCTGGCGCTCGACCTCGACTGCGAACTGTCCGCGGTCGTCATGGGGAGCGGGGTGGAGGAGCTTTGCCGGCAGGCGATCGGCTACGGCGCCGAGAAGGTCTACCTGATGGATGCGCCGGTGCTGCTCCACTACCGCACCGATGCCTACCAGCGCGGGGTCTGCGCCCTGGTCGACAAGTACCGCCCGGAGATTATTCTGATGGGCGCCACGGGTCTGGGGCGCGACCTTGCCGGGGTGGTGGCTACCAAGCTTGCCACCGGCCTCACCGCCGACTGCACCGGGCTCTCCATCGGCGAGAAGGGGAACCTGATGCAGACCCGCCCCGCCTTCGGCGGCAACATCATGGCGACCATCGTCTGCGACAAGTTCCGCCCCCAGATGTCGACGGTCCGGCCCCACGTTATGGCGATGCCTCACTTCGACCCGGCCGCCAAGGGAGAGATCGTCAGGGAAGAGGTGCCGGTGACCGAGGAGGAGATGAAGGTCAAGGTGCTCAAGATCCTCATGGACGGCGGCGGCTCGGACGTCGACATCTCCGGGGCCGACTTCATCATCTCGGGCGGCAGGGGGATGATGGGGAAGGAGAACTTCGCCATGCTGCAGGAGCTCGCCGACGTGCTGGGCGGCGTGGTGGGAGCCTCCAGGAGCGCGGTCGACGCGGGGTGGATGCCGCAGGACCGGCAGGTCGGGCAGACCGGCAAGACGGTGCGCCCCAAGGTCTACATCGCCTGCGGCATCTCCGGCGCCATCCAGCACCTGGTCGGCATGCAGGACTCCGACGTGGTGATCGCCATCAACCGCGATCCCGAGGCCCCCATCTTCCAGGTGGCGAACTACGGCCTCGTCGGCGACCTGTTCCGGATCATTCCGTCGCTCACCCAAAAGCTGCGGGCGCTGAAGGCGAGCCGCTCCGTTGACACGGGACCCGACTGAATGCCGGCTCGGTTTTTTTGCGCTATCCTCCTCACCCCTTGACGGGAGGTGGGCGGGGGAGTTGAAGCTGCCGACGGAGGACTTTGTATGGCGCCTTCCCCCTCACCCCGACCCTCCCCTTTGTCAGCCGAAGCCTCGGCGAAGGCTGGCGCCGGAGGGGAGGGAGGTTTCGAATCCTATAATTTCAATTCTGTCCCGCGGCTGCGCCGCACTTAATAGTTAAAGAGGTTTTCATGATGCCGCATCCCGCACTTTTCGCCCCGCTTCTGGTGGCCTCGCTGGCCTTTTTCTGCTACAGCGTGTACCGGCGCTTCTCCCTGATCCTGATGGGGCAGCCGGAAGAGCGACTGGACCAGCCGGTGCGCCGGCTCAAGGAGATGCTGGTTTACGCCTTCGGCCAGCTGCGCGTGCTCAGGAAGCCCTTCGGCCTGAACCACTTCGTCATCTTCTGGTCCTTCATGATCCTCGCCCTGGCTAACGGCGAGTTCCTGGTGAACGGGGTGCTGCCGAACCTGAGCCTCGACCTGCTCCCCCAGGGAGTCCACCATGTGCTGCTCTTCGCCTTCGACCTGGTGTCGCTTTTGACCCTGGTGGCGATAGCGTTCTCCTTCGGGCGCCGGCTCTTCGTGAGGCCACCCTACCTGGACAGTCTCTACGTAAAGGCGCGCAGCCCCGAGGCGTTCCTGATCCTCTGCTTCATAGCGCTTTTGATGATCGCCTATTTCGGCCTGCACGGATCGCTCATCGCGCAGGGGGAGGAGTCCGCCGCCGCGGCCATGCCGATTTCCAGTCTGGTCGCCTCCTGGCTGGCGCCCCTGGGAAGCCTGCTCGGCACGCTGGTGCTCTTTTTCTGGTGGCTGCACGCGGCGGTGCTGCTCGCCTTCATCTGCTTTTTGCCGCACTCAAAGCACATGCACATCCTCACCGCCATTCCCAACTGCTACCTGGGGAGCCTGGAGCGCCCCAACACCCAGCCCCGGGAGCGCTTCGCCAAGGGGGAGGTCTACGGCGTGGGGAGCGTGGAACGTTTCACCTGGAAGGACCTGCTGGACTCCTACACATGCACCGAGTGCGGCCGCTGCCAGGACGCCTGTCCGGCGACCAATACCGGCAAGCCGCTCAACCCGCGCCAGATCGTGCATTCCATCAAGGTGAACCTGCTGGAGAACGCCCCGGCGCTGCGGGAAGGGAGACAGGGGACGCTGCCGCTCATCGGCGGGGAAGGGGAGGGGACCAATACGGAGGATGCCATCTGGGCCTGCACCACCTGCGGCGCCTGCCTGCAGGCCTGTCCGGTGCTGATCGAGCAGATGCCCAAGATCGTCAAGATGAGAAGACACCTGGTGGAGACCGAGGCACGCTTCCCCGAGGAGCTCCTGAACCTCTTCGAGAACATGGAGCAGCGGTCGAACCCCTGGGGGATCGCGCCGGGCGAGCGCGCCAAATGGGTCTCCACCCTGGAGGTGCGCCCCTACGCCGCCGGTGAGACCGAGTACCTGCTCTACGTCGGGTGCGCCGGGTCCTTCGACTCCCGCGCCAAGCATGTCACCGTTGCCCTGGCGACCGTGCTGGACGCGGCGGGGGTTTCCTGGGGCATCCTCGGCAAGGACGAGAAGTGCTGCGGCGACAGCCTGAGGAGGCTCGGTAACGAGTTTCTCTTCGACAAGATGGCGCAGGAAAACGTGGCCCAGTTCCGCGAGCGCGGGGTGACCAAGGTCATCACGCTCTGCCCGCACTGCCTCACCACCCTGAAAAACGATTACCGCCAGTACGGTCTGGAGCTGGAGGTGCAGCATCACAGCGAGCTGATCGCAGAGCTGATGCAGCAGGGACGCATCAAGCTGGAGGGCGGGGCCGCGGGGCTTGGGGCGATCTCCTACCATGACCCCTGTTACCTCGGCCGGCATAACGGTATCTTCGACGCGCCCCGCGCCCTGATCCAGGCGGCCACCGGCACGGCCCCCACGGAGATCGGCCGCAACCGGGAGACCTCGTTTTGCTGCGGCGCCGGTGGCGGACGCATGTGGATGGAGGAATTCATCGGGGACCGGGTGAACCACGCGCGCGTGGACGAGGCGCTGCTCGGCTCCCCGGAAACGGTCTGCGTCGCCTGCCCCTACTGCATGACCATGTTCGAGGACGGCCTGAAGGACCGGGGCGCCGGCTCGGTGCGGGTCAGGGACGTGGCCGAGGTGGTGGCCGAGGCGCTGCGCAAGGTGTAGCGGCACTGTGGGCGGCGCGGCCCGAGGGTCCAGTGCTTATGTAGGGGCGAATCATCATTCGCCCGACCCTCGCCCGCCGGGAGAGGGTGGCTGCAGGCCGGGTGAGGGAAGCGCCAGAGCGGCATGAGCCGGATCAGGCTGACCATCTGGTTTGCCTTGCCGAGCCGTTTGGAATTGTTTCCGCAGGGCGAATCCCTCGCCCCGACCCTCTCCCGGAGGGCGAGGGGGAGATAGTTGAAGGTGAAATGAAAGCTGGCAAAATAATGCAGATTAGCTCCGCTATCCAAGTTGACAGCTCCCGTTTTGGCGTCCAACCTGCCGCGCTTTTCCTGATCCTCCTGTTACTACACCTCGCTTCCGCTCCCGCCGCTTCCGCTGCGCCCGCCTCCGCCGCTCCCGGCAGCGGGATCACGATCGCGGCGGTGGGCGACGTCATGATGGGGAGCGACTACCCCACTGCCAGGCTCCCCGGCAAGGGTGGCCGCAACCTCCTTTCCTGGGCGGCGCCGGTCTTCAGGGCAGCCGACATCGCGATGGCGAACCTCGAAGGGCCGCTTCTCGAAGGGGGCGAGCCGGCCAAGGTCGCAGCCGAGGGGAGAAGCTATGTCTTCAGAACCCCGCCCTCCTACGCCATCAACCTGAAAGAGGCCGGCATCTCCATGGTCTCGCTTGCCAACAACCACGCCCTCGACTTCGGGCGCCCCGGCATGCTCTCCACCAAGCGCGCCCTCGCCAAGGCGGGGGTGGCCTTCTCCAGCAAGGGGGGCGAGATCGCCGAGTTCCAGGTGCGCGGGGTCAGGGTCGGGATACTTTCGCTCTCCTTCGGGGCTCCGCCGCGCTCCATCGTGCATCCTGCCGAGGCCCTGAAGGAGATCGAGCAGGCCGCCAGAAACTACGACATCCTGATCCTCTCCATCCACGCCGGTGCCGAGGGGCGCGACGCGCTCCATGTGGTCCCCGGCATGGAGCGTTATCTGGACGAGCCGCGGGGTGACCTGTATCGCTTCGCCCATGACGCCATCAAGCGCGGCGCGGCGCTGGTGGTGGCCCACGGCCCCCACGTGCCGCGCGCCCTGGAGCTGTACCGGGGCCGGCTGATCGCCTACAGCCTGGGGAACTTCGCCACCTACAGCGGGGTGAGCATCGCCGACGAGAGCGGCTACGCCCCGATCCTGAGCGTGCAACTCGCGCCGGACGGCTCCTTCCAGAAGGGCGCCATCCGCTCCTTCGTGCAGAAACCCGGCGCCGGCCCGATCCCGGACCGGCGCAGCCGCGCCCTGAAGCTGATCCGGCGGCTCTCGGCCGAGGACTTCCCCGACTCGCCGCTCTCCTTCGGTGCGGGGGGCGAGATCACTGTTGAAAACGTTAAACGTTAAAGGATGAAGGGCGAAGGGTGAAGGGCGAAGGGCGAAGGGGAGTAGCCCTTCGACTCCGCTCAGGGACCGTTCGTTCGCTGAGCGGAGTCGAAGCGCATTAAATTGCCAAACGCGCGATTTTCATGGGGCGCACCCTCTTCGATAGTTCTCGCCTTTTGCTCCGATTAGCCATAAACTGAACAAATTGACCTAAGAGGATTCCACCGTGTTCGTTATCGTCCAAAATGATCCCCATTGCCCGCCGGGAAGCTGCCTGCAGCTGCTCGAGGCCGCCGGCCAGCCGTTCCAAACGCTCGCCGCTTACCTGGACCAGCCGTTCCCCGATCCGTCCCGGCTTTCCGGCGTCATCGTCCTGGGCGGGGACATGGGGGTGCACCAGACGGAAAGTTTCCCCTACCTGGACCGGGTGCGGGCCTTCATGGGGCGGGCTCTGGAGGCCGGCACGCCGCTACTCGGCATCTGCCTGGGCGGCCAGCTGCTGGCCCAGGTTGCCGGCGGCACGGTCGCCTCGCCTTCGCACCACGGCGAAAAGGGGATCTGCCGGGTGAGTCTGACGGAGGCGGGAGCGTCGGACCCGCTTTTTTCCGGGGTTCCGAACCCCTTCGTCACCTTCCAGCTGCACGACGACAGCTTCACCCCTCCCCCCGCCGCAACCCTGCTGGCGCGCTCGGAGGCCTGCCCGGCCCAGGCCTTCCGCCTGGGCGCCACCGGCTACGGGGTGCAGTTCCATCCCGAGGTGGACCGCGCCATCGTCGGGTGCTGGAGTGGCATGTCGCAGCCGCCCGTTGACCTGCTTCCCGGCTTCCAATCCGCCCAAGGCGCCTTCGACGCCGCTTCCCACGCCATCCTGGCCAATTTCATTTCCCTCGCTCTCGCTCCCTGCCGCGCTTGAATTCCCCGCGAATTATTGTAAAGTTTTAACATTCGTAGCCCGACATGCCTGCAGCCCCCTCGACCCTTGAGGGGCGCGGCTTCTCAGACTCTTTCCGCGTACCGGGCGCCGTAGGGGGGTGCTGTGACCGACAGTCGCTTCGCAAAGAGCTCCATCAAGGGCAAGCTTTCCAGGCTGCTGCTGGTCAGCAACTCCCTGGTGCTGCTGGCTCTGGTGCTTGGCTTTACCTGTTTCGAGGCGCTGCGCGGGGCGAGCCCCGGCTCCCTGGCCGCCTTTGCCCTGCTGTTCGGCCTGGGCGCCGCAGCCGGGGTGGCCTGCTGCCTGCGGCTTCTTTCCGACCGCATCACCGGGCTCATCTCGGACCCGATCCGCCACCTGACGGAGAAGATGGAGATCGTTTCGCAGCGTCAGGACTACCAGGTCAGGGTGCAAAGCAGCAACGACGACGAGCTCGGCCTCCTGTTCGATTGCTTCAACGGGATGCTCGCCGAGATCTCGGTGCGCGACGAGCGGCTCGCGCTGCACTCCGAGGAGCTGCAGCTGGAGGTGGCGGAGCGCACCCGGGAGCTCTCCAGCGTGAACCGGCAGCTCGAGGAGAGCCTGGACGGGGCGAGCCGCGCCATGGAGAGCGCGCAGGCCGCCAACCAGGCGAAGTCGGATTTCCTGGCACAGATGAGCCACGAGATCCGCACCCCGATGTACGGGGTGCTCGGCATGACGGAGCTTTTGCAGAACACCGACCTCAGCAAGGAGCAGTCGCGCTTCGTGGAGACGGTGCGGCGCTCGGGCGAGGCGCTGCTTACCATCATCAACAATATCCTCGACTTCTCAAAGATCGAGGCGGGCCGGATGGAGCTGGAGGAGATCCACTTCGACCTCCACGAGCTGGTGGCGGAGGCGGTGGAAATTCTCTCGGAGGACGCAGGCAAGAAGGGGCTGGAGCTCGACTTCGAGATCGCGGAGGGGGTTCCGGGTTCCTTCATCGGGGACCCGGGGCGGCTGCGCCAGGTCATGGTCAACCTGCTCGCCAATGCGGTGAAGTTCACCCCGCAGGGGTCCGTCCACCTGGCGGTCGCCCTGGGGGACGACCCCAACCTGGTCAGGATCTCCGTCTCGGACACCGGGATCGGGATCACCCCGGAGCAGCGGGGGCGCATCTTCGAGCAGTTCTCCCAGGGCGACGAGTCCATCACCCGCCGCTACGGCGGCACGGGACTGGGGCTGGTGATCGCCCGGCAGCTGACGGAGCTCATGGGTGGGGAACTGAGCCTGGAGAGCGAGCCCGGGCTCGGTTCCACCTTCTCCTTCACCGCGCGTCTGGAGCCGCCCGAGTCGGGCGGGCAGCACTGGCCCGGCAGGAGCTGCGCGGCGCTGCGCGGCAAAAGGGCGCTGATCGCCTCGGACGACCCGGCGACCCGAAAGACCCTGATGCGGCAGCTGACCGGTTGGGGCATCGACGCCGAGAGCGTCGAGGACGCCCCCGGCGCCCTGTGCCGGCTGGTGGCGGCCCCCTTCGACCTGGCCATCCTGGAGCACCGGCTCAACGGCATAAACGGCGTCGAGCTCGCCAACACCATCAGGACCCTCCCCTCGGCGCGTTCCGTGCGCCTCGTGCTCCTCTCCGACGCCAACGCCGGTCGGGGGAGCCTGGCTCCGCGCGAGGCCGGCGGGGTCATCTGCCTCAAGAAACCGCTGCGCCAGCACGGGCTGTACGGCGCCCTGGTGCGCGCGCTCGGCATGGAGCCGGCGCCCGAGGACCACGATGAGGAGCTCGACCCGCTGGGGCGCACTCCCCACGTGCTGCTGGTGGAGGACAACCCCGTGAACCAGGAGGTCGGCAAGGGGATGCTGGAGAGCCTCGGCTGCACCGTCGACCTCGCGGACAACGGTCTGGCCGCCATCGCCTCCGTGCAGCGCACCGGCTACGACCTGGTCTTCATGGACTGCCAGATGCCGGAACTCGACGGCCTGGAGGCCACCCGCAGGATCAGGAGCTGGGAGGCGCAGGGAGGGAGCCCCCGGGGCGAGGCGGAGGCCTGGGGCGCCGAGCCCTCCCTGTTCCAGTCCCCGGCCCCCGCTCCCCCGACCCCCGGCTCCCGGGTCCCCATCATCTCCCTGACCGCGTTCGCCATGAAGGGGGACCGCGAGGCCTGCCTCGACTCCGGCGCCGACGACTACCTCTCCAAGCCGTTCACCCGGGACGAGCTCTCCCGGACCGTGCGCCGGCACCTGCCGCCCCCCGCCTGCGAGGCGCCGGAAGACCGGGCGGGCGCCGCCGAGCCGGAACGCTACGACCCGATCTCGCGGGACCAGATGACCGGCGCCATCGAGATGATACGGATGCTGCCGGGCAACCGCGGCCTGGAGGTGCTCAGGAAGGTGGTCGACTTCTACTTAAGCTCCACCCCGACCCTGCTGCAGACCATGCGCGAGGCGGAGTCGGGCGGAGACGCCGAGAAGCTGAAGGCGGCGGCCCACAGCTTCAAGTCGAGCAGCGCGAACCTGGGGGCCCTGAAGCTCGCCGATGCCTGCCTGGAGCTGGAGGCGCTCGGGCGCGCCGGTTCCACGGAGGGGGCCGGGCCGCTGCTGGTGCAGCTGGAAAAGGAGTACCGCATGGTCCGGGAAGCCCTGCAGGGAGGAGCGCTATGCTGACCAGGAAAGTGAAGAGGGGGACGCCGCTGGTCATGGTCGTCGACGACGACCACGCCGTACGGCTCCTGGCCCGGGAGACCCTGGAACATTCGGGGTTCGCCGTGCGGGACGCGGGTAACGGCGAGGAGGCGCTGCTGGCGTTTAAGGAGAACTCGCCCGACATCGTGCTCCTGGACGTGGTCATGCCAGGCCTGGACGGCTTTTCCGTCTGCTCGGCGATCCGCCAGACCGTCTCCGGGCGCGACACCCCGGTCCTCATGATGACCGGACTGGACGACCTGGAGTCCATCAACTGCGCCTACGAGGCGGGCGCCACGGACTTCATCACCAAGCCGATCAACTGGCACATCCTGCGCTACCGGGTGAGCTACATGCTGCGCGCCTCCGGCGCCATGGAGCAGCTGCGCGAAAGCCGGGAGGGGCTCGCCCATGCCCAGAGCCTGGCCCACATAGGGTCCTGGGAGTGGGACCTCGCCACCGGCGAGATCCGCTGCTCCGAGGAGGTCTACAACATCTGCTGCACCAACGGCGACAAGGGGGGTAACCCGATCCTCGACTCGGTGCACCAGCTGGACCGCTCCTTCGTACAGAGCTCGCTGGACGACGCGGTAGCCCGGCGCGCCCCCTTGAGTTTCGACTACCGGATCCTTTTGGAGGACTCCGTGGAGCGCACCCTGCACGCGGAGCTGGTGACGGTGCTGGACCAGATGGGGACCCCGGTCTGCCTGACCGGCACCATCCAGGACATCACGGAAAGAAAGCACGCCGAGGAGCAGATCAGGCTGCTCGCCTACTACGACGCGCTGACCGGGCTCCCCAACCGGCGCTTCTTCCTGCAGCAGCTGGAGCAGGCGCTCGTTTTCGCCAACCGCAACGACCGGATGCTCGCGGTCCTTTTCCTCGACCTGGACCGCTTCAAACTGGTGAACGACACCCTGGGCCACGGCGTCGGGGACCGCCTGCTGCAGGACGTGGCGGACCGCCTGCTGCGCTGCGTGCGCCGCAGCGACTGCCTGGCCCGGGGCGACGAGGACGGTCCCCCTTCGCTGGTGTCGCGCCTCGGGGGGGACGAGTTCACCATCATGCTCTCCGACATCGACCACTTCCAGGACGTGGCCAAGGTGGCCCGGCGCATCCTGGAGGCGATCTCGCTCCCCTACGCCCTGGAGGGGCAGGAGGTGTTCCTCTCCACCAGCATCGGGATCAGCCTCTACCCCTTCGACGCCTGCTCGGCGAGCGACCTGATCCGGAACGCGGACGGCGCCATGTACCAGGCCAAGGAGCAGGGGAGAAACGGCTACCAGATCTACGACGAGTCCATGAACGCCAAGGCCCTGGAGCGCATCATCCTGGAGAGCCAGCTGCACAAGGCGCTCAAGGAGGAGGAGTTCACCCTTTACTACCAGCCCCAGGTGTCGAGCCGGACCGGGGAGGTGGTGGGGGTGGAGGCGCTGGTGCGCTGGAACTCCCGGGAGCTCGGCATCGTGGAGCCGGGGCGCTTCCTGCCGCTTGCCGAGGAGATCGGGCTGGTGATACAGATCGACCAGTGGGTGATGCGCAGCGCATGCCGGCAGCTGCGGCGCTGGCTCGACGCGGGGCACGCGCCGATCACCCTGGCGCTCAACATTTCCGGCCAGCATTTCCAGAAGAGCGACCTGCTGGAGCACGTCACCTCCGTGCTGGAGGAAAGCGGCATGGATCCGGGCTTCCTGGAGCTGGAGCTGACCGAGGGTGTGCTGATGACCAACACGGAAAAGACCGTGAAGACCCTGACGGCCCTGAAGTCGATGGGGGTGCGGCTCGCCATCGACGACTTCGGAACCGGCTTCTCCTCGCTCTCCTATCTGAAGCGTTTTCCCCTGGACGTGCTGAAGATCGACCGCACCTTCATAAACGACATCACCTGCGACCCGGACGACGCCGCCATCACCCTGGCCACCATCGAGATGGCCCACACCCTGAAGCTGCACGTCATCGCCGAGGGGGTGGAGACCCCGGCGCAGCTCGCTTTCCTGCACCAGCACGGCTGCGACACCTACCAGGGCTACCTTTTCTCCCGTCCCGTGCCGCCCGAGGCGATTCCCCCGCTGCTGCGCCGGGAAAGCTGACCCGAGGCTCCGGAGCCCGCCGAAAACCGGCGGGCGCAGCGCCGGAGCGCGGTGCATATTTATTAATCAGACCTGCCTTTTTTAGCCGCTCTTTCCCGAAGCCGGCCTCGGCGCCTTCCCGCACACCCGCGTTTTTGCAGCTTTTCCCCCGCCGTTTCCAAGTTGGCACATCCCGTGCTTAAAGGCTAGCAGGCACAACGTGGTGCCCGACTGGCTCTTCGAGCTCGCACACAGGCAATGGCGCCTTTTCACCCCCAGCGGTGGAGAGGCGCCTTTTTATTTTAACCCTGCTGGAATGAAGGGCGGCTGTTTCCTGGCGGTCACAAGCGGTTTATTCAATGAAGAATCAAAAGCACGGGGCATCGGAGCCTTACCGAGCCTACAAAAAGGAGAGCTGACAATGGCAAATGAACCAGCAGTAACACGGGGGACGCTCGGACTTACCGGTCTGAC
>Ga0316228_1004174_pt1 | contig 10993 bp, 9 predicted proteins | sample TBH18021metaG_FD_206005 | JGI IMG/M metagenome (GOLD analysis project Ga0316228, IMG submission 206005) | Freshwater microbial communities from Trout Bog Lake, Wisconsin, USA - TBH18021 | ecosystem: Environmental > Aquatic > Freshwater > Lake > Hypolimnion/Profundal zone | place: USA: Wisconsin... | reverse complement strand
GACGCCGCAGCATCCTCTGCTGCAACTTCAAAATAAGTACTGGTTAACCCACAAAAAAAGGGCGGGAGCTTTTCCTGCCCTTTTTTTTTGCTGTAGGATACGGCTTTTAAAATTAAACTCCTTCATTGGTTATGACAAAAATCTCCACTATCGCAATACAATTGCTCGGCGCAGCCACTTTGGCCCTAATGAGCACCGCTTCACAAGCACAAATGCAAGGAAAACTTCCTGTTAAACAGTTGTCTGCAGGAATTTATGTCATTCAGGCGGAAGTCGCTACGACAGAAGCGGAGCGCGAACAGGGTTTAATGCTGAGAACCAAGATGGGCAGCAATGAAGGCATGGTTTTTGATTTTGGCGCACCAGCAGGCGTTTGCATGTGGATGAAAAATACGCTGATTCCTTTGTCAGTCGCGTTTATTGACTTCGAAGGTCGCATCATTAATATCGAAGACATGCAACCAGAAACATTGGAATCGCACTGCGCGAAAAGAACCGTTAACTACGCCCTAGAAATGAATTTAGGCTGGTTTAAGCAAAAAAATATCAAGCCAGGCATGAAGATTGAAGGCTTGCCGCTAAAATAAACCATCGAAGTCATCGCAAAGTGCCAGCAGACAACCTGAAAAGCGCCAACGTTGGTCGGTGCAGGCACTACCAATTCCCGACAAAATACTGGGCAATGCCCCCCCCTTTCTCCAATAACACAAGCCCAATGTCGCGTGCAGGTGCGAGATCAGTGTAGCAAAGAGAGGGCAAAAGAGAATTTCCGAGATGCCTGCAATGAAAAAACCGCAACAAGTTGCGGTTTTTTTCACATCTGAATTGACTTGTTGTTCGAACTTGTCGTCCGGGCAACAAATATCAGTTAGCTATTAAGCCAAAGCTTTCAGAGCGGAAGCTAAGCGACTCTTATGGCGAGCAGCTTTGTTCTTGTGAATGATTTTTTTGTCAGCGATACGATCGATAGTCGATACAGATGCTTGAAAAATTGTTGCAGCAGCAGCTTTATCACCAGCTTCGATTGCTTTACGAACAGCTTTGATTGCTGTACGCAGAGTCGAGCGTTGGCTGGAGTTATGTGCGTTTTGTTTAACTGCTTGACGAGCACGTTTGCGTGCTTGTGCGGTATTTGCCATGAGATTTCCTAAACGTGGTCAAAGCGACGAGGTCAAAACATTTGATTAAATGCCACGCCGCAAAATTCTATACAGCTTTGCAGTATAACGGCTTTTATTTTCGTTAGCAAGCATTACTGTTGTTCTGAGTGAATAGAAGATTATAACCTCCTATCAAACCTATGATCAAACTGTTTTGATCATTTTTTCGCATCTGTTATGCAACAAGCCTAGGAAATTATGCGAAAGTCATGTGTAGCTCGTGAGGAAATATTCCCTTTTTCCATCTTTATTCAATCAATTCAATGAAAGAAACGATCATGCAATGTACTCCGATACACTTGTCTGGCATTTACGTCACGCTAGAACCCCTCACGCAGGAGCATTTGCCGGAAATCCAAAGCGCGGTCGCCGATGGCGAACTCTGGAAACTCTTTTTCACTTCCGTTCCGGCACCAGAAAATGTACAGCAATGGCTGGTTGCTGCGCTCGATATGCAACAGCAACAGACTGCTATTCCATTCGCGATCCGCGACAATGCCAGCGGAAAAATTGTAGGCTCTACGCGTTACTGGAAAATGGAAACCCACAATAAGCGTCTCGAAATTGGGCACACCTGGTATGCAAAATCAGCGCAACGTACCGGCGTCAACACCGAATGCAAGCTATTATTGCTCACCCACGCATTTGAAGTATTTAACTGCATTGCGGTTGAGTTCCGTACCGATTACTTCAATCACAAGTCACAAGCAGCGATAGAACGGCTGGGGGCCAAGCGGGATGGCCTTTTGCGCAACCACACTATTATGCCAGATGGCCGTATCCGCGATACCGTGGTTTATAGTATTCTGGAACATGAATGGCCGGGCGTAAAAAAGAATTTGCAATACATGCAAAGCAAATACGCAAAATAAGCGGCTCAGCAGCTAACGCGATGGAGAATAAAAAAAGTGCTGATTGATTTTTTCTTTAGCTTGAAAGACGCCAAAATTCCGGTGTCGATTAAAGAATTTCTGATGTTACTAGAAGCCCTGGATAAAGGTCTGATCAGCATGTCGCTGGATGACTTTTACTTTCTATCGCGCACCATCATGGTCAAGGATGAAGCGCATTACGACAAATTTGATAAAGCTTTTGGTATGTACTTCAAAGGCATCGACACGATTTTTGAAAAACATCCTGAGATTCCTTTGGATTGGTTGACCAAGCGCCTTGAACGTGAATTGACAGACGAACAGAAAGCCGCGATCGAAAAATTTGGTTACGATAAGCTCATGGATCGCCTTAAGGAGCTTTTAAAAGAACAAAAAGAGCGCCATGAAGGTGGCAGCAAATGGATAGGTACTGGTGGCACCTCCCCGTTTGGCAACGGTGGTTCAAACCCGGAAGGCATACGCATCGGCGGCAAAGGTGGTAACCGCAGCGCCGTCAAGGTGTGGGAAGAACGCTCGTTTAAAGATTACGATGCCGAGCGGGAATTAGGCACCCGCAACATTAAAGTCGCACTACGACGCTTACGCAAATTTGCACGGCAAGGCGCGGAAGAAGAATTAGCACTCGACGCCACCATCAAAGCGACTGCCAACAACGCCGGCTATCTTGATATCAAGATGCAGCCTGAGCGTAAAAATAACATCAAAGTACTGATGTTGCTGGATGTCGGCGGTACCATGGATGACCATATTGCGCAAACCGAAGAATTGTTTTCTGCAGCAAAGACTGAATTTAAAAATATGGAATTCTTTTACTTCCATAACTGTGTCTACGATTATTTATGGAAAAACAACCGCCGTCGCCATGCCGAGAAATTTCCAACCTGGGACATCTTGCGTAAATATCCACCCGATACCAAGTTAATTTTTGTCGGCGATGCCACCATGAGTCCCTACGAAATCCTGCAACCCGGTGGCTCAGTGGAATATAACAACGAAGAAGCGGGGGCCGTCTGGCTGCAGCGCTTCGCAACAACATTCCCCAAATACATCTGGCTCAATCCTGAACCTGAAGGTCTGTGGCAATACCGTCAATCGATTTCAATTATCCGGCAAGTGATGAGCAATCGCATGTTTCCGGTCACGATAGAAGGACTGGAACGCGGCATGCGTCTGCTGAGCAAATAAAGCTCACTGGACGACGCCGTGTCATTGAATAAAGCACACTAATCGCAACGTATCCGACTAGTGTGCTAACTGCAAATATTTCTTCAAAGTACGCAATAGCACCCGGCGCGACAAGGGTTTAACCAAAAAACCCGCGCATTTGACACGCTCAGCAAGGCTAATTTTGTATTCAAATGACTGGTCGATGAGTAAAATAACCGACGTTTTCAATCCTTCATTTTGCTTTTTTAAGCCATCGCACAGGCGATATGGATCAACATTCGGGGTAGACGTGTTAATCAAGGTTAAGGCGTGCTGATTATTTCTATCTAGCAATAATGCGCTACGCTCATCGGAAGCGAGGGTTACCGTGTAACCATAGGGATCCATGACAGCAGCGACATATTCGCGAAACTGCGTGTCTTTATCGACCACCAGAATTCCCCCCTTTGCCATCGGCTGCTTACGCATACGATCATATACAACGGGATCAGTTAAATCCAAATCAAGACGTTTCGTGCGCCGACGCTCATGCACAGAAATAGTGTTATGCGCACCTAAGGTAGTCAACAGCAGTTCACGTCTGCTGACCAAATCGTCCAGCACATCAAAGATTTTGCGCCATCGAATTGGTTTGGGCATGGTCTGATACGGCAATTCCACATCAGTTTTACCAATTAACAACACTGGTTGTGCGTCACCAGGATGTAGATCTGATAAAGTCGCCAGCGCAGAAAGCTGTTCCGCATTGACAATATACATATCGGGATCCTGTACTGACCCTGGTTTCAGGCACGCATAGCGATACCCTTTCTCGCGTGCAACGGCAAGCACATTGAAAAAAGTTTCTTCATCTTTTGCGGAAAATCCAAGCAGTCTGATCGCGATCGTTGGAGTTTTTTGTGACATCGTTTATCCATCTACACATTGCAGCTACAATAGCTGTCAAAACGTACGGAAGAATACATTGAAATTATGTACGCCTGACTAAATAATTGCAAAATACCATTACATTTCAACCAAAACAACAGATTTCTATTTGCATGGCCACTAAAAAAAATACTTCCCCATCCGACTATAGCGAATCGTCTATCCGCGTCTTAAAAGGCCTGGAACCGGTCAAACAAAGGCCGGGCATGTACACCCGAACCGAAAACCCCTTACATATCATTCAAGAGGTGATCGATAATGCATCAGATGAAGCTTTAGGCGGTCATTGTAAGAATATCCTGGTCACCCTCAATGCCGATAGCAGCGTTACCGTCGAAGATGACGGACGTGGTATCCCGGTGGGTTTACATCCTGAAGAAGGCGTTCCTACGGTTGAAATCGTGTTCACACGGCTACATGCTGGTGGCAAATTCGACAAGGGCTCCGGTGGCGCGTACGCGTTCTCGGGGGGGTTGCATGGCGTCGGCGTGTCAGTCACAAATGCCTTATCCAAGCGCCTGGAAATCACGGTATGGCGCGAAGCCGGTATGCATCAGCTGACGTTTGCCGATGGTGACGTGATCGAACCTTTGCGCAGCCAGCCTTTAAGTCGCGGTGACAAAAAGAACGGTACCCGCGTCAGCATCTGGCCAGATGCAAAATATTTTGACTCCGCCAATATCCCATTTGCGGAATTACAACGCTTATTGCGCTCTAAAGCAGTTTTGCTGCCCGGGGTCAAAGTCACACTGACCAACGCCAAGACCGGCGAAAGCCAGACCTGGCAATATGACCAGGGCTTGCGCGGCTATTTAACCGAAGCGTTGGCACATTCTTCCCATGGCGAACCGCTGATTCCTTTGTTTGAAGGCGAACAATTTGCAAACTCCGACAGCGAAGGTTTTGCCGAAGGTGAAGGCGCATCCTGGGTCGTGGCATGGACTGAAGAAGGCAATGTCGTACGCGAATCCTACGTCAATCTGATCCCTACCCCCGCTGGTGGTACGCATGAATCTGGTTTGCGCGAAGGTTTGTTTGGTGCCGTTAAGAGCTTTGCGGAAATGCACTCCCTCTTACCAAAAGGCGTGAAGCTGTTGCCAGAAGATGTGTTTGCACGTGTTTCTTTTGTGTTATCTGCCAAAGTGCTGGATCCACAATTCCAAGGTCAGATCAAAGAACGTTTGAATTCACGCGATGCGGTGCGTCTGGTGTCTTCCTTCACCAAACCTCCATTGGAGTTGTGGTTGAACTCCCATGTAGAGCACGGCAAAAAACTCGCTGAGCTGGTCATCAAGCAAGCGCAATCACGTTTGCGTTCTGCGCAAAAGGTGGAAAAGAAAAAATCCTCCGGCGTCGCTGTCTTACCAGGCAAGCTGACCGATTGCGAATCAAGTGACATTACCCGCAATGAGATCTTCTTAGTCGAAGGTGACTCCGCGGGGGGATCCGCCAAGATGGGACGTGATAAAGAATTTCAGGCAATTTTGCCGCTGCGCGGTAAAGTGCTGAACTCATGGGAATCCGAACGTGACCGCCTGTTTGCGAATAATGAGATTCACGATATCGCCGTAGCGATCGGGGTTGACCCGCACGGCCCGAACGATAGTCCGGATTTGAGCAATCTGCGCTACGGCAAAATATGTATCTTGTCCGATGCGGACGTCGACGGCTCACACATTCAGGTGTTGTTGTTGACGCTGTTCTTCAAACACTTCCCGCAATTGATCGCCCGTGGCCACATTTGTGTTGCGCGCCCTCCTTTATTCCGTGTGGATGCACCCGCTCGTGGTAAAAAGCCCGCGCAAAAAATCTATGCGCTGGACTCTGGTGAACTGACAGCGATTGAAGATAAATTACGCAAAGACGGCGTCAAAGACGGCGCCTGGGCGATTTCCCGGTTTAAAGGTCTGGGTGAAATGAACGCGTCCCAATTATGGGAAACCACCATGAATCCTGATACACGCCGATTATTGCCGGTCTCTCTCGGCGAATTCGATCAGGATTTTTCTGAAGCACGCTTTAATATGCTGATGGGAAAAGGGGAAGCTGCCGCCCGTCGCTCGTGGATAGAAGAGCATGGTAATGCGGTTGAAGCTGATATCTGATCAACGATATTGCGCAAGGAGGGTGCGATTAACCTCGTCCTCCCACAAAACACCAGAATCACATTGAATTAAGTTTTAAAAAAATTAAACACTATGAGCGAACAAGCGAATTTATTTGAACAGGTACCACCGCCCAATGATGGCGAAGCCTTGACGTTGGCAACCTTTGCTGAACGAGCGTATCTGGATTACGCTATTTCGGTCGTCAAAGGACGCGCATTGCCGGATGTCTGCGATGGTCAAAAACCAGTTCAGCGCCGCATTCTGTATGCGATGAACGAACTGGGACTGAACGCTTCAGCCAAACCGCGTAAGTCTGCTGCGGTGGTCGGTGACGTACTCGGTAAGTTACACCCACATGGCGATCAATCTGTCTATGACGCACTGGTGAGGATGGCGCAGGATTTCTCATTACGCTACCCATTAATCGATGGTCAGGGTAACTTCGGTTCACGCGATGGCGATGGCGCAGCAGCGATGCGATATACAGAAGCGCGACTGACACCGATTTCTAAATTGCTGATGGATGAAATCGATCAAGGTACGGTTGATTTTCAACCTAACTACGATGGCACCACGGAAGAACCAAAACTACTACCAGGCCGCCTGCCTTTCGTATTATTAAACGGCGCGTCAGGGATTGCTGTAGGTCTGGCAACAGAAATTCCTTCGCACAATCTGACTGAAGTCGCCAAGGCTGCGGTTGCATTGATACGTAATCCGGCATTAAAACATGCCGAATTGATGGAAATGATACCTGGGCCAGATTTCCCGGGCGGGGGCCAGATCATCACGCCCGCAGCGACGATTGCAGAAATGTATGCAACCGGACGCGGAAGCATGAAGGTCCGTGCACGTTGGAAAATCGAAGAGATGGCACGTGGTCAGTGGCAAGCGGTCGTGACCGAACTACCACCCGGCACCTCATCACAAAAAGTGCTGGAAGAAATCGAAGAGCTGACCAATCCAAAAATCAAGGCCGGTAAGAAAACGCTGTCGCCAGAACAAATTAGCTTGAAACAAGTCATTTTGTCAGTGCTCGATACAGTACGTGATGAATCTGGAAAAGATGCGCCAGTACGTCTCGTCTTAGAGCCGAAATCCAAAAATCAGGACCAGACTGAGTTCATGCAAATGTTATTGGCGCATACGTCGCTGGAAACCTCTGCATCAATTAATCTGGTCATGATCGGTGGCGATGGACGCCCGCGTCAAAAAGGTTTGCTGGATATTCTGAGCGAATGGATTGCATTCCGCTTTACAACGGTAACACGTCGTACGCAATTCCGCCTGAAGAAGGTTGACGACCGAATCCATATCCTCGAAGGTCGCGAAGCAGTCTTGCTCAACATCGATGAAGTCATCCGTATCATCCGTGAATCGGATGAACCTAAACCCGCGTTGATACAGGCATTCAAACTATCAGACCGTCAGGCAGAAGATATTTTAGAAATCCGTTTGCGTCAGTTAGCGCGTCTGGAAACGATCAAAATTCAACAAGAGCTGGCTGAGCTGCGTAAAGAAAAAGCCACCTTGCACGATTTGCTAGATAACCCGGCATCAATGAAAAAAATGCTAATCAAAGAGATCGAAGCGGATGCCAAACAATATGGCGATGCCCGACGCACACTGATTGAAGAAGCAGCGCGTGCTTCTATCGAACAAAAAGTGATTGATGAGCCGGTAACCGTTGTCATATCAGAAAAAGGCTGGGTTCGTGCCCGTACTGGTCACGGTCACGAAGCGGCACAATTTACGTTCAAAGCAGGTGATAGCCTGTATGGCACGTTTGAATGTCGCACCGTCGACAATTTACTGGTATTTGGTTCGAATGGTCGTGTCTATTCCGTCGCAGTCTCTGCCCTTCCGGGTGCACGTGGCGATGGTGTGCCTATCACCACGCTGATCGATCTCGCGAGCGGCAGCAACATATTGCATTACTTTGCGGGAAATAATGAAACCGGCTTATTACTCGCCTCCAGTGCAGGTTATGGATTCACTGCGAAGGTCGGCGACATGGTCGGCCGCATGAAAGCAGGTAAAGCCTTTATGACCCTTGAAGAATCAGATTTACCATTACCACCAGCCGTCATTGGTGATGACGCCAGCGCAATTGCCTGCTTATCAGAAAAAGGTCGATTATTAGTATTTGGTCTGGCTGAAATCAAGCAATTGTCCAGTGGTGGCCGCGGTGTGATTCTCATGGAACTGGAAGACAAAGAAATGCTGATCGGCGCGCAGGCCATCAGCCAGAAAGGCGTCAAAGTATCTGGCATAGGCCGCGGTGGCAAAACGCAAGAAGTAAATCTGAGTGCCACAGCATTGAGCATCCACATCAATAAGCGCGCTCGTAAAGGTAAGGCGTTAGAGGCAAAAATAAAAGCCTCAGGTTTGCAAAAGATTGCGTAAAGCGATCGCTTAAAACCATCGCTGACCAAAATCACTTATTGGTCGTCTGACGTCTGAAACACAAGTTTCAAACTTCGACATAAAAAAGCCTGAACTACGTTCAGGCTTTTTTACAGATGCAGTTTTACCTCTCTCACGCCAGCGTAATCCGGTTACGCCCGCTTTGCTTGGAAACATACATCGCTGAATCCGCGACTTCAAACAATTGATCGGCATCAGTCGTCGCCGCCATATCAGCAACGCCTCCAGAAAACGTCACCGAAAACTCAACATCTTCAGAATGTTGCCGTATCTTTGCAAACGCAATTCGCACCTGATCCAGTACTTTTCGGGCAGTACTGGCTGTCGTGTCGGGGAATATAATCGCAAACTCTTCGCCACCATAGCGCCCGACAATGTCGCTACGCCGCAAGCGCTGACGCAACAAACGCGCCAGCGTGCGAAGGACCTGATCCCCGGTCGCGTGACCATAGCTATCATTAATCTGCTTGAAATTATCCAGATCGATCATTGCCAGCGCCAGATGTGAACCATTACGTCCTGCTTGCAATATTTCTGATGCCAATTGTTCTTTGATTGCAGTGTGGTTTAACAAGCTCGTCAAGCCGTCGCGCATAATCAAGGCACGCAAAGAGCGATAGCGCTCGGCGCGCGTCGATAGTGAAGAGATCAGGTAGTCTGACGACACCGGCTTGGTAATAAAATCGTCAGCGCCAGCGCGTACGGCTTCCAATTGCTTATCTAAATCTGCTTCACTCGACAAAAATACAATCGGTACATCCACATAAGAATTATCCTGGCGTATCAAATGCGATAATTCGACACCACTGCAAACTGGCATGTACACATCAAGCAGCAGCAGTTCAGGACGAAAATCCGTCATCACCGATAAGATCTGGGTCGGATCACTCAGCAAGCGGACATTCATCCCGGCATCACGCAAAATCGCGCCGTAAAATTTGGCCGTCACCGTGTCATCATCGACAATCAAAATCCGATAACCTTTGTTTTCGCCGTGCTGCAGAATATTATCGATGCGCTCTGTCACTGCCACGACATCCAAAGGCTTAGTGAAATAACCATCGCCATGGGCACGAACCGCGATGAGGCGAGATTCAAAACTGCTCGATTTGGAAACAAAGATCGTTGGAATTCGTAAGCGCTGTAATTGTTCGATTCTCTTGATTTCATCAACGCCCGAGATTTTACCTTCCGGAAAACTCAATTCAATAACGATGACATCAGGGCGACGCGTAGCAACGGCAAGGGCCAGGTCTTTCAAATGTGCGATGCGTACAACTTCGTAGCCAAAATGCTCTAATTGCGTCGTGATCGCCTGCTGTTGTTCATTATCTTCATCCACAAGATATATCAAGCTTGCAGCTTGATCCGGTTGAACAACATCTGGCTTTTCATTAAAAAAATCGTCATCGTGGGTCGCCATTTTATTGAGACGACCACGGGAAGAGGTGAAATATTCGCGCACTTCACGAGCGAACGCATTTAATTCGTCATCACCAGGGCGACCATTTGTTAACCAGGGTTTGAGCTTCGACTCAAATACCCGCGCTTGTACTCCTAATTCGCCAAATCCAAAAGTCCCGGCAGAACCTGCCATGGTATGCAAGTGGCGGTGCAAAACCGCGAGTGCGTCTGTATTCCCCGGTTCGTTTTGAAAACTCTCTAAAGCGGCAATAATTTCATCAAACTTGGACGGCAGTTTTTGCAAAAAAACCGCCTCTAAAGCACGCAGTTTTTCCTGCAAACTATCATTTTTCTCGGTCATCTATACCCTTTCCTGCCAAAGCTTCATCACCTGTGTTGACAATTCCATAGGATCAAATGGTTTGGCGATGACACCTATTGCGCCCAAAGATTGGTAATAATCGAGCTCTGACGATTGTACTTTTGCAGTCATAAAGATGACCGGCGTCTTCTCTGTGGTCGCTAACTTTCGCAGCTCTGCCAGTGTCGTTGGGCCGTCCATATTCGGCATCATTACGTCCAGCAGTAGCAAATCAGGAATAAACCCGGAATCTATCTCTTTGAGCGCCTGTGCACCCGAGCTACAGGTCTTTAGAGCATATCCACCAACAACTTCTAAAGCAATCTGCGCCACCGTTTGAATATCAGGATCATCCTCAACATACAAAATATTGGCTAGGTTTGCAGATGTCATTGTTTCTCCCCACACAAAAGTATCGAATCGATTGAGTCAGCATAAATCAAGACTCATTCCAAAACAACCAGAATTGCCTGCTTGTGCAAATAATTTCCCGGCAAAATTCACGTCCGGCAAAGTCATCAGCCAGAGTAAATAAATTAGCAACAC
>Ga0316228_1004172_pt1 | contig 10998 bp, 9 predicted proteins | sample TBH18021metaG_FD_206005 | JGI IMG/M metagenome (GOLD analysis project Ga0316228, IMG submission 206005) | Freshwater microbial communities from Trout Bog Lake, Wisconsin, USA - TBH18021 | ecosystem: Environmental > Aquatic > Freshwater > Lake > Hypolimnion/Profundal zone | place: USA: Wisconsin... | reverse complement strand
GGTAGGACTGACCCGTCCAGGCGTAGCCGAAGCCCTTGGGCAGCTGGAGCATCAGCCGCTCCATCTCACTGATCGCGTCGCCCGACGTGTAGCCGGGGTTCGGCTCGCCGGTGAAGCGCACCGACTGATAGCCGTTGAACCCGACGATCTGGCTCGGCCCCATGCTCCATTTCAGCTCCGCGAAGGACGACATCGGCACCATCGTGTTGGTGGCGTTCTTCACCGCGTAGTTGAGGATGTCCGACGCGTTCATGCGCTGGAGCTGCTCGGCCTGCACGTAGACGCGCTGCATCTTGCCGCGGTTGGGGAAGTCGTTCGGGTAGACCGAGCCGAGGTTGAGCTGGATCGTGGCGTTGATGTCCTCGAACTTCACGCCGAGCGCCGCCGCCTTCTCGCGGTCGATGATCAGCTCCGCCTGCGGGGTCGGCGGGAGGCCCTCGATCTTCACCTTCTGGAGGATCGGGCTCTGCTGCGCGAGCTTCAGGAGCTGCTCCTGGGCCGACAGCAGGGCCGCGTAGCCGCGGTTGGCCCGGTCCTGCAGGCGGAACGAGAAGCCCGCCGCGTTGCCGAGGTTGTCGACCGGCGGCGGCTCCTGGGCGTCCACGGTGGCGTCGCGGTAGCTGGCGAGGGCCGCGTTGGTGCCGGCGACGAGCGCGGCGGCCGAGTTCTTGGCGTCGCGCTCGCTCCAGGGCTTCAGCGTCACGAAGGCCTGGCTGGTGCTCGGGGCCTGCCCGGAGAACGAGAAGCCGTTGAGCATCGTCACCGTGGCGACGCCGGGTTGAGCCAGCAGGTGCTCCTCGACCTTGCGGACCGCCTCCTGCGTGCGGTTGTAGGAGGCGCCCGGCGGGGTCTGGATGTCGACCGTGAAGAAGCCCTGGTCCTCCACCGGGAGGAAGCCTTCCGGCAGGTTGACGAAGGCGTAGGCGGTGCCGGCCACCAGCGCGAGGTAGATCAGCATCACCCGGCCGGATTTCCGGATCAACGCCGCGGTGCCGCGGCCGTAGCGGGCGGTCTCCCGGTCGACGAACCGGTTGAACATCCCGAACACGCCGCCCTTGGCGTGGCCGTGGCCCTTCTCGATAGGCTTCAGGAAGGTCGCGCACAGCGCCGGCGTCAGCGACAGGGCGAGCAGCGCCGAGAAGGCGATGGAGGTCACCATCGCGATCGAGAACTGCCGGTAGATGATGCCCACCGAGCCGGGGAAGAACGCCATCGGGATGAACACGGCGATCAGCACCAGGGTGATGCCGATGATCGCCCCGGTGATCTGCCCCATGGCCTTCTTGGTGGCCTCCTTCGGCGGCAGCCCCTCCTCGTTCATGATCCGCTCGACGTTCTCCACCACCACGATGGCGTCGTCGACCAGGATGCCGATGGCCAGCACCATGCCGAACATGGTGAGCACGTTCACCGAGAAGCCCGAGATCCACATCACCGTGACCGTGCCCATGAGGGCGATCGGCACCACGATGGTGGGGATCAGGGTGTAGCGGATGTTCTGCAGGAACAGGAACATCACGAGGAAGACCAGCACCACCGCCTCGACGAGCGTGTGCAGCACCTTCTCGATGGAGGCCTCCACCGCCGGGGTGATGTCGTACGGGATGTCCCACTTCAGGTCCGGCGGGAAGAACTGGGACAGTTCCACCATCTTGGCGCGGATCGCCTTGGCGGTCTCCAGCGCGTTGCCGTCGGGGGCGAGCGTCACCGAGATGCCGGCGGCGGGGCCGCCGTTGAGGCGCGTCGAGAACTGGTAGGCGTCGCCGCCGAGCTCGATCCGGGCGACGTCGCGCAGGCGCACGTTCGAGCCGTCGGGATTGGCCCGCAGCACGATGGCGCCGAACTCCTCGATCGTGCCGAGCTGGCCCTTCACGATGATCGGCACGGTGAGCGCCTGCCGGGTCGGGCTCGGCTGCGCGCCGACCGAGCCGGAGGCGACCTGGACGTTCTGGTTGCGGATCGCGTCGGTCACGTCCGAGGCGCTGAGCGACAGGCCGCGCAGCTTGTCGGGATCGACCCAGACCCGCAGCGACCGCTCGGTGGAGTAGAGCGTCGCACGCCCGACGCCGGGGATGCGGCGGATCTCGTTGATGACGTTGCGGATCAGGAAGTCGCCGAGGCCCACCTCGTCCATCGACCCGTCCTTGGAGACGAGGGTGATGATGTTGAGGGTCGCGGCCGAGGCCTCCTCCACGAGGATGCCCTGCTGGCGCACCTCGGCCGGCAGGCGCGCCTCGACGCGCTTCAGCCGGTTCTGCACCTCGACCGAGGCGAGCGACGGGTCGGTGCCCGGCTGGAAGGTGGCGGTGATGTTGACCGAGCCGAACGAGTCGGTGGTCGACTCGAAGCTCATGATGTTGGCCGCACCATTCAGCTCATCCTCGATGAGCCGGGTCGTGCCGATGTAGAGGCTCTCCACCGACGCGCCGGGATAGGCCGTCGACAGGGCGATGGAGGGCGGGGCGATCACCGGATACTGCGCCACCGGCAGGTTCGGGATGGCGAGCGCGCCGCCGAGGCAGATGAACAGCGCCACCACCCAGGCGAAGACCGGGCGGTCGATGAAGAAGCGGGCCATGGTCGGGCTCTCCCGGGCTCAGCGGCGATGCTGGACGGCGGCGGCCCGCGGCGCGGCCTCCGCCTTGTCGCCGGAACCCTGATCGCCTGCCGCGTCGGGGGCCTCGTCGGCATCGTGCTTCGGACCGGTCTCGCCATGGACCGGACTCTGGTCGAGGGGCTTCACCTTGGCGCCCACGGTGATCTTCTGGAAGCCGTCGATCACGACGCGCTCGCCGGCCTTGAGGCCCGAGCGGATCAGCCAGTTCTGCCCGACCACCGGGCCGACCTCGACGGGCTGGCGCATGACGGTCTCGTCGGCGCGCACCACCCAGACCTCGGCGCGGCCGTCGTCGGTGCGCTGGATCGCCTGCTGCGGCACCGCGATCGCGTCGGAATCGATGCCCTGCTTGATCCGCGCCCGCACGTACATGCCGGGGAACAGCTCGTCGTGCGGGTTCGGGAACTGGACGCGCAGGGTCACCTGCCCGGTGCTCGGGTCGGCGGTGACGTCGGAGAACAGCAGCCGGCCGGCCAGCGGGTAGAGCGAGCCGTCGTCCATGATCAGGTGGACGTTGGCGGTGTTGTCCTCCAGGCGTGCCAGCTCGCCGCTGGCGAGGTCCCGGCGCAGGCGGTTCAGCTCGCCGACCGACTGGGTGATGTCCACGTAGATCGGGTCGAGCTGCTGGATCGTGGCGAGCGCCCCGGTGGAGCCCGGCTCGATCAGGGTGCCCTCGGTGAGCAGCGCCCGGCCGATGCGGCCGGTGATCGGCGCGCGCACGTCGGTCCAGCCGAGGTTGAGCTGCGCGCGGTCGCGGGTCGCCTTGGCGCCGGCCACCTCGGCCTCGGCCTGCTTCTTGGCCGCGAAGGCCGCGTCGTACTGGGCCTGGCTCGCCGTGGCGCGGGTCAGCAGCTGCTCGAGCCGGTCGGCCTGCTGGCGGGCGAGCACCAGGGCCGCCTCCTGGCGGGCGAGGGCCGCCTCGGCGCTGGCGAGTTCGACCTCGTAGGGCGCCGGGTCGATCTTGTAGAGGATGTCGCCTTCCTTGACCTGGCTGCCCTGCTCGAACAGGCGCTTGACCACGAGCCCGGACACCCGGGAGCGGACCTCGGCGATGCGCATCGGCGCGACGCGGCCCGGCAGGTCGCGCAGGTAGGGGATCGCCTGCGGCTCCACCTTGACGAAGCCGACCTCGGGCACGGGCGGCGTCGGCGCGGCGACCTGCTTCGGGTTGCAGGCCGCGAGACCGAGCAGGAGCAGGGAAGCGGGCAGGAGGGCGGTCGCCCGGGCCGAGGCGCGGAACGAGGACAGGGTTCTGGCGGACAGAGTGCGGGTCACGATTACCGACGCTCCTGAAAGCATGCGTCTGCTGAGGCTGGCGCGGAACAGGAGCCCGCGCATCGTCGAGGCAGATCTCGGGACCGGGTACGAAGCCGGTCGGGCGAAGATCAAAACAGGCGCGCTCACGCCGGCCAGAGGGCCGGGGCGCGCGTCAGGCCAAGCGTGGAGGCCGGAGCGGCGAGCCGTCCGGGGCGGACGCCGGAACGCTGTCGGACCTGTAATCGAACGATGCGGAGACGGTATGACGGGGCCGCGGCGTCTCGACGGCCGGGCGCGGCAGCCCCAATTCGGTGAGGATCTCGCAATCGGCGGCGCAGAGATCGGTGCGGCCGAAGACGGACCGCTTGGCCTCGGGCTGCGCGTCCGGCGTTCCCGACAGAACCGACAGGCGCGGGCTCGCGACGGCGCAGGCCGGCCCCTCCGCCCGCACGGCCTCGGCCCGCGTGGGCGCGGCGACCAGCGCGGCCGTCCCCAGGACGAACAGCGCCAGCACGACGAGGCCCCGGGCGAGGCGGTCCGGCAGGCCCGCGACGCGGCGGGCCAGAGAGGCGGCGGATCGGATCACGGCTCTGAGATAAGCATGGCCGTCGCCAGGCGCAATCACCCACGGCGTCGCGCCGCCGGCAGGGTGTTGCGCACAGCACACAGCCACGCCCGGAAGTGCGCAGCCTGACGGACCGGCCTCAACCTTGCCGCGAAGTCCGGGCCGGCTCGCCCGACGCGCGCAGGGCCACCGCGAAGGCCCGCGCCACGACGGACGGAGGATGGAGACCATGTCGAGACGGATCGCGCTATTCGGGCTCGCGGCCCTGCTGCTCGGGAGCGCCCCGGCGGCGGCCGCCAACCCGCTGGACAGGGGTCCGATCGCGGATTTCCTCAACATCTTCCGCAGCCAGGCGATCCCGCGCGAGACCGTGGCGTGGTCCGGCAAGGAGAAGCCCGGGACCATCGTGGTCTCGACCCGCCAGCGCCGGCTCTACTACGTGCTCGGCGGCGGCGCGGCGGTCCGCTACGGCGTAGGCGTCGGGCGGCAGGGCTTCTCGTGGTCCGGTACCAAGACCGTCACCATGAAGAAGGAATGGCCGGATTGGCGCCCGCCGCAGCAGATGCTGGCCCGCCGCCCCGACCTGCCGCGCTACATGGCCGGCGGCCAGGACAACCCGCTGGGCGCCCGCGCCCTCTATCTCGGCTCGTCGCTCTACCGCATCCACGGCTCGAACGAGCCGGAGACGATGGGCGCGGCGGTCTCCTCCGGCTGCATCCGCATGACCAACAAGGACGTGGTCGACCTCTACGACCGGGTCCGTGTCGGCACCAAGGTCGTCGTGCACGACTGACCGGGCGGATGGCGGCGTTCGTGCCGCCGCCACGCCCCTGCGCCGCCGAGCGACCTCAGGCGGCGAGCTGCCCGACGGCGTCGCGCGCCGACGCCAGGGCCTGCGCCTTGTTGGGCTCGCCGGCCGCCAGCCCCTCGGCCAGCACGAGCTCGGGCACGATGCCCATGAAGCCGAACACCGTGCGCAGGTAGTGCTCGGCGTGCTCCGCCGAGACGGACGCCGTGCCGGGCCCGTAGAAGCCGCCGCGGGCGAGGGCCAGGATCACGCGCTTGCCGCCCATCAGCCCCTCCGGACCGCCGGCGCCGTAGCGGAAGGTCGTGCCGGGCACGAGCAGGCGGTCGATCCAGGCCTTGAGCTGCGACGGGATCGTGAAATTGTACATCGGCACGCCGATGACGACCGTGTCGGCGGCGACGAACTCCGCCAGCATCCGGTCGCTGGCGTCCCGGGCGGCCTGTCCGGCCGCGTCGAGGGGACCGGCCATGGCCGAGACCGGGTGGGCGCCCGGCAGGGTCGCGGCGGTCAGGTGCGGCGGGTCCTCGGCGACGAGGTCCCGGTAGGTCACGGCGGCCGGCGCGTCCCCGGTGAGGCGCCGGACGATCAGCGCGGACAGCTCCCGCGAGACCGAGCCGGTGCCCAGGATGCTGGCGTCGAGATGCAGGAGTTTCATAGCGTAACCCGGTTCCTCTTTGTGACCGGATCAGGATACGGTCGCGCCTCGACCGCGCAAGAACGCACAGCGTTGATACCGAGGTTACATGGATGTGACTGAGCCGGGTGCCGGGCACAGGCCCGAATGCGAGAAGGTCTCGCGCGTCCTGTCGCGCATCGGCGACAAGTGGAGCGTGCTCGTCATCATGCTCCTGCGCGAGCGCGCGCAGCGATTCAACGAACTGAAGCGCGGTATCGGCAACATCTCGCAGCGGATGCTGACGCTGACCTTGCGGAACCTGGAGCGCGACGGTCTGGTGACCCGGACCGTGACGCCCTCGATCCCGCCACGGGTCGACTATGCGCTGACGGAACTCGGCCACTCGCTGGCGGAACCGGTTCAGGCGCTGGGCGCCTGGGCCTTCCGGCACCTGGACCACATCGACGCGGCGCAGCACCGCTACGACACCCGTGCCGACGCATGAGGCATCGCGCGATGGATGCGCCCGCGTCGACAGGCGCGGCGGGCCGGTGATAGGAGCCGCGCCGTCGGGCAGAGCCGGATCGCCCGACCGCCACGAGGGACAGCATGAACGAGCGCATCATCCTGCGGGCCGGGGAGGCCCTGGTTGCGGGCGGGCCGCCCAACACCGCCTCCGAGCCCGAGGTCATCATCGGCGAACTCGACGGGCCGGTCGGCACCGCCCTGGCCACGCTGACCGGCGATCAGGTCGTCGGCCACAGCCGCGTCTTCGCCCTGCTCAACACCGACATCATGGTCCGGCCGGTCACGCTGTGCGTCTCCAAGGTCAGCGTGACCGAGAGCAAGTACACGTCGATCCTGATGGGCACGGTGCAGTTCGCCATCGCCAACGGCGTGCTCGACGCCGTGCGGGCGGGCTACATCCCCAAGCACAAGGCCAACGACCTCGGCATCATCTGCTCGGTCTGGCTCAGCCCCGGCGTCATCGAGGCCCAGCACGTCGACCACAAGGCGCTGTTCGATATCCAGCGCAAGGGCATGACCGAAGCCATCCGCAAGGCCATGACCAACGAGCCCTCGATCGACTGGCTCCTCGAGAACCAGGACAAGATCACACACAAATACTACCAGATGGGCCTCGACGGAAAAATCTGAGCCCCGTCGGCGACGGGCCGCGGGGCGGGCGCGACGCGCACGATCCCGCGGGCGGCCACGGCCAAGCCTGTCGCGGTCCAGCGCCATCGGCTAGGATGGCGGCATGAGCAGACGCGCTGATTCCCGTCCGTTCCGCCGCCTCGCGGCCGGTCTCGTGCTCGGGGCCTGCTGCCTCCCGGCAGGGCCCGCCGCCGCCCAGGCGCTGGTCTGGCCATCCATCGGCTTCGCGCCGCTGCCCTCCTTCGCCTGGCCGCAGATGCCCGAGGACGCGTATGGCCGCTGGACCGGCTCCTACGCCCGCCTCTCGACCGGCTACGCGGTCAGCACGTCCCGGCATTTCGGCAGCTATTCGGGGCCGACCATCGGGTTCGAGGGCGGCCGGATGTGGCAGGAGGGCCCGATCCTCTACGGCATCAGCGGCGGGTTCGATTACCTGGCCGGGCTCGGCGGCAACCTCACGCCGGGCTACGGGCGGCTCGCCTATACCAACGACTTCGCCGGGTCCCTGGAGGTGAAGGTCGGCACCCTCGTCGCCCCGGACGTGCTGGTCTACGCCAAGACCGGCGCCCTGGCCCTGCACCAGACGCTGCGCGTCGGGCCGACCCCGGGGTCGCTGCCGTTCACGCGCCAGGACATCGCGGTGCGACCGGTCGCCGGCGTGGGCGTCGAGTGGGCGGTCACGGACCGCCTGTCGCTCGCGGTCGAGGCGGGCGTGGTCGGCGGCGGGATCCGCTGAGGCGCGCGCGCCGGCACCGCCTACTTCGGCACGAACGCCCAGTAGTCGAGGTCGAGGATCACCGCCGGGTCGTAGCCGTCGCCGGCGCGGTCCGGGAAGGCGCCGCAGGGCTGGTTCTTGGTAGCGACCGTGCGCAGGCGCAGGAGCCCGACATCGTCGCGGCCGACATCGGCGGTCGCCAGCACCTCGCTCCAGGCATAGACCGTGTCGCCGGAAAACAGCGGCGCCACGTGGCGGCCGGCATTGATGCCCGCGAGGGCGAAGGCGTTGCCGAGCCCGTTGAAGCTCAGCGCCCGGGCGAGCGAGATCACGTGGCCGCCGTAGATCAGGCGCCGGCCGAAGCGGGTGTCCTTGGCGGCCAGCCCGTCGAAATGCACCTTGGCGGTGTTCTGGAACAGGCGCGTGGCGATCTGGTGCTCGGCCTCCTCGACGGTCATGCCGTCGACGTGGTCGATCTTCTCAGCCACCGCGTAATCCGCGAAGCGGTGCGGGCTGCCGGCGAGGTCGGTGTCGTAGGCGGCGGCCGAGAGCGTCGGCAGCGCGCCCGCGAGGTCCTGCGGGTCGACCACCTTGGCGAGGCTCGGCACGTGCTCCTCGGCGACGGCGGCCTCGGGGTCGCGCTTGCGCACGAGCACCCAGCGGCAATAGCTCAGCACGGTCTCGCCGCGCTCGTCGGAGCCGACCGAGCGGACATAGACCACGCCGGTCTGCCGGTTCGAGCTCTCCTTGAGGCCGATCACCTCCGACACGGTGGAGAGCGTCTCGCCCGGATAGACCGGCCGCCGGAACCCGCCCTCGGCGTAGCCGAGATTGGCCAGCGCGTTGAGGGAGACGTCCGGGACGGTCTTGCCGAACACCATGTGGAAGGTGAGCAGGTCGTCGAGCGGGCTCTTCGGGTAGCCGATAGCCCGGGCGAAGGCGTCCGACGACTGCACGGCGAAGCGCGGCCCGTAGAGGCCCGTGTAGAGCGCCACGTCGCCCACCGTCACGGTGCGCGGGGTGGCGTGGCGGATGGTCTCGCCGAGGCGGAAATCCTCGAAGAAGCGGCCGGGATTCGTCTTCACGGGCGGGCGGTCCTACTGCGCGTAAACGTAGGTGGCGGGCACGGCGTACTCGTGCAGCAGGCGGCTGATGAACAGCAGCAGCAGGATCAGGATGATCGGCGAGATGTCGACGCCGCCGAGATTGGGCAGCAGGTTGCGGATCGGTCGCAGCACCGGCTCGGTCAGCCGGTAGAGCACCTCGCCGATCTGCGCGACGATCGGATTGCGCACGTTCACCACGTTGAACGCCACCAGCCAGCTGAGAACCGCGCTTGCGATGAGGACATAGATGAAAAGCTGGACGACCGTGTCGAAGAGCCAGATCAGGGCGTTCATGCGGGTTCGCGCGCTATCCTCGGGGCGCCCGCAACCCAGCGCCGGAGCGGCGCGCGGCGGGCGACGTTGAAACAGGAATTGACAGGCTGAGCCGCCCGCGCCTACAAGGCCGGCGCCTCGACGGGGCTGTAGCTCAGATGGGAGAGCGCCGCAATCGCACTGCGGAGGTCAGGGGTTCGAATCCCCTCAGCTCCACCAGGCTTTCCTGGTGACAAGTCAGCATCCTGGCGCCGCGGCGATATCGCTGTCGCAGCCAGGACTTAGCAGGAGCCTGCGACGATCTTCGCGACCTGCACCGCCCGTTCGACCACCGATCTCAAGCGCCGTGTTCGCCCCTGACCGCGCCTGCCATGGCGGCGACCGCATCCTGATCCGGAGCGTGGATGGATGGGGTGCCTCGGGCCGCCTCGCGACGCGCGCCTTGGCCCAGGCGTGCATCCTTCGCCGAGGGAAGCGAGGCCCGGACGGCTCCGATCCATCGTGATCCGCAAAACCGGCGGTCGAGGCTGAGGCCGGACTGACGCCCCCTGCAACCATTGCGGCGGAACCGGGTTCGCTCCCGATTGGCGACAAGCGGAGGTCGGGTGGCGCCCTGGATCGAACAGGCCATCTGGTGGCAGGTCTTCCCCCTCGGCTTCGTCGGCGCCCCCGACCAAGCCGATCCGGCCGCGCCGGTCGCGCATCGCCTCGCCCACATCCGGGACTGGCTCGACTACGCGGTCGACCTCGGCGTGTCCGGGCTGGCGCTCGGGCCGATCTTTGCGGCCTCCACACATGGCTACGACACGATCGACCACTTCCGCATCGATCCGCGCCTGGGCGACGCGGCCGATTTCGACGCGCTGATCGCGGCGGCCCGTGCCCGCGGTCTGCGCGTCCTGCTCGACGGCGTGTTCAACCATGTCGGGCGGGCCCATCCGGCCTTCCAGGACGTCCTGCGGCACGGGCCCGAATCCGAACAGGCCGGCTGGTTCAGGCTGTCCTGGCCGCGGGGCTCCGGCCCGGGCATCGAGCCGGACTACGCCTGCTTCGAGGGGCACCGGCAGCTCGTCACGCTCAACCACGACGATCCGCGGGTCGCCGACCACGTCGCCGCCGTCATGAGCCACTGGATCGCCCGTGGCGCCGATGGCTGGCGGCTGGACGCGGCCTACGCGGTCCCGCCGCATTTCTGGGCGCGCGTGCTCCGGCAAGTCCGCCTCGCGCATCCGGAGGCCTACATCGTCGGCGAGGTGATCCACGGCGATTACGCCCGCTTCGTGCAGGAGACCGGCCTGGATGCGGTGACCCAGTACGAACTCTGGAAGGCGATCTGGAGCGCCCTCAACGACCGCAACCTGTTCGAGCTGGCCCATGCCCTGGACCGGCACAACGGCTATCTCGACCGGTTCGTGCCCCTGACCTTCGTGGGCAACCACGACGTGACGCGGATCGCGAGCCGGCTCACGGACGAGCGGCACCTGCCGCATGCGCTCGCGATCCTGCTGACCTGCGGCGGAACGCCCTCGATCTACGCCGGCGACGAGCAGGCCTTCCGCGGCGTGAAGGAGGAGCGCGTCGGCGGCGACGACGCCGTCCGGCCGGCCTTCCCGCCGATGCCCGCGGATCTCGCCCCCTACGGCTGGCCGATCTACCGGCTGCATCAGGATCTGATCGCGCTCCGGCGCCGTCATGCCGGGCTGCACCGCGCGCGGACGCGCACCCTCCACCTGACCAACGAACAGCTCGTGCTCGGGCTGGGCGACGGCGCCGCGCGCGTATTGATGGCCCTGAACCTCGCCGACGCGGCCATGCCGCTGCCGGTGCCGGAGGCGCGGGCGATCGAGGCCGGCCACGGCGATCTCACGGAACCCGGCGGCCCC
>Ga0316228_1004170_pt1 | contig 11007 bp, 4 predicted proteins | sample TBH18021metaG_FD_206005 | JGI IMG/M metagenome (GOLD analysis project Ga0316228, IMG submission 206005) | Freshwater microbial communities from Trout Bog Lake, Wisconsin, USA - TBH18021 | ecosystem: Environmental > Aquatic > Freshwater > Lake > Hypolimnion/Profundal zone | place: USA: Wisconsin... | reverse complement strand
GGCAACCGCCGCTTCAAGCAGAGCCAGGATTCGGAAGTCTACTTCGGCGACCTGCCGATCATGACCGACCGCGGCACCTTCATCATCAACGGCACCGAGCGCGTGATCGTGAGCCAGCTGCACCGCAGCCCCGGCGTCTTCTTCAGCATCGCCTCGGACAAGAGCCTCTACAGCGCCCAGATCATTCCCTATCGCGGCTCCTGGATCGAGTTCGAGCTGGACGCCAAGGGCCTGCTCTACGCGCGCATCGACCGCAAGCGCAAGTTCCTCGGCGCCACCTTCCTGCGCGCGCTCGGCCTCTTCGCCGAGAGCCTTAACGCCAACGAACCCATCCTCCGCCACTTCTACACTCCCGCCACCTTCTTCCTGAAGAAGGGCAAGCTGAGCGTCGCCGTGGGCGACCATCTGCAGGGCAAGAAGACCGAAGAGGATGTGAAGCATCCCAAGACGAAGGAGGTCATCCTCGCCAAGGACAAGAAGATCACCCGCCGTATCCTCGAGCATATGGAGAAGGCCGGCATCAAGGACGTGCCCGTGTCCCGCGAGATGCTGGACGGGGCGGTCCTCCTGCAGGACATCGTGAACATGAGCACGGGTGAAGTGCTCATGGAAGCCAACGAGCCCTTCCTCCAGACCCATCTGGAGATGTTCCTGGCCAATGACATCCATGCCTTCGACGTGTGCTTCCCCGAGGCCGACGCCACTGGCAAGGTGCTCTCCGAGACCCTGGCCAAGGATCACACCGAAGACAGCGAAGAAGCCGCCAAGGAACTTTTCAAGAAGATCCGGCCCGGCGAGCCCGCCACGCTGGAATCCAGCAAGAAGCTGCTCTTCGGCATGTTCTTCGACCCCCAGAAGTACGACCTCAGCAAGGTGGGCCGTCACAAGATCAACGCCAAGCTGGCCCTCAGCACCGATCTGGAATACCGCACCTTGGGCACCGACGATTTCATCCAGACCATCCACTACCTGCTGCGCCTGAAGAAATACGACACCACCCGCCAGGACATCGGCGAGGTCGCTCCGGTCCGCGCCGACGACATCGACCACCTGGGTAACCGCCGTGTGCGGTCCGTGGGCGAGCTGCTGGAGAACGGCTTCCGCGTGGGTCTCGTGCGTGTGCAGCGGGCCATCAAGGAGAAGTTCAGCATCGCGCAGGATCCCAACAATCCCGTGCAGGCCCACGACCTGATCAACAGCAAGCCCGTCATCGCGGCCATGAAGGAGTTCTTCGGCAGCAGCCAGCTCTCCCAGTTCATGGACCAGACCAACCCGCTTTCGGAGATCACCCACAAGCGCCGCCTCTCCGCCCTCGGACCGGGCGGCCTGAGCCGCGACCGCGCCGGCTTCGAGGTGCGCGACGTGCATACCTCGCACTACGGCCGCATCTGCCCCATCGAAACGCCGGAAGGCCCGAACATCGGCCTCATCAGCTCGCTGTCCTGCTATGCCCGCATCAACGAGTTCGGTTTCATCGAGAGCCCCTACCTCAAGGTGGAGAACGGCAAGATCGTCCACTTCGCCAAGGTCACCAGCGTGGGCGACTCCAAGCTGGGCTACATGGAAGTGGTCCGCCTGGCCGACCTCGAAGAGGAGAACAAGAAGCTCACCAAGGCCGGGAAGCGCCCTGCCAAGTCCGAGATGCACGCCTTCTACCTCTCCGCCTGGGAGGAGGATGCCCACGTCATCGCCCAGGCCAATGTCCGGGTGGACAAGGATGGCGCGATCCAGGACGAGGACGTCACCGTTCGTATGGCCGGCGAGACCAAGATCGTGTCCAAGGACAAGGTCACCCTCATGGATGTGAGCCCGAAGCAAGTGGTCTCCGTGGCCGCCAGCCTCATCCCCTTCCTTGAGAACGACGACGCCAACCGGGCCCTCATGGGCGCCAACATGCAGCGCCAGGCGGTGCCCCTCATCCGCACCGAGGCCCCCATCGTGGGCACCGGCATGGAGTACGTGGCCGCCAAGGATTCCGGCGCCTGCGTGGTCTGCCGCCGCTCCGGCATCGTCGAATCCGTGGACGCCAACCGCATCGTGGTGCGCGTCGAGGATGATCCCGAGACCGAGGGCATCGAGTCCGGTGTGGACATCTACACCCTGGTCAAGTTCGCCCGCAGTAACCAGAACACCTGCCTCAACCAGACGCCGCTGGTGAAGAAGGGGGAATACGTCACCGAGAGCCAGATCCTTGCCGACGGCCCCTGCACCGACCATGGCGAGCTGGCCCTGGGCCGCAACCTCGTCGTGGCCTACATGCCCTGGCGCGGCTACAACTTCGAAGACGCGATCCTGATCTCCGAGCGCGTCGTGAAGGAGGATCTCTACACCACGATCCATATCGAGGAATTCGAGGTCCACGCCCGTGACACCAAGCTCGGCCCCGAAGAGATCACCCGCGATATTCCCCAGGTCCGGGAAGAGGCGCTGAAGAACCTCGACGACAGCGGCATCATCCGCACTGGCGCCACAGTCCGGCACGGCGACATCCTGGTGGGCAAGGTCACGCCCAAGGGCGAGACCATCCTGTCCCCCGAGGAGAAGCTGCTCCGCGCCATCTTCGGCGAGAAGGCCAGCGACGTGAAGGACGCCAGTCTCACGGTGCCCCCCGGCATCGAAGGGACCGTGGTGGACATCAAGGTCTTCACCCGCAAGGGCCAGGAGAAGGATCTGCGCACCCAGCAGATCGAACGCGACCAGATGGCCAAGTGGGAGAAGGATCTCTCCGACGAGGAGCGCATCATCCGCGCCGAGGCGAAGAAGAAGGTCGTCACCCTGCTGAAGGGCAAGGAGCTCGACGAGATCCTGGCCGACGACAAGGGCAAGGAGCTGCTGCCCAAGGGCAAGAAGCTCACCCAGAACATGCTGGAAGCCGTGCCCTACCATCGCTTCCGCCAGGTTTCCGTGGCCGCCGGCAAGACCCGGATCAACGCCGAGGTTCTCGACATCCTGGACAAGACCGAAAGCCAGCTGAAGGTGCTGCGTGACATCCTGAACGAGCGCATGGAGCGTCTGCTCAAGGGCGACGAGCTGATGCCCGGTGTCCTCAAGACCGTGAAATGCTATGTCGCCGTGAAGCGCAAGCTCCAGGTCGGTGACAAGATGGCCGGCCGCCACGGCAACAAGGGCGTGGTCAGCCGCATCCTCCCCGTGGAGGACATGCCCTACCTGCCCGATGGCCGCCCCGTGGACATCGTGCTCAACCCCCTGGGCGTGCCTTCCCGCATGAACATCGGCCAGGTGCTGGAATGCCACCTCGGCTGGGCCGGCAAGACCCTCGGCATCCACTTCTCCACACCCGTCTTCGACGGCGCCCGGGAAGCCGATATCAAGGGCTACCTGGTCCAGGCCTGGGAGAAGAACCACAAGCTCGGTCCCGATGTCACCGGCAAGACGAAGCTCTATGACGGCATGACCGGCGAGGCCTTCGAGCAGCCCGTGAATGTGGGCTGTGTCTACATGCTCAAGCTGCACCACCTCGTCGACAACAAAATCCACGCCCGGAGCATTGGGCCCTACAGCCTCATCACCCAGCAGCCTCTCGGCGGCAAGGCCCAGTTCGGCGGCCAGCGTTTCGGCGAGATGGAAGTGTGGGCGCTGGAAGCCTACGGCGCGGCGCACGTGCTGCAGGAACTCCTCACCTACAAGTCCGACGACATGCACGGCCGCACCCAGATCTACCAGGCCATCATCAAGGGCGAGACCATCAAGGATCCCGGCCTCCCCGAGAGCTTCAACGTCGTCAAGAAGGAACTCAACGCGCTGTGCATCGATGTCGAGATGCTCACCCGTGAAGAGCTGGATCCGGCCCTGGCGGAAGAAGAACCCGCGGCCTTCTCCATCGAAGGCTGATCTCCTACCGCTTCCGAACCCGACGAATCAGACGAGGTCTCCATGTATCCAGAGCAGCAGAACATCAACGCCTATGAGTGCATCCGGGTGTCCCTGGCCAGCCCGGACAAGATGCGTTCCTGGTCCAAGGGCGAAGTCACCAAGCCCGAGACCATCAACTACCGCAGCCTGAAGCCCGAGCGGGACGGCCTCTTCTGCGCCCGCATCTTCGGCCCCGTGAACGACTGGGAATGCCTGTGCGGCAAGTACAAGCGCCAGAAGTTCAAGGGCGTCACCTGCGACAAGTGCGGTGTTGAAGTCACCAAGAAGTCCGTGCGCCGCGAGCGCATGGGCCACATCCAGCTGGCAAGCCCCGTCAGCCATGTCTGGTTCTTCAAGGGCGTTCCCAGCCGCATCGGCTACCTGCTGGACATCCCCCTGAAGGATCTGGAGCGCGTGCTCTACTTCGAGGCCTACACCGTCACCGAAAGCGGCGGCACCACCCTGAAGGAAGGCGAGATCCTCAACGAGGACAAGTACCGCGAGTACCGCACCCAGTTCGGCGAAGGCTTCAAGGCCCAGATGGGCGCCGAGGCCATCAAGGAGCTGCTCAAGCAGGTGGACATCGAAGCTCTGACCATCGAGCTCCGCGACATCATGAAGAAGGAAACCTCCAGCCAGAAGCGCAGCAAGGTCGCCAAGCGCCTCAAAGTGGCGGAATCCTTCCACCGCTCCGGCAACAAGCCCGAGTGGATGATCCTCGATGTGGTGCCTGTGTTGCCCCCCGAGCTGCGTCCCCTGGTGCCTCTCGACGGCGGCCGCTTCGCCACCTCCGATCTGAATGACCTCTACCGCCGCGTCATCAATCGCAACAACCGCCTCAAGAAGCTCCTGGAACTGAAGGCCCCCGACGTCATCGTGCGCAACGAGAAGCGCATGCTGCAGGAGGCCGTGGACGCCCTCTTCGAGAACGGCAAGCGCGGCCGCCTCCTCCGGGGTGTCAGCAACCGTCCCCTCAAGTCCCTCAGCGACGCCCTCAAGGGCAAGCAGGGCCGGTTCCGCCAGAACCTGCTGGGCAAGCGCGTGGACTACTCGGGCCGCTCCGTCATCGTGGTGGGGCCCGATCTCAAGCTGCACCAGTGCGGCCTGCCCAAGAAGATGGCCCTGGAGCTCTTCAAGCCCTTCATCTTCAACCGGCTCGAGCACAAGGGTTATGCGGCCACCATCCGCCAGGCCAAGGAGATGGTCGAAGAAGGCCGCCCCGAAGTCTGGGATGTGCTGGAAGAGGTCATCAAGGACCACCCGGTCCTCCTGAACCGCGCGCCGACCCTGCACCGCCTGGGCATCCAGGCCTTCCAGCCCGTGCTGGTCGAAGGCAAGGCCATCCGGCTGCATCCCCTGGTCTGCACCGCCTTCAACGCGGACTTCGATGGCGACCAGATGGCCGTGCACGTGCCCCTCAGTCCCATGGCCCAGATCGAGGCCAAGGTGCTGATGATGTCCACCCAGAACATCCTCAACCCCGCCAACGGCCGCCCCAACGTGGTGCCCAGCCAGGACATCGTCCTCGGCGGCTACTACCTGACCAAGAAGCGCATCGGCCGGAAGGGCGAGGGCATGGTCTTCGCCAACGTCAATGATGTCATTGCCGCCCACGAGGCGGGCGTGGTCGATACCCACGCCATCATCCAGATCCGCCACACCGGCGAGTGGGTGGACACCGAGGCCTGGCACGCCAAGGATCCCAAGAAGAACTCCGAGCAGGAAGTCTTCGAGGCCCCCGGCGAGCTCGTCACCAACCAGATCAAGACCACCACCGTGGGCCGGGTGATCTTCAACCGCAGCCTGCCTCCCGAAGTGCCCTTCATCAACGGGCTCCTCAAGAAGGAGGGCCTGCTCTCCCTCGTGAACCGCGCCTACAAGCTGAATGGGCCCGAAGTGACCATCCGCATGCTGGATGCCATGAAGGACACCGGCTTCCAGTGGGCCATGCGCGCGGGCGTGTCCGTGGGCATCGACGATCTCGTCGTCCCGGACTCCAAGGCCAAGCTGCTCAAGAAGGCCTCTGACGAAGTGCGTGCCATCGAGAAGGAATCCTACGAGGGCCGCCTCGACGCCTCCACGCGCTACAACCGCATCCTCGAAGTCTGGGGCAAGACCAGCGACCAGGTCGCCACGGACATGATGAAGGAGCTGGAGAAGCGCAACGAGACCGGGGAGTTCCTCAACTCCATCTACATCCTGGCCGACTCCGGCGCCCGCGGTTCCAAGACCCAGATCCGGCAGGTCGCCGGCATGCGTGGCCTCATGGCCCGCCCCAGCGGCGACATCATCGAGACCCCGATCACGGCCAACTTCAAGGAAGGCCTCTCCGTCCTCGACTACTTCATCTCGACCCATGGCGCCCGCAAGGGCCTCGCGGACACCGCGCTGAAGACCGCCGATTCCGGCTACCTCACCCGCAAGCTGGTGGACGTGGCGCAGGATGTCATCGTCAACGAGGATGACTGCGAGACCCTCAGCGGCATCGAGGTCGAGTCCATCGTCAACAGCGATGGCACCATCCGCTCCCGCCTGCGCGACCGCATCATGGGCCGTGTCTGCCTCGAGGACATCGTGGATCCCTACGATGCCGCCAAGGCCATCGCGCCCGCCGGCACCCTCATCTCCGAGGAACTGGCCTTCAAGATCGAGACCAGCGGCATCGCCAAGGTCAAGATCCGCTCCACCCTCACCTGCGAAGCCCGCCGCGGCATCTGCGCCAAGTGCTACGGGCTGAACCTCAGCACTGGCCGCCTGGTGGATCTCGGCGAGGCCGTGGGCGTCATCGCCGCCCAGTCCATCGGTGAGCCGGGCACCCAGCTCACCATGCGGACCTTCCACGTGGGCGGCGCCGCGAGCCGCACCTCCGAGAAGAGCACCCACGAGGCCCAGATCGCGGGCATCGTGAAGTTCGATGGCCTGGAGAACACCAAGGATCAGAAGAAGACCGTCGTCAACCGCAAGGGCGAGACCGTGGCGCTCACCCGCAACGGCTACCTGCTCGTCACCGACGAGGACGGCAACGAGCGCGAGCGCTACAAGGTCACCTCCGGCGCCATCCTCAAGGTCAAAGACAAGGAACAGGTCGAGCCCCGCACGGTGCTGGCCGAGTGGGATCCGTACAATGACGTGCTGCTCACCGAAGCGGGCGGCGTGGCCGATTTCAAGGAATTCGAAGTCAACGTCTCCTACCAGGAAGAGAAGGATCCGATCTCCGGCAACTTCCGCAAGAAGGTCATCGATCCCACCGACGACAAGATCCACCCCCACATCAACATCAAGGGGGACAACCACAAGGTGCTCAAGCGCTACAACATCCCCACCGGCGCCTACATCGAAGTGGAAGAAGGCCAGGAACTGCTGCCCGGCGATATCATCGCCAAGACCAGCCGCCAGCAGGCCAAGACCAGTGACATCACGGGCGGCCTGCCGCGCGTGACCGAGCTGTTCGAGGGCCGCAAGCCCAAGGAACCCGCCATCATCAGCGAAGTCACCGGCATCGCCAAGTACGGCAACCGCGTCCGCGGCAACCAGAAGGTGGTCGTGGAAGCGGAGACGGGCGAGAAGGGCGAGTACCTGATCCCCCGCGGCAAGCACATCCAGGTGCAGGACGGCGACGAGATCCGCGCCGGCGAGAAGCTCACCGAAGGCGCAGTCAGCCCCCACGACCTGCTCAAGGTCCAGGGCGACCGGGCCCTCCAGGCCTTCCTCGTCAACGAGGTCCAGGAGGTCTACCGGGCCCAGGGCGTGGTCATCAACGACAAGCACATCGAGGTGATCATCCGCCAGATGATGCGCTGGGTGCTCATCACCGACGTGGGTGATACCCCGCTGATCGTCGAGGAGAAGGTCGACAAGCACCGCTTCAAGGAGATCAACGAGCAGGCCCTCAAGGATGGCGGCCAGCCCGCCACCTGCGAGCCCCTGCTGCTGGGCATCACCAAGGCCGCGCTGACGTCCGAAAGCTTCATCTCGGCCGCCAGCTTCCAGGAGACCACCCGCGTCCTCACCGAGGCGGCGCTGGAAGGCCGCGTGGACTACCTGCGCGGGCTGAAGGAGAACGTGATCCTGGGTCGGCTCATCCCCGCCGGCACGGGCATGGCCCACTACCGGAACCTGGAAATCGAGGAGGGCGAGTATCCCGAGCCCAGTCTCAACGAGTTCCAGGGCGGCGACGACTTCGACGACGAGTACGCCCGCATGGCGCAGCACGTCGAGGAACTGCAGGGCATGACCGAGATCGACGGCGAAGACCTGTAGGTAGAACCATGTATATTGCGACGGCCCGCCCTCGGCGGGCCGTTTCTTATTTGCCTGGCAGGCCCATCAGGTGCTATCCAGGGAGCATCGCTGCGATGAACAAGTCAGTGGTCTGATCCGGGCACCCGGATCGCGCCATTGTCATCCCAGGATTCCCGGAGGAGCAAGGCATGATCCCACGAAGCTGGCGCACCACAGGAGTTGCCCTGGGACTGCTGGCGACCCTTTCGCTCGCCTTGCAGGCCCAAGCTCCCGGGCCCTACAAGCGCACCGTCGAGACCTACACCACCCCCGATGTGACCCTCGTGAACCAGGATGGGGCCAAGGTGAAGCTCAAGACGGTCCTCGAATCCGGCGAGCCCGTCATCGTGGATTTCATCTTCGGCACCTGCACCACCATCTGCCCAGTGCTGTCCGCAGGCTATGCCAACCTGCAGGTGAAGCTGCCCGTTGAGGCCGCGAAGGTGCACTTGATCTCCATCTCCATCGATCCCGAGAACGACACCCCCAAGGTGATGCACGACTACCTCAAGCGGTACCGCGCCAAACCAGGCTGGGATTTCCTGACCGGCAAGCGCGAGGACATCGACAAGGTGATGCACGCCTTCAATGCCTACATCCCCAACAAGATGTACCACTACCCGCTGACCTTCATCCGGGATCTCAAGACCGGCCAATGGATCCGCATCTACGGGCTCATGAGCTCCTCGGAATTCGTCGCGGAATGCCGCAAGGTGGGTGTCCTATGACCCGGTCCCGCACAGTATCGACTCTGCGGCGCGCCTGTGGCGCAGCCCTGGGCCTCCTCTGCGGCCTGACGGCCACCGCCGGCACGCCCCAGGAGCAGCCCCCGAAGCCGCCCTCCGCTGCCGTGGCCGAGCTGTCCTCCGAGCAGATTCTGCGCCTCGGCGAGCGCATGTACCGCGCGGGCATCCTGCCGAGCGGCGAACCCATGCAGTCCGTCGTGAGCGGGGATATCCCCGTGGACGGCACGGCCATCACCTGCGTGAGCTGCCATGTGCGCAGCGGCATCGGCTCCTTCGAGGGGGGGATCGTCACCCTCCCCACCAATGGCGCCAAGCTGGCCCGACCCCGCTACTGGAAGTACCCGAACCTGTCCCCGGAGGAACGAAAGGAACTGAAGCTCCAGTATCCCGCCGCCCGGCCCCCCTACACCGATGCGACCCTGGCCCAGGTCATCGCCACCGGCATCGATCCCAGCGGGCGGGAACTGCATCCGGTGATGCCGCGCTACAGCCTGAGCGATCCGGACATGGCCATCCTGGTGCGCTACCTCTGGTCGCTCTCGGCCCAGTTGTCCCCGGGAGTGGAAGCGAACGCCATCCACTTCGCCACGGTCATCACCGAGGAGGTGAGCCCCGAGGATCAGGAAGCCATGCTCGTGCCCATGCACAACTTCGTGGCGCAGTACAACACCGCCTCCAATGGCTTCGCCAACCGGATGTACCTGAGCATGGGCGGCCAGGAGATGAGCGGGGCCTTCCGCAAGCTCATCCTCTCGGAATGGCGCCTCCAGGGCCCGCCGGACACCTGGCCGCGCCAGCTGGAGGCCTGCCTGGCCAAGGAGCCGGTCTTCGCGCTGCTGGGCGGCATCTCCTATCGCGAGTGGCGGCCCATCCACACCTTCTGCGAAACCCACCAGCTGCCCTGCCTCTTCCCCATCACCGACCTGCCCGTGATCTCCGGCACGGACTGGTACACCCAGTATTTCTCCAAAGGCTACTACCAGGAGGGGCAGGCCGCGGCCCGCTACCTGCACAGCCTGGCGGACCAGGCTCCAGCCAGCCGCATCCTCCAGATCGTCCAGGACGGGCCCGAAGGCCGCGAGCTGGCGGCGGGCTTCCGGGAAACCTGGCAGGAGCTGGGGCAGGGCGCCGTGAAGGAGCTCCACCTGAAGAAGGGAGAGTCTGTCGACCTCGCCCGCCTGCTTCCCTCCGAGCGGCCTACTACCTTACTGCTGTGGACGGGCCCTGGCGCCCTGGCCACCGAGAGCGCCCTGGCCGAGCAGGCGGAGCGCCCCGCGCTGGTCTTGCTGTCCTCCCGGCTGCTCGGAGCGAAAGTCTACGGGTTGCCGGAAAAGGCCCGGGCCTTCACGCTCATCACCTATCCCTATCGGGATCCCAAGGATGAGCCGCCGGTCTCCAGGTAGGCGTGGGGAACGGACTGCACCTTCCCTTCGTGGTTCAGCAGGAAATTGACGCCCGGGACGTTCTCCAGCACACACCGCACCTGCCGCCGCATCGATCCGGTGAAGGTCTTGTAGCGGTGCTGCCCCTCTTCCCATTCCGTGAAATAGGGCTTCCGCCGGATCTCGAGACTGGGGCGGGCCAGGGCATAGGCCGGACTGAAGGCGTGGTAGTGGGTGATGAAGCAGGTCCGGAGTCCCTGCTGCCCAAGCCGGTACGGGAGGTCAGGAATCTGGCTCCAGGGGATCCCGGCCGATTCCCCCCTGAGCTTCAGCAGGGCATCGGGCCCCGGGATGGTGTGGGCCTCTTCCACCACCCGGCCGATGAGCAGGGAGGGGATCGAACGGAAGGTCTCGCTGGTGGGGGCGTAGGCATGGGTGAAGAAGAGGTTCTCGCTCCGGAACCGGTCCACCTCGGGCATCCGTATGTCCGCGGGGCGGAAAGGGAAGGTCCAGTTGTAGTCCCACTCATCGAAGATCATGAAGAGCATGAGCCCCTGGGGGCGGTCCTGGGCGGGGCCGATGGCGGGGGGCAAGGAACTGGCTGAGCGGTTGGTCGACGTCAACTACATTTCACCTCCAGCGACAATTACCATCCACCACAAGATAAATTGGTGCCCAAGGGGGTGGCCGAAGCTAAGGCCGTAGGCCGCAGCGGAGGGCACCCC
>Ga0316228_1004169_pt1 | contig 11008 bp, 12 predicted proteins | sample TBH18021metaG_FD_206005 | JGI IMG/M metagenome (GOLD analysis project Ga0316228, IMG submission 206005) | Freshwater microbial communities from Trout Bog Lake, Wisconsin, USA - TBH18021 | ecosystem: Environmental > Aquatic > Freshwater > Lake > Hypolimnion/Profundal zone | place: USA: Wisconsin... | reverse complement strand
GCTGAAAAACCGCAGTTCCCACCAAGTGCTTGTGTATGAAGTTGCTCTGGAAGGAATCCTTTCGGTGCAGGCAGGCGACAACCCACGCATTGTCGAGGAAAAACTGGAAGCATTCCTGCCGCCGCAACAACGTCAAAAAGCCAAGGGCCAACAAGAAGAATAACCATTTTCTACTAGAATGACAAACCAGGGGGGTGCCGGTATGGCCGAGAGAAAGCTTTCAATTGGAATGATTGTCGGTTTGATAGTTGTTGGCTTACTGATCGCAGGTGGTATGTCCTACTTTATTGCCACCAAAATCGTTGCTGACAAAACCGATACCAAGCAGTCCGGACGTGAAGCCAGTGTTTTTGTGAAGGTAGGGGATCCCAAAGACGGCCTTGTCATTAACATCGGCGGTGTCAGCAGCGGACGTTATCTTAAAATCAGTATGACATTGGAAATGAAACCAAATAAGAAAGCGAAAGAGGGAGAAGGAAAATCGATCTCTCCTGAGGAAATAAAGATAGTCGACACAATTGTCTATATTTTGCGCTCCCAGAAAATTGAAGATTTTGATCCAAGCAAGCAAGAACGCCTGAAAGAATTGATTAAAAACGAGGTCAATAAGGCTCTTGGCGAGGACCGGGTCTATGACGTTTACATCACTAACTTCGTTTTGCAATAATTGTCATAAATTAATGCATAACCACGAAAGGAGGGATAGGCATTGGTAGCGGGTCCTGACGTATTATCCCAATCTGAAATAGACGAACTTTTGTCAGCCATATCAACAGGGATTGTTTCCGCTGACGATATGAAGATCGAACAAGCTCAGCGGAAGGTCAAGATTTATGACTTTAAGCGTCCAGATAAGTTCTCTAAAGACCAGATCCGCACTTTGTATATGCTGCATGAGAATTTTGCCCGTCTTCTAAATACTTACCTGGCTGCACTCTTGCGGTCCTTTGTCCATATCAATGTTGCCTCTGTTGACCAGTTGACTTACGAAGAGTTTATTCGCTCTCTTCCAAACCCCAGTGTCATCAGCATCTTCCAGATGCGTCCCCTTAAGGGCAATGTGCTGCTGGAAGTAAATCCTAATATTGTGTTCGCCATCATTGACCGGCTGTTCGGCGGTCCGGGCAACCCACCGGCGAAACCTCGCCCCCTGACCGACATTGAAGAGGCCATCGTAAAACGAGTCCTTACCAAAACCCTGGAAAGCTTCCAGGAAGCATGGAAACAGGTTATTCTCCTGGAACCCAAGCTGGAGGCTATTGAAACCAATCCTCAATTCACGCAGATCGTACCGCCCAATGACATGGTTGTCATCATTACCCTGCAGACCAAAATAGGCCAAGCCGAAGGATTGCTCAATGTCTGCATCCCATACCTCGTTCTGGAACCAATTATGTCGAAACTTTCGACAACTTACTGGGTGGCTTCATCAGTCGCCAGACAATCCTCAGAAGAGAACATCAGCGCTTTGCAGCGCAAGCTCGAAAAGACCCTGATTCCGGTCGTTGTGCAGCTCGGCGCGCTGGGTGTCAATGTTCATGATCTGCTGGGGCTCAGTCGGGGCGATGTTCTGCAACTGGAGACAAAGGTCGACAGCGAATTAAGTGTTGTTATCGGCACCAATGAAAAATTCAAATGCAAACCCGGTATTTCCGGTAAAAGACTTGCAGTGCAAATAACGGAAATCATTGCAAAAGGAGAAGATGGTGATGAATGACGGTTTTCTCTCTCAGGAAGAAATAGATGCTTTATTGCGGGGTGAATCTGCCGCATCCTCAACAGACAAAGGGGAAGTCCTAAGCGATATTGAGAAAGACGCTATGGGTGAAATTGGTAATATCAGCATGGGCAGCGCAGCGACAACTCTGTCGATTTTGCTGAGCAGGCGGGTTTCCATTACCACCCCTCGGGTAAGCATTTCCAGCGTCAATAAGATCAAGCAAGAATATCCGCTGCCTTTTTTAGTGATTGAAGTCGGCTACACTCATGGTCTGTCCGGTTCTAACTTGTTAGCCATTCGTGATCAGGATGCGCTGATCATTTCCGACCTGATGATGGGCGGCGATGGTGCAAACCCCCCCGCCGAACTCAATGAATTGTACATGAGCGCCGTGTCTGAAGCTATGAATCAGATGATGGGAGCAGTCGCCACTTCGATGTCGACGGTTTTCCGGAAGAAAATCGATATTGCACCGCCGACCTGCAACCTGCTTGATTTTGCCTCAGAGGGCAGTATCGGAAGTTTAGAAAATCCCGATGATTCCATCGTCCAGGTTGCTTTCCGGATGGAGGTGGAGGATCTGATCGACAGCGAGATCATGCAATTAGTTTCCATCTCGGTAGCTAAGGATCTTGTCGCCAACCTCTTAAACTCAGTTCAGCCTCCGGCAGCACCACCAGCACCTCCGAAAGCGGCGGCAGCCGCAGCACCCCAGGCCCCTCAGCCCATGGCCGCAGCACCGCAACCGAACATGTCTTATCAGCAGCAGCCTATGGCTGCAGCGCCAATGATGGCTCAATATGCTCAACCACCGCTCAACGCCACTGTGCAGCCGGTCCAATTTACCCCATTAACCGCTGCGTCGATACCCGGCTTTGATGCTAATATTGGCTTGATCATGGATGTTCCCTTGCAAGTGACTGTTGAACTGGGGCGTACTCGCAAACTTATTCGTGAAATTTTAGAACTTGGTCCCGGATCGGTCGTCGAACTAGACAAGCTTGCAGGTGAACCGGTCGATATTTTGGCCAATGGTAAGCTCATCGCCAAAGGTGAAGTAGTAGTTATTGATGAAAATTTTGGAGTAAGAATCACCGAAATTATTGGGCAGCTTGACCGGGCAAATTTACAATGACGCAATAAAAACTATTGATAAGGGAGATAGACGAATGGCTATTAAGGTGCTGATTGTTGACGATGCGGCGTTTATGCGGATGATGATCAAAGATATCCTGACCAAAAACGGTTTCGAAGTGATTGGCGAAGCCGAAAATGGGGTAAAAGCTGTTGAGAAGTTCCAGGAATTGCGCCCTGATCTCACAACAATGGATATTACCATGCCCGAAATGGATGGCATCTCAGCTGTGAAACAGATCAAAAAAATAGATCCCAACGCCAAGGTAATCATGTGCAGCGCCATGGGGCAGCAAGCCATGGTTATTGAAGCCATTCAATCCGGAGCCCGTGATTTTATCGTCAAACCATTCCAGCCGGACCGGGTGCTTGAAGCTCTGCGCAAAGCCGCCGGTTAGTATGAAAACTCGATTTTTTTGGCCCATAATCCTGATTATCGCCGTAGCAGTGGTAATTCCTCATGCCTTTCCGGCTTTTGCCGCCGACCAGCAGGGGGATTACCTAAACTATCAAGAACCGAAACCCAGTGGGTCATCATGGCTCTCGACTGTGGCGTATCTGTTTTCAGTTGCGTTCACCTTCGCACTTGTCATTGGGCTGGCTTATTTCACGTCCCGCTTTCTCGGGCAACGGATGGGAAAAACGGCAGTCGCCGGAGATAATAAGATTGTTTTTACATTACCCCTCGGACCCAACCGGGGCGTGTCTGTAGCCGAAATTGCCGGCAAATACCTAATCCTTGGTGTGACTGAACATAATATCAATTTATTGCAAGAAATCACCGATCCCGAGCAGATCGAAAACCTGCGAACCCTCAATCAGCAGCTGCCTGCTGTCCCCTTTGATGCGGTTTTCCAGCGCCACCTTGCTTCTTTGCAACAGATGTCACATCGGTTCCCGGGTGTGTTTAGCGGAAACAACCGGAGTAACAATGAAAATGATCGCGAGAAGAGGTAAGTTCTTGTCAAAGCGAATCTTCACCTTAACCTTCCTTTGTTTATTAGTTGGTGCATTTTTCATATCGCAAAAGGCGCATGGCGCTCCGCTTATTCCCTTGCCGAATATCAACATCGGCGTTGAAGCGGCTAACAGCCCCAAGGATGTTGCGCTCAGTTTGCAAGTTTTATTTGCTTTGACAGTGCTTACTTTGGCACCGTCAATTTTAATAATGATGACTTCTTTCACCCGGATTGTCATCATATTGGGTTTTGTCCGCAGCGCCCTGGCAACTCCTCAGATGCCACCTAATCAAGTTCTTATTGGCTTGTCTTTGTTTTTGACTTTCTTCACTATGTCGCCTTATATCGATCAAATCAACGCCAACGCCGTTCAGCCTTACATGACAGGGACAATAACCCAGGAAACCGCTTTAACAAGCGCATTGAAACCGCTCCGCGAGTTTATGCTGAAGCAGACCCGCGAAAATGACCTGGCCCTGTTTGTCAACCTGTCGGAAAACGCCCGCCCGAATTCTCCTGAGGACATTCCTACCACCACGATTATCCCGGCTTTTATCATCAGTGAGTTAAAAACGGCATTTCAGATCGGGTTCATGATCTATATACCCTTTATCGTTATCGATATGGTGGTGGCCAGCACCCTCATGTCAATGGGGATGATGATGGTTCCTCCGGTCATGATTTCCTTGCCTTTCAAGGTCTTGCTGTTTATTTTGGTGGACGGCTGGCATCTGATTGTCCGATCTTTAATCACAAGCTTCAACTAGGAGGGTCATCATGTCAAGCGATCTTGCGGTTCAAATTGGTCGCGACGCACTATTCATGGTTATGCTCGTATCTGCGCCAATGCTTGGTTTAGGGCTCTTGGTAGGGGTGCTTGTCAGTGTGTTTCAGGCCACAACCCAGATCCAGGAACAAACCCTGGCCTTTATTCCGAAAATCATTGCCGTTTTCGTTGCTGTACTGGTCTTCGGACCATGGATCATCACAATCATGGTCGATTATACCAGAGAACTCTTTCTGACCTTGCCGCAAATGATAAGATAACAGGGGTGGAATGAGTTTTGGATATTTTGTCGGTCTTACTGAATCAGACCAATATTTTTTTATTAATCTTCGCCCGGGTTAGCGGCATCTTTACCTCGGCACCCATTTTCAGCAATACCAATATTCCACCTTACTGCAAGGCCGGCGCCGCCTTAATGTTCTCCTATATCCTGCTGCCAATCGTTTTTAATCCGCGAATCGTCATCCCTGAAACCTTTTGGGCGTATATTGCCTTAGTTGCCAGCGAATTTTTGTTTGGTCTTCTTTTCGGCTATGTCAGCTACCTCATTTTTCACGCCGTGCAGATGGCGGGCAATTTATTGGATTTACAGGTCGGATTTGGTGTTGTCAACGTATTTGACCCACAATTCGGCCAGCAGGTTCCGCTTATCGGTAATTTCCAGTTCATTATGGCTATGCTGGTGTTTATGATTACCAACGGCCATCATATCCTGCTGACGGCTTTATTTGCCAGTTTCAAGGTCATTCCCATTACCGGTGTTGTATTCCATGCTTCTTTGACTGAGTTCCTTGTCAACCTTGTGAGCGATATCTTTATCGTAGCCTTTAAACTTACCTTGCCTGTCCTGGTCGCGCTGCTGCTGACTGATGTGGCTCTGGCTATCCTGGCCCGCACCATGCCTCAGATGAATATTTTCATTGTGGGAGTTCCGGCCAAAATCGCCGTCGGTCTTTTTACTATGACAGTTGCGCTGCCATTCTATATTGCCTTCTTGGAGGTCGGATTTAATGGAATGTATGAAAGTGTTTACCGCCTCCTGGCCGGATTCTAATAATACGCCTGAGCCCAAATACCAGCTGGACTTTTTGGATCTACAGCTTTTTGCCGGGGAAAAGACGGAACAAGCGACAGGTAAAAGACGTCAGGAATCCCGCAAAAAGGGACAGGTTGCCCGCAGCAGCGAACTGAGTTCAGCCTTTGTCATATTATCATCCTTCCTGGCCCTGAAGGTTCTCGGCCCATACATCTATAATGAACTAACCGCCTTTATGCGTTTCACATTTTCCAATTTTTCCACAACAGATATCACCATTCTTGACCTCCAGATACTATTTATCAATCTTAGCCTGGTTCTTGCCAAAACAGCCCTGCCTGTAATGATCTTCATCCTGATTACATCTCTTGTCGTGAATGTTCTCCAGGTCGGGGTGATGTTTTCGCTGGAGCCACTGATGCCGTCGCTGGGGAAACTCAATCCGATTGAAGGCCTCAAACGAATGTTTTCCCTGCGCTCGTTGGTTGAGTTGGTGAAATCGGTTTTAAAAATAGTGATTATCGGCTTCTTCATTTATAGGTTCATGGCCCAACAAGCCTCGAGTATCCCGAAACTGATTTCGGCGGACCTCCAAAACACGATGACACTTGTCGCTTCCTTAAGCCTCGACCTGGCGTTCCAGATCGGTGCTGTCATCCTGGTTCTGGCGGCTTTGGATTACGGCTATCAATGGTGGCAGCATAACGAAAGCATCAAGATGAGTAAGCAGGAAGTAAAAGAGGAGTACAAGCAAACAGAGGGCAATCCACAGATTAAAAGCAAGATCAGAGAGCGGCAGCGGGCTCTGGCCATGCGCCGAATGATGCAGGAAGTTCCCAAGGCGACAGCGGTTATCACCAACCCGACCCATTTCGCAGTCGCCATTAAATACGATAAAACCATGGCAGCACCACTGGTAGTGGCAAAAGGCCAGGATTTTCTGGCTGAACGTATCAAAACTCTGGCCCTTGAAAACGGGGTGGTGATCATTGAAAACAAACCTTTGGCCCGCGCCCTGTTCTCCACAGTAGAAATCGGAGATATCATACCTCCGGAGTTGTACCAGGCAATGGCCGAAGTGCTGGCCTATGTCTACAGACTAAAAAAACGCCTGTCCTGAATAGAAGGAGCGAGAAATTGTGGCTACAACACAAGCTTCACCATTCGCCCGTATTCTAAAATACAGTGATATTCTCATCGCCGTGGCCATCATTACTATTGTCGTAATGATGATCATTCCTTTGCCGTCCTTTATTTTAGACTTGTTCTTAACTTTAAATATTACCTTTTCTTTGGTTATTATCATGGTGGCCATCTATAATATCGAGCCACTTCAGTTTTCAGTGTTTCCGTCCTTGCTGCTTATCGCAACCCTGTTCCGACTGGCCCTTAACGTCTCCGCCACCAGGCTGATATTACTTGACGGCTATGCCGGCGAAGTCATTACCGCCTTCGGCAATTTCGTTGTCGGCGGAAATCCGCTGGTAGGCTTTATTGTCTTCGTTATCTTAGTCATCATTCAGTTTATTGTTATTACCCGAGGCGCTGAAAGGGTAGCAGAAGTCGCGGCCCGTTTTACCCTGGATGCCATGCCAGGCAAGCAAATGAGCATCGACGCCGATCTGAACGCCGGCCTGATCTCCGATGCCGACGCCCGCATAAGACGCCGAAATATTCAGCGTGAAGCCGATTTTTACGGAGCGATGGACGGCGCCAGCAAGTTTGTCAAAGGTGACGCCATAGCTGCTATCATTATTATTATCATCAACATTGTCGGTGGTTTCATAGTCGGTATGGTGCAGCGCAATATGGATGTGCTCCAAGCCCTGCAAGCCTACACCTTGTTAACTGTCGGCGAGGGTCTTGTGGCCCAGATCCCGGCGCTGATGATTTCGACGGCTACCGGTCTTGTTGTCACCAGAGCCGCATCTGATGCCAATCTTGGGCATGATATTGTCAGCCAGCTACTCACCAATCCCCGCATATTCTTCATCGCCTCCGGTGTTTTATTCATGCTCAGCATCGTTCCGGGTTTACCCGGGATTCCTTTCTTTACTCTGAGTTTTGCCTCGTTTCTTTTAGCCTTCACTCTGCGTAGAAGCGAAAAAAACATGGCCCTCTCCGAGATCAGCCGCCAAGAGGAAAAAGAAATCCAGGATGTACGCAAACCCGAAAATGTCGTGTCGCTGCTACAAGTCGACCCCATGGAACTGGAAATCGGCTATAGTCTTATCCCCATGGTTGACGCCAGCCAGGGCGGAGATCTGTTAGACCGCGTTGTCATGATCCGCCGTCAGTGCGCACTGGAAATGGGATTGATAGTACCGACCATTCGAATTCGCGACAATATCCAGCTAAAACCCAACTCATATGTCATCAAACTTAAAGGGGTTGAGGTCGCAAAGGGCGAACTGTTGCTTGATTACTATATGGCCATGAACCCTGGAACAGTGGCAGAAGAGTTGACCGGGATCTCTACCGTGGAACCTGCTTTCGGCCTGCCGGCTATCTGGATCCAGGAGTCCAATCGCGAGCGCGCCGAATTGTCCGGTTATACCGTTGTTGACCCTGTTTCAGTACTGGCCACCCACCTTACGGAAATCATCAAATCCCATGCAGCTGAAATTATTGGCCGGCAGGAAACGCAAACCTTGGTTGATTCAATCAAACAGACCAATCCGGCAGTGGTGGAAGAACTCACTCCCAGCCAATTGTCTCTGGGTGATATCCAGAAGGTTCTGGCCAATTTACTTAGTGAGCGTGTATCCATTCGCGACATGGTAACCATTCTCGAGACTCTGGCGGATTATGCCCCGCTAACCAAAGACACCGAGATCCTGTCCGAATATGTTCGCCAAGCTCTGTCCCGCCAGATCAGCCGACAATATATTCAGAACAATGTGCTGGCCTGCCTGACTTTGGACCCTCAGCTGGAAAATATCATTACTGCTGCGGTTCAACGTACCGAGCACGGGTCTTATGTCGCTCTTGATCCGCAAAACATTCAAAAAATTATCAACAGCCTTAATATTGAGTTACCGAAACTTACCGGACTGGGCTATCAGCCTGTTATCTTGACTAGTCCCGCAACAAGGCTTCATTTCCGCAAATTGACGCAACGGATTGCACCAAACCTAGTTGTTTTATCCTTCGCGGAACTCGACCCGAAGATTGAGGTACAAGCCTTGGGGACGGTGAAATCATAATTGAAAGTCAAAGTATTTACCGCCAGCAATATGCAAGAGGCTATGGCCCAAGTCAAAAATGAACTTGGCCGCGATGCGGTAATTCTTCATACCCGCCGCTTTCGCAAAGGAGGGTTTGTGGGCTTTTTCGGCCAAGAAATGGTCGAAGTCATGGCGGCGCTGGAAACCCCCAAGCCTGCACCGGTGCAGAAGAAGGATGTCCTGCCATCCTCAGCGCTTCTCAGATCGAACGATGAGGACGCCAAACTCACCTCCTTGCAGATGGAAGTCGCCGGTATGCGGAAAATGGTTGAGCAACTCATGACCAAGATTCCGCGCCAAGAAAAAAAGATCGCACCACTTTATGATCTTTTGATCAAAAATGATATAGATGCCACGATCGCCGAGAACCTCGTTCAGGGCCTGCCTGACGAACAGTCTCTTATTGGCAGTAATCCGGACATCGCAAAAAAATTGCTTTTGGACCGGATCAACAATCATCTGCAGCGGGTTGAAGGCATTACTCTTTCACCAAGCGGCTGCAAAACCGTCGCTTTTATCGGTCCCACCGGGGTCGGTAAGACAACCACCATCGCCAAACTGGCCGCCAACTTTGCCTTGAATCAAGGCCACAAAGTAGCATTGGTAACCACCGATACCTATCGTATCTCGGCTGTGGAGCAACTGAAGACCTATGCCGATATTATCGATATTCCCATTGAAGTTGTCTATACACCTGATGAGTTAAAAGCCGCCATCTTTCGTCATCGCGACAAGCAGCTGATATTGCTTGATACCGCAGGACGCAGCCCTCACAACCAGTATCAACTTGCCGAACTCCAGTCTCTTTTAGCGGTGGATCCGTATATTGAGACCCATTTGGTTCTCAGCACTTCAACCAAATATGCTGACGCTTTGGAAATTGTCAATCGCTTTTCCGTCTGTTCACCGCAAAAATTCTTGTTCACCAAGCTAGATGAAGCTGCAAACTTAGGTACAGTGCTTAATTTACTGTATCAATTCCCTGCCACCTTATCCTACATTACAACTGGACAAAACGTACCTGACGACATCGAACTGGCCAACCCCGTGAAACTGGCAAATCTGCTTCTGAGGGAATAAAGAGTATGCGAGATCAAGCGGAGAACTTACGACAAATGGCCCGAAGTGCCCATTCTGCGCCAAAAATCGCTCCAGTTATTAAGTCTGATGCCAATCAGGCCAGAGTAATTGCCGTCACTAGCGGCAAGGGCGGGGTAGGCAAAACTAATTTCACAGTCAATTTGGCGTTGGCGCTGGCCGGTCTAAACCAAAAAGTGCTGATCATTGACGCTGACCTTGGCTTGGCTAATGTGGAATTTGTCCTTGGCTGTTCACCACAATACAACCTGCTGAATTTTCTCGACGACGGCTATCGTCTGGCCGATATTGTCGTGGATGGACCCCGGGGGGTAAAATTCATGTCCGGGGGGTCAGGAATTTATCAGCTGGCCAACTTAAGCGAAGCTCAGCTTGGTCGCATCATCAGCCAGATGGTACACTTCGACCAGTGGGCCGATATCATCCTTGTTGATACCGGCGCGGGGCTACATCGTAATGTCATCAATTTCGTGATGGCGGCTGACGAAGTAATTATCATCACTACCCCGGAGCCCACCGCTATCGCTGATGCTTACGCCATGATGAAAACCTACGCCGCACATTCTGGTCACGCTCCCCTTAAACTGGTCGTCAACCGGGTACTGGAAATCTCTGAAGGACATATGGTTGTTGATAAACTGGTGAAAGTCTCATCCCGCTTTTTAGGCCTGACAGTAAGTAATCTGGGCTTTGTTTATGAAGATATCAACATGATTAAAGCTGTTAAAAGCCAAATCCCTCTTCTTGTGGCCCATCCGGAATCATCATCCGCCCGCTGTATTGAAAATATTGCCCATCGCCTTCTTTTTGGTAAAGCTATCGTTCAGCCAAGCGGAATCATGGGCTTCTTCAACAGATTCATGGGACGCATGCGTTAACTTGATCAACAGGAGGTAAATCCCATCAATCCGAACTTATTCTCAGTTAATCAACGTTTGGAAATCATACTCGATCTTAGCCCCGGCGCACAACACTATTCCAGCCGCATTGAAGGTATGACGAATAACCAGATGCATATCGCCATGCCGATGAATAAGTCGGTTCCCG
>Ga0316228_1004167_pt1 | contig 11009 bp, 7 predicted proteins | sample TBH18021metaG_FD_206005 | JGI IMG/M metagenome (GOLD analysis project Ga0316228, IMG submission 206005) | Freshwater microbial communities from Trout Bog Lake, Wisconsin, USA - TBH18021 | ecosystem: Environmental > Aquatic > Freshwater > Lake > Hypolimnion/Profundal zone | place: USA: Wisconsin... | reverse complement strand
GCGAGCTGCTCGGCGACGATGAAGCGGGACTCGGCCGCCGCGATCACGCAGGCGCGGGCGAACAGGCCGGGCTCGGCCACGCGCTGGGCCGTGGCCTGGAAGGTGGAGTGCTCCGGATCGACGAGGCGAGCGAACTGCTTGGGCATGCTCGCGCGCGAGGCCGGCCACAGCCGCGTGCCGGAGCCCCCGCACAGGATCACCGGGTGGACGGCGGACGACGTCGATTCGGGCATCGTGACATTCTCCTTGTGGCGGTTGGGTCGGTCGGCCTGAAGGCCCGGGCGCTCCCCCCTCACCGGGGGGCCTTGGACCGGGGAGCGTCGGCGGCGCCGGTCAGGGCGGCGAGCGGGGCGAGCAGCCGGGAACCGATGCCGCGCGCCCGGTCCACGTCCTCGGGCAGGATGCATCCGAAGAGCTTCAGCGCGACGGCGTAGACCAGGGCGCCGACGACGATCGCGGGCGCCAGCGCGAGGGGCCCCGGGAAGGCGCGCAGCAGGGCGAAGGCGGCCAGCCCGCACAGGGCGGCGGCGCCGACGATGCGCACGACCTGCCCGAGCGGGGCCGGTGCCTGCAGGTGGCGGTGCACGTACCAGATCGAGGCCGCGGCAGTGAGCACCTGCACCGTCGTGCGCGTCGCCGCCGCCGCCATCAGGCCGTAGGCCGGGATGACGAGGAGGCCCGACGCGATGATGCTTGCCGCGCCCACGATCCCGACCACGATGTTGAAGCGGTTGCGCTCCGCCGCGTTCATGTAGATCTGCGTCACCGCCGTCAGGGCGTAGAAGGCGGCGGCGACCACCAGCATCACGGCCGGCGCCACGGCCTTGGCGAAGGCCTCGCCGTAGACGAGCGGCACGAAGACCGAGGCGATCGCGGCCAGCCCGAAGCAGGCCGGGAAGACGAGCATCGCGAGGTAGCGCATGCCGCTCCGGTAGATCCCGACCGCGGCCGCGTGCTGTTTGGCGGCGATGTTCTGCGCCAGGACCGGCAGCAGCGGCCCGGTGAGGAGGAGCGGGGCCTGGACGGCGAGGTTGGCGAGCGTCAGCCCCACCGAGAAGAAGGCCACCGCCTCGCTACCCCAGCTCCGCTCGAGGAACAGGATCTCGGTGCGCGCCCAGGTGACGGCGGAGAGCAGGTAGGCGAGCCAGATCGCGCCGCAGTAGCGCACGAGCCGGGTGCGCAGCTCCGGCGCGACCGCGCGGCCGCCGCGCAGGTCCCGCATCAGGAAGACCGAGGGCGCGAGCCCGACGACGACCGCCGCGCTCAGCGCGCCCACGAGGCCGAGCGCGACCGAGCCCAGGACCGTGACGCCGATCTGGGCGGCCGCCGAGACGAGCATGATGCGCGCCATCCGGCCGAAATCCTGCTGCCCCCGCAGAAGGCCGACCGCGAAGGCGGAGCTGCTCTGGGCGAGGACGGCAGCGGCCACGAGCGTCCAGAAGAGCGGGGAGGTCTTGTAGCTCCCCGGCTCGATGTGGAGCGCGAAGGTCGATCCGGCCGCCCGGTGCCAGAGGGCGAGGCCGAAGAGCGCGCAGGCCGCGAGCCCGACCACGAGGATGAAGCGCTTGTAGAGGTAGAGCGCGAGGCCGTGGCCGGCGCTCGCGTCCCCGGCGCCGCGCAGCTCCGGCAGGTAGCGGGCGAGCGATCCCGGGATGCCGAGGTCGGCCACCATCAGGGTGATGCTCACCACCCAGGCGGCGTAGGTGACGACCCCGAGGTCGGCCGGGCCGAGCAGGCGCGCGACGATGATCGTGCTGAGCGCGCCGCTGATCAGGATGGAGCCGGTGGCAAGCGCGTTGGCGGCCGACTGCCGCGCGAGGCCGCCGCTCACCGGGAGACCTCGCGCGGCAGGAGCGGTCCGAGGGACGGCCGCGCGGCCACGCGGGTCGAAGGGAACACCATCGCTGACGTCGCAATCCTCGGCTGGACCGTGCTGGCGGCTCCGGGGCTCACAGGTATTCCCGCAGGAGCGCCATCTGCGGCTTGTCGCCGGCCTTGTCCGGCTCGATGCTGAAGGCGTAGTCCCCCCACCACGGCCCGCCCGCCCAGTAGGCGTAGGCCCGCCAGACGTCCGCGTTGGCCTTGAGGTAGGCGAGCATGGCGCCGGCCTCGGTCCGCCCGGCCGGCAGCGCGAAGCCGAACTCGCCCAGGAAGGCCCGGCACGCCCGCGCCCGGGCCCAGTCCGTGAAGGCGCGCAGGCGATCCTCTCCGGCTCCCGGCACGTAGGTCTGCAGGTCGGTGCCCGAACTGTTGGCGTCGAGGTACTGGTGCACCTCAAACATGAAGTTCCGGTCCTCGAAGCCCTCGAAGGCCGCGGCGTTGCCCTCGGAGACCCAGGAATGCGCGCCGGTCCAGCCGGCGCCCGGCACCATGATCAGCTGGTCCGAGCCGAGGTCGCGGATCGTGGCGACCACCCGATCGACGATCGGGCGCCATTCGGCCGGCTTGTAGGCGACCGGCTCATTCATCAGGCCGTAGGCGATCCCGGGCGCGTCCCGGAACGGGGTGGCGAGGCGTTTCCAGAAGTCGGCGAGGTCGGCGGCCTCCATCGGGCGGTCGTCGCGCTTGCCGTAATTGTGCGGGTCGAGCACCAGCAGGAGGCCGTGCCGCCGGGCGCTCGCCGCGCAGCGCCGCAGCTCCGCGAGGTCCCGCTCCGCCAGCGCCCCGAACGGCTCGGGCTGCAGGCGCTCGATCCGGAAGGGCAGCCGCACGAGCCTGAGGCCGCGGCTCGCGTAGTAGGCGAAGGCCTGGTCCGGCGGGTAGATGTAGCCCTGGCCCAGCGGACGGCCGAGGTCGCCGAACTCCCCGCCCGACAGGTTGACCCCCGGATAAGTCAGCTCCGCGGACCGCGCCGGGGCGGGTGACAGGCCCGCGGCCCCGCCGGCGGCGAGGCCCGAGACGGCGAGACCCGAAAGTGCTTGTCGTCGCGTGAGATTCACGTGCATCGAACCTGTGGTCTGTCCATCGTCCGGTGGCGGAGGCGCGTCTCTCCGGATCAGAGCGCGTTCGGATCCTTCACGAGCCGGATCGGCGTCTGCAGAACGATCGACGCGTCGAGGGCGAGCGACCAGCGCCGGATGTAGGCGCGGTCGCGGCTGATCCGCCGCGCGATCTTGTCGTAGGTGTCGGTGGGGCCGCGGTAGCCCGTGATCTGGGCGAGCCCGGTCAGGCCCGGCCGCACCAGGAAGCGGTCGTCGTAGTCCGAGACCATGTCGGCGAAGGTGTCGTCCATCGCGATGGCGTGCGGGCGCGGACCGACGAGCGACATGTGCCCGGCCACGACGTTGATGAGCTGGGGCATCTCGTCGAGGCTGGACCGGCGCAGGAAGCGCCCGATCTGGGTCACGCGCCGGTCGTTGGCGCTGGCCTGCTCGAAGGCCCCGCTCGATTCGAGGACCGTCATCGTGCGGAACTTCAGGATCTCGAAGGGCTGCCGGTTCAGGCCGTAGCGCTTCTGCCGGAAGAAGACGGGCCCCTTCGTCTCGGCCTTGATCAGGAGCGCGACCGCCAGGAAGAGCGGGATCAGGAAGAGGAGCGCGGTGAGCGCGACCGCGACGTCCGCCACCCGCTTCACGGCGGCGCCGTTGGCGGCGCGGGCGCGGCGGGCGATCGGCCGCTCGGCCCTGCCCCGGCGCGCGGGCGCGCGCCCCTCTCGGGTCCGGGGGAGCAGCCGGTCCTCGCGCTGGAACTTAACTGCTATTCCCTGCTGCATTCCCAAAACTCCAAATGCGGCGTGACGACGGGGACGGGATCCGCGGGCCGGCGGCGCCGGCCCGGGCGGCGGTACGGGTGCCCGGTTCGGGCACCCCGATCAGGTGCGGCGGCCGATGCCGCGCGCGGCGCGGCTGTGGGCCGGCTGGGCCGGGCGGGCGAGATCGCGGGCGACGAGCCAGAGGAACTGCCAGGAATCCACGAGGTAGCGCCGGTAGAGGCGCCGCGGCTCCGAGGCGACGCGCCAAGCCCATTCGAGGCCGATGCGACGGATCAGGACCGGCGCGCGGCGCTTGACGCCGGCGGCGAAATCGAGGGCCGCGCCCACGTTCAGCACGTAGCAGTCGCCGAGCGCGTCGTGGTAGCGGTCGGTCCAGATGTCGGATTTCGGTGCGCCCAGGCCCATGAACAGGTGCGTCGGCGCGTGCGCCCGGATGCGCGCGGCCAGCGCGTCCGAGTAGGCTGCGTCGCGCTCGAAGGCGTGCGGCGGCACGCAGAAGGCCAGCGCGTCGCGCCGGAAGCCGCGCCGCAGGAGGCGCTGCTCCAGGCGCTCGGCGACCTCGGCGGTGCTGCAGACGAAGAAGCAGCGGTGGCGGCCCGGATCGAGGACGTCGATGAGGCGCGCGAAGAGGTCGGCGCCCGTGACGCGGCCGGGCAGCCCGACGTTGCGCAGGCGGGCATAGAGGTAGACCGGCATGCCGTCGGCCGTGATCGTCCAGGCGCGGTCGTAGGCCCGGCGGAAGGCGGAGTTGCGCGCCATCTGGACGATGTGGTCGAGGTTGGCCGTGGCCAGCCGCTTCGGGCCCGAGCCCGAGGGGACCGCCTGCGTCATCTGCGCGACGAGCGCCTGCTCGTCGAGGGCCGAGAACGGCAGACCGAAGATCCGCCCCGCCTCGGCCGTCGCGCAACGGTCGGGCTGGGGGGCGTCCGGCTGGTAGGAAGCGAGTGACTGGGCCAATGTGCGCGTCCTCAAGGTGAAGGGCCTGCTCTGTGCGTGGTCGTGGTCGGGGCTCCGAGGCCGGAGGTCCCCTCAGGGCCGGGCGGCGTCCCGGCCGAGGGCCTCGGGCACGCCCGCCGGCATCCGGGCGGCGATCTCGCCGAGGGCGCCCCGGTAGTCGTGCCGCGCCAGGTACTCGGCGAGCCAGGTCCGCAGGGCGCGGGCGCGGGCCCGGGCCTCGGCCGGCGCGGCGCGGATCCGCCGGAGCTGCTCGGCCGCGTGCGCGACGTCGGGCTCGGCCCAGCGCGCCCGCCTCAGGCCCGCATAGGCCGGGTGGGGATCGTTGAACGGCACCAGCGCGTGATCGACCGGGTAACAGAGTTCCGGCGGGCAGATGTCGGTGCTGCCGGACCAGTTGGTCGCCACGACCGGGATGCCCGCGAGCGCCGCCTCGGCGAGCGTCAGGCCGAACCCCTCCGAGCGGTGCAGCGACAGGTAGGCGTCGGCCGAGGCCAGGAGCCCCTGCAGCGCGGCGCGGTCCCAGACCGCGTCGATCAGGCGGATGTTGCGCGCGCCCGCGATCGCCGCGTGGATCCGGTCGCGCTCGGCCGGGTAGCGGGCGCCGTCGCTGATCTTGAGCACCAGCTCCGCCGCGTCCGACTCGCCGAAGGCGGCGCGGAAGGCCATGATCGCCGCGACCGGGTTCTTGCGCAGGAAGGACGAGCCGAGGTTGAAGATGCTGACCACGCGGAAGCGCGCGTCCGCGCCGCGGGCGGCCGGGTCGGCGACCGTGTCGGCGACCGGGGCCGGCCGTTCGACCGGGTGCGGGACGACGACGACGGGCTTGCTCGTGTAGGCCTGCACGGCCTCCTGGCAGAACCGGCTCGGCACCATGACGGCGTCCACGAACCGGAGGGCGCCGACCCATTCCGGGGGCAGCGTCTCGAGCTCCCAGGCCCAGTAGCCGATGCTGTAGGTCCGCAGGTGCTGCGGCAGCCCCGCCCGGAGGATGCTGGGCAGGAGCATGGTCGGGTTGAGGTGGTAGATCGCCACGTCGGCCGGGGGCCCCGAGTCCCGCCGCGGGTAGGCGACGCCGTCGTCGCTGTCGAAGAGCGCGGCGACGTCGGCGGTCGTGACCCCGCAGCCGGCCCGCGTCAGCGAGTCGATGCAGAGGCGCGCGGATTCGCCGAGCCCCGACGAGGAGGAGAGCAGGCCGACGACCCGCACGTTGCGCACCGCCTCCGGGAAGGGGTGGCGCATGGTGGGCATGACCCGCGGCAGGATGTGCCGCCGGACCGCCCGCGCGACCGGGCGCGCGGCGAGCCGCGCCGTGCGGATCAGGGGTGAGGATGCCATCAGGCGGCTCCCAGGAGGTAGGAGGGGGCGGCGCCGGCCGGGGCGGGGCGCTCGGCGGTCTTCGTGCCGTTCATCACGACGCCGACGATGCGGTCGGCGATGCCCGGGCAGGTGGTGAAGGCGTGCTCGACCGCGTCGCGCCGGGTCCGGCCGCCGCGCACCACCAGCACGAAGGCGTCGATCAGCTCGGAGACGACCCGCGCATCGACGGCCGTGACCACGGGCGGGACCTCGACGAGCACGTAGTCGTAGTGCTGGCGCGCCTCGGCGAGGAGCTGCCGCAGGACGGGCGAGCCGAGGATCTCGACCGGGTGGTTGGGAACCGCGCCCACGGTGCCGGGCAGCAGGTGGAAGCCCAGGCGGCTCGCCACGACGCACTCGGCGAGCGGGCGACGCTCCGTGACCGCGCGCGCCAGGCCCGGGCCGGGATCGCCCTCGGCGAGGTCGGCGAGCCCGGCCCCGTGCAGGTTGGCGTCGATGACGAGGACCCGGGCGCGCATCTCGACGAGGAGCACCGCGAGGTTCGTCGCGAGCGTGGTCTTGCCGTCCTGGGCGTTGGCCGAGACGATCCCGACGACGCGGGAGGTCTCGCGATGCAGCGCCTGGTCGATCGAGACCTTCGTGGTGCAGAGCGTTTCCAGCACGCTCGGCGAGCCGGACCCGTTCGCGATGAAGAGCGGGACGGGCAGGCGCCGGCCGCGCCCTCCTGAGCCGTCCGTCCCGTGCCGGAACGCGCGCCCGCGGGCCGGGCAGCCGGCCAGGGAGCCGAGGAACGGCTGGCCGAGATCGTGCGTGACCTGCTGGGCCCAGCGGATCCGCCGGTCGGATGCGTCCCGCAGGAAGGCGGCCGCGACCCCCGCGCCGAGCCCGCCGATCAGCCCGAGCAGCAGGATCAGCGCGGATTTCGGCCCGCTCTTGGTGAGCGGCGGCAGCGCGGTCGTGACGATGCGCGCCTCGGTCACCGGCATCGACTGCTGCTGCAGGAAGGCGCTCACGCGCGTGACGCGGTTCTGGAGCGCCTCGTAGTTGCCCTGCGCCTCCTGGGCGGCGCGCTCGAGCGCGCGCTCCCGGTCGGAGGCCGGCCCGGGGGCCGCGCCCTCCGCGTCCTGGCCCTGGAGATCCTGGATCTGCTTGTCGATGAGCGTTGCCCTGAGCGCGGAGGCGGCGACCTCCTTGCGGCGCGCCTCGATGCGCTGGTCCAGCCGCTCGCCGAGCGCGCGCAGCACGCCCGCTTCCGGTGCAGGCCCGCGCTGCTCCGCCACGAGGCGGGACAGGTCCGCGTCGCCGAGGCGATCGATCCGGGCGAGGGTGTCGGCGTCGGGGTTGCCCTGCGCGAGGGCGGCGGCGAGCTGCGTCATGCGCTCCAGATCCGCCCGGGCACGGGCCAGCGCCTCGGCGGCGCCCGGCCGCGATCCCTCGCGCTCGGCGCGCTCGGCGCTGCGCGTCGCGTTCCTGTCGCCCCCGCCGGCCCGGAAGGCCGCCAGGGCGGCGTTGGCGGCGTCCAGCCGCTCGCGGACCTCCGCGAGACGGCGCTGCATCCAGTCCGTCGTGCGCTGGCTGGCCTCCATGCGGCCGCTGAGCTGGTCTTGGATGTAGGCCTCGGCCACGGCGTTCGCGATCGCGGCCGCCTTGACCGGATCGAGGCTCGTCGCCGTGATTTCCGCCAGGATGCTGCGCCCGGCCCGCGCGACCTTGACCTTCCGGCCGAGCGCGGCCGCAGCGGCCTGCCGCTTGTCCGTCCGCACGGCGCCCTGCGGGCTCGGGTCGAAGACCGACACCAGGCGATCGATCGTGGCGCGGAGGAAGGACGGCTCCGATCCGACGAATTCGGGATCGCCCGTGAGATTGAGCCGATCGACGACGTCGAGGGCGATCTTGTCGGACTTGAGGATCTCGACCTGGCTGTCGACGACGGCGGGATCGATCGTCATCTCGGACGCGACCGTCCCCGGCGAGGGCGGCGTCAGCTTGGTGTCCAGGACGACGCTTGCCATCGAGGTGTAGGTCGGCGCGGTCAGGCTCGCGTAGGCGGCGGCGATCGCGAAGACGATCACGGCGACGAGACCCACCGTCCGGCGGCGGCGCAGCGTCGCATCGACGATGTGCGCGATCGTCCACGAGCGCGGCCGCGGCTCCGGCAACGGGCTCGGCCTCGCGCCGGTTTGGAAGGCGAAGCGGTCAGGATTGATGTTCATCGGACGTCTCAGATCCTCCGAGCGGCATGACCGGACGAGCGTGTGCGGTCCGGCCGACGGCCGGACCGCGTGAAATCTCAAAGCTTCGCCACGCGGCCAGCAAGGATTGCGGACCTGACGATGAGGCAACGATTTTCCTACCGACGTCGCGTTCGATCGCGATCCGGGTGCATGTCTAACGCTGTTCAAGCACTGACTAGCGAAAGCAGAGGTTGTTTCCCCTGACGATGCGCGCAGCTCGATCGAAGATCGACTAGGTTGTCGTGTGCACCTGCACAGCTGCTGTGACTGGAAACTGACGGACTCCAGCGGACAGCGCAAGTGGATGACGAACGAACCCGAGTAATGAGCCGGACTAGTCATAATCGCAGCAGAGGCGCGACGATTTTTTTTGGAACGCTTTGGTTACAAGCTGAAGTGGCGCCGGCCGCCGACCGCCTCCCGAGGGCAGGAGGCTTTTTGCTGCGGTGCAAGGCATTTGGATCCCCTGCGGCGTCGCGCGATCCGGGTTCCTGACCCTCGCCGCCGACCGCGAGCGCGCGGTTTCGGGCCGACCACCCGACCGCGAGCGGCGCTTGAGCCATGCATAAAATGCAAACCAGATTTTCACTTTATGCATGGCAAAACTGATTTCCAAGTTAACGTTTTTCTGCGCCATGCGCGCCATCCTGCAAAATCGTTCCGGTTGGGGCACGAGATAACCGAGGTTTGGCAGTGAGTTCACGTCTCGTTGATCGCTCCAGACGACGGTGCCGGCACCGGGTCGGCGCTCCAGGGTAGGGATTTCACTGTGCCCACGACGGCGCCAGACAGGCTGACCTGATGCGCCAGGAGGCAGGCCGCCGAGGCGGCCGATTCGGGCGTACCGCTACCGGCGGAACGGAGGGCGCAGGCGTCGTCCACGCGGATGGGTTACGGCCTTCGCGCTTACGCAGGTGCGAGGTGAAACCCAGCGACCCGGCGGCGCCGACGCCATACTCAGCAACCTGAAATTGATCCAACGCGCGCACGAGGTCGTCTTTTTCTGGACTGGACAAATCGTGCGCGTGCCACACTATAGTTGCGTGACCGGAGCGCGATCGCTGGCGGTCGCGCATGAATAGCTTCCTGACGCAGCGACGGCTTTCGAGGAAGACCGTAGCCCCGTTCACCATTCCGATGGTGACCGCCCGCGATGCGCCGGGCGCTGGCGGACGCACACCACGGGGTCGAGCGGGGCGAGGCGGGAACCGGGGACGGGCCCGAAGCGGACGCGGCGTTCCGGGACACCGGCGCGCCGTGCGCCGGAGCCGGGCCGGGCGCCCGTCCGGGACATGTGGCTGACTGAGGAGCCGGAAACGATGAGTGACGTCGAGAGCAATCGCCCGGTCGGCCGCCGGCCCCTTCGGACGGGTGTCCTGCGCCTCGCGCTGGCCGCCGCCGTCGGCCTCGCGCCGCAGGCCGGGCAGGCGGCCTACCGCCTCGCGCCGGGCGACAGCCTGGCGGTCGAGGCGGTATCGGTGCCGGAGATGAAGGCCACCAGCGTGATCAGCATGGACGGCCAGGTCTCGATGCCGCTCGTGGGTCAGGTGCAGGTCGCGGGCCTCACCCTGGCCGAGGCCCAGGCCAAGATCCAGGCTCTCCTGCCGACGAAGGAGTTCCGGCGCCGCACGAACGAGGGGCGCGAGTTCCCGGTGATCCTCTCGCCTTCCGAGATCACCGTCACGGTCGACGAGTACCGGCCCGTCTACCTGAACGGCGACGTCGCCCAGCCGGGCGAGCAGAAGTTCAAGCCCGGCATGACGGTCCGGCAGGCGATCTCGCTGGCCGGCGGCTTCGACCTGCTGCGCTTCAAGATGGACAACCCCTTCCTGCAGCTCTCGGAACTGCGCGAGAAGCACAACCGGGCCTGGGTGCAGTACGCGCGCCAGCAGGCGGTGATCGCCCGGCTCCGGGCCGAGCTCGACGGCAAGAAGGATGTCGATGACCGCGCGCTGAAGGACACGCCGCTCGCCCCCTCGATGACGGCGGAACTGCTCGACGTCGAGCGCGGCATCCTCAAGTCGAAGAACCAGGAGGCGTCCAAGGAGAAGGCCTACCTCACCGCGGCCTCCCAGAAGGAGGGGGACCGCGTCCGCGTGCTGACCGAGCAGGAGAGCCGCGAGAAGGAGGGCGTCCAGGCCGACGCGGACGAGTTCAAGCGCAGCCAGGACCTCTACGAGCGCGGGACGATCCCGACGAACCGGCTGACGGATTCGCGCCGCTCCCTCCTCTTGTCATCGACGCGGGCCCTGCAGACGACCGCGACGCGCGCGGCCACCGAGCGCGAGAAGGACACCTTCGACTACCGCCTGCAGCGCGTGGACGAGGCGCGCCGGCTGGAGGTGATGAAGGAACTGCAGGACGCCAACGTCCGGTTGGCCGAGATCCGCGGCACGCTCCAGAACACCAGCGAGCAGCTCCGCTACACCGGCATGGTCAAGTCGCAGCTTGTGCGCGGCCTCGACGGCGACCCGGCCCTCGTGATCGTCCGCAAGGACGGCAAGCAGGCCCAGCGCATCACCGCGTCGAACGACACCGAGCTTCAGCCCGGCGACGTGGTGGAAGTCGCCCTGCAGTTCGGCGAGGCCGCCGAGGTGCCGACCCGCTGAGGGCGCCGGGCCGCGACGACCCGCCGGCCCGGCATCCCGACACCCTGCATCCCGATACCTCCCGCACCCCACGATCGATCAAGACCGGAGAGACGACCCGCGATGTTTCCGACGCCGCAAGCTGCGCTTTTGCCCAACACGTTCGGGTTCGAGCAGGCGCCCCTGGTCAAGCCGACCGGC
>Ga0316228_1004157_pt1 | contig 11027 bp, 7 predicted proteins | sample TBH18021metaG_FD_206005 | JGI IMG/M metagenome (GOLD analysis project Ga0316228, IMG submission 206005) | Freshwater microbial communities from Trout Bog Lake, Wisconsin, USA - TBH18021 | ecosystem: Environmental > Aquatic > Freshwater > Lake > Hypolimnion/Profundal zone | place: USA: Wisconsin... | reverse complement strand
CCTGGTTCGAGCCCAGGTCGAGGAGCCAAATACCTAGTAGTAACGGGACTTTCTAGACTCCCACTTCAGTCCGCCGGTGAAAAGGCGGACGACATAAGTAAGGGTCTAACAATGAATCGTTCTACACTGCCCGCCAGTGGGCCTGCAACAGTGATTTCCGGCACTGTGCAAACTGGTACAAGTAGTCGCCCCGCTCTTTATGAGCGTTCTGGGCTGATGACTATATCCCAAGCAATTGATGCCTATATGGCTGCCTATGAGGGTCGTGACGAGAGTCGCGCCCAGCGCATGGCTTGGTGGCAAGTCAAAATTGGTCATGTACGCTTTTAGAGGTTGATGAAGACCATATCTTTTATGCGATTGAAGAGTTATCTAGCAAAAAGCCTCGTTACTATGCAGACAAAGATGCCGATGGCAATTCAATTTATAAAGCAAAAAATAAACCTTATACAACCGCCACACTTAATAGATACGTGGCCACCATGGCAGCACTCTTTACTTGGTGTATTAAAAAACGCATAGCACCAAAGGGCTGGTCAAACCCCTGTAAGGGCATTGAAAAATTACCCGAACACAATGAAGTGGTTCGCTTTCTTAGCAATGAAGAGCGAATCACATTACTCAATGCCTCCTCCAATTTTAGGTACATTTTGCGAATATGCTACCTGTGAAAAAAATATCAATCCAATTGTTAAATAATTAAGGGATTTCTGCACCATAACTCCTTACAAAATAGTTGAAATAGGTTAATTGGAGATGCAGCTTTTACCGGAGGAATAATATCCCGATGGGCATGATCCACCACCATTAAAAAAGGCCCTACATGAGTTATTGGATGAAGCTACGCAACTAGAGCCCGAGGAATAATATCCCGATGGGCATGACCCACCGCCAGGGTTCAAAAAGGCATAGTGACTGGAACTGCTTGAAGGAGAGCAGGCATTTCCAGAGGAATAATAGCCAGAGGGACAGCTGGACCCATTATTTGCAAAAGCCCCAGGGGATGGCGAGGGATCACGACAATTGGCCCAAGCAAATGAAGAGCAGACAATAAGAAAAAATCCGAGGTTTAGTTTGTTCATATTTCGGAACCGAGTCTGCATCACGATGTTCGGGAGTTACTTATTTCCCGCAATTTGCGACTTTAGAATTGCAAGCATCAGCTCTTGCGAATCTTTCTTAATAGACGAGTCAGTAGACATGGCTGCTAATTCAGCCCAAATCTTCGCTTCCTCAAGGGTTGGCGTCGCGGAGAAACAAGGAGCTTTGGCGTATGCCTTTTGTGCAATGAAGTAACGAGCTGAGCTAACTCCAGCTACCCCGGCTTCTTTAATCCACCGGCAAGACTCAGCAGGATTTTGAATGCCAGTCCAATCATCTGAATAAGCAAGGCCTAAAAATAATTGTGCAAAAGGATCACCCCCTTCAGCATACAACTTCAAGGATGGGATGGAATCAGGCTTCTTCTGTATATAGCCCTGAATTGTCGAGCCTAATGAGCTGTTTGACTTCAGTAGCTTTTGAAACGCATCGTTATCTAAGGGTGGATTCAACTTATTTGGTGGGGCAGCAGTAACTGCTATAGAGGATTTAGACGCAACATAAGGAGCTGTAGTTGTCGCCCTTTGTTGTTTGGCAGCAGCATCTCTTCGACCGCTTAGATAATTATCGGCTTGATTAAAAAAATCAATTATCTGCTCTGGGGATTCAACCATAGCATTTTTAGAATTGGGGTTGTAATCCTTGTCGCACATTTTATTGCCTGGGCCACAAAACAGTAGTGTCCTGAAAAATTCTTTTACAGCGCCACCTTCTGCTTCTGCAGGTGCAGGAGGGGTTGTTTGCGCCAAAGTAATCAATGGGCTAGCCGCTAGCACAAAACAAATCGATAGCGTAATAGTATTATTTTTCATTCTATATACATCCTTTTATAAAGACTATGCAGCATTAGCAGCACAAATATTTTTAATCTCTTTATACGCTGTAGCAGCTAACATAAAACAGATAACCCATGACACCACACCAATCACTAGGAATCGTAAATTACTAATTAATTCAGAGTCACCAATATCAAAATTCCAAATAAAATGGAGCATGATAGATACTACGAAAAGGGCCAAAAATCGAACTTTAATAAAGGACTTCCAAAAACTGCCGCACTCTTTAAAGGCAAGCCAATAGGCACATCCAGCGATTGCAGTCCAAGTGATATGCATAAATGGCGCTAAGAAGCCACGCATCCAAATACTCATATTTAAGGCGGCGAAACTATTGTTATCCAAGCCTGCTACTAGTGCATAGCCTGCAGATTCAAAAGCCGCAAATCCAGTGCCAATTGCCGCACCATACAGTAAGCCATTTAAGCTATATGAATGACGGCTCTTAATGAAGTTTCTGCCCATAAAGACAACAGCGCAGATTTTTGCCAGCTCTTCAATCAGACCAGCAGAAGATGCTCCGTATACTTTGTATAAAGGAAAAAGATCAAATAATAAAAAGCTCAATAGGAAGGAGAAAGCCCCCCCGATCATTAACAACTTAATCACCTGAAAAATAGAAACGTTTCGAGGGGTATTCATTTCAAAAAATAGTATCAAAACAGCAAAAGGTACTGAAAAACATCCCGTAAATATCAATGCAGGGATAGCATTCATTGCCACCTCCTGATAAATACTCAATACCAATAGAAATATGAAATAAGCAAGCAATGTTGCTGAGAGCATACGAACAAACAACCATGGTCTTGGAAATTGCGCCATGCCAATTTTTAAATTTGGTGTCGTAAATTCAGTGCCCACTGCGAGGCGAGTCTCTATCTCGCTCCATGAGTAACTCTTAAATGTTTCTGACACAAACTCGCGTAACGAGAAATGATGCAATCCTTCTAAATCCAACTCCCTAGCTAGAAGACTTCGTTCAGTTGATTTAGTAGTTTCAGGAAGCATGGTTAGTTCCTAGCTTTTGCTTGACCAACATCGTCAATAATTTTGCCAAGGGCCCGATTTAGTTCTGGACTTAAATCGCCCTCACCTACAAACCCGGCGTTTTCTACCAAGACCTTCTCTAATCCCACGAGCCAGTCCCTAGAGAAGATCAGCGGAATAGGAAGTGCAACTGCACCTAATGGTGGTGAGCCATCGAATTTCTTAAACGGTTCAAACGCTCTTCTTTTTGGATTATCGGGTGGTATTCCTGGGCGCTCATTCAGCGGCACATCAGCCATCCCAAGTTGATCTACAAAGTCTCCAATTGCATTTCTGGCAATAATGGTTTGCCTATCGACAATTTTCTCCCAAGTAGCACCAGCATTACTTTCGGCGGGATCTAATAATTTAGCCAATTTAGCTGATAAGTTCACTCTTTGAGCAGCAGTAATCAACTCCTCTCCCAGTAAATTGATTGAATTTTGATCCATGCCTAATAACGTAGCCTCCTTGCTATCAGAACCAAGATCCCGCACCTTAGAAGTCCATACATCAATCACTTTGTGGGCAAATTGAGTGGCCCTGGCATGACAATCAATCTCCGGATTTGCTTGGGAACCAGAGGTAGAACTGCCGTCAAGTAACCTATCTAGGTAATCATCAATATTGATATCTTTACCCTTGGTGACTAGCTTTTCTTCGTTATGCTTTCCAGAAGCAACTGCAAAATATAGTGAACGCAACTCTTCTAACGTGAGATTCATATGGTCTAAAAGTTTCCATATGTTTTTATCCCTGATAAGCGAGCTAAGTGCCGTTTTTAGATTTGCGTAGATCTCAACTTTTTTTGCAACTTCCTGGTCACGCCCTTCATTGAAGTATTGGTCGAGCCTAGATAAAAGTGATTCTGCAATCTTTAGAGATTTATCCCTCAGATTTTTAGCCCTAAATAGAGGGTTAGAAAGGCGATCTACACCAGATACGATGCGGGTAATTCCGCCATCTCCAGGAACCATCGCGGAATCCCAGGACTCATTCGGATTATCGAAATGCTTTTGAACCAGCTCATCTTCTGTGAAATAGGTTTTTAATTTATTCAACCTATCTGCATGCGATGGATTAATCCCAACTTCTACGCCTCCATCGTAAGCCATGTAAGCAGTATCTTTGATTTCAGGATTTCTTAACCAATAAATATTATTAAATGGCTTACCATCCCAGTCTGCAACCCAATCAAGGTTGCCGAATCGCTCTAAAAGTGAGCTCTTAATCCTATCAGGCCATCTTTGGCGCTCACTTGATTCGCTGTCCCCACCCTTAGATTGGAGGTCCATATCAAATTTGGTTAAAACCAATAGCAAGCCAGGGGGAAATGACTTCCTAGCCTCCGGAGTCTCACCACAAGTTTCGCGAACCCAAAGATCGATTAAAGGCGCATAACCTGTCACCTCCTGAGGCCCCCATGGAACGCAGAGGAGCACAGATGAAAGCTCTTGTTCAACGGTATATCTTTGGAATAAGTAAGCGACCTTACCCCTTAAAAAGAGTTCGGCTGCCTGCGATTTTTTATCGCCATCGAATCGATCAGGATCAGAAATTTTTAGTCTCGAGCGAGCACCCGGAAAATCCAAAATATCTAAGTCTGTTAAGAATTTCCAACCACTTTCAGGAATAGTTAAGCGCAACTCAGCAGTCAGTGCGGCCAATAAGGGCTTAGCAAGCTTCACTGGGCTTGTCACACTTCCGTCGATTACCGGGCATACACTCACCATCTCTGCAGAGGAATCTCCTAGTTGACTAAGTAATTGGGCGTCAACTATGCTGATTTGTGTATTGTTTGTAACTACTGCGTCTAGCGGCACTAAGCATTCTCCGGCGTGCTTCACGCTATGGATTGCAGATGCTAGCTGTTCATACATTTCCGTAAACAAAGGAAAGTCCCGCCAAACGATAGCAAACAAGTTGGCTCGATCATTTATATTGAGTCTTGGAGCAATTGAAATTGCAGTCGGCCAAAAATCTGTCTTCAAGTCTCCAACTAAATTGGCAAAGTCACTCTCAAGATAGGTTTTTAAATCCAAAACATCTTCAGGTTGCAAGGAAGCATTGAGGTTATTTTTATCAACCCGCTTAGCTAGCTCTTCAATACGTTCACGAATCTGCTCATTAGAAAATGGCGCTAAACTCAGTGCACCTGCATGGTCAAAATCAGAAAAGAAGCTATTAAATAGAATCTTAAGCACATCACTTTCGGATAACAACCGAATTTCAACCGGATAATTGGCATCTACCACTGTAGGTTCAGAGAGGGAGAATCTAGTAACAACACCGGTTGATTCACGTCCTCCGCCTGGATTAATTTTTTGCAAGAAATCAACATATTCTGATCCGAGCTTTACCTTTAGGCTTGGTTGGCTTCCCTTGGATAAGGCTGACACCAAATACGATTTTCCTGCTTGAGATGGGCCAAATACGCCTACACAAGGAGCCCGCACTGAAGAACCCTTTAGTTTCCTTGCGGCTAAACGTGATCTAAGGAATGAATGGGTATTGTCGGAATGATCAAGCCGAACCCGATGTGATGCTGAAGACGCCTTATCGTTCCAGTCCAATGCCTCGCTAGTAGCTTCTATGAGAGCTTCGCAGATACCCGCAGTAGTTTGATTGATTGAATTGCTGTTTGACAATTTATGCCTCTTTTACATGTCCGCTGTCTAACCAATAACCAGCATCATCCGGCAAGGTCTGAAGCTGGAGCTTTAAACCCCTGCGATTGACAGTAGTTCCGTCCATAGTGACAACCTCAGCAATCTCGAATCGCTCAGTATCACCTTTCTTAATGCCACCCAAATCTCTTTTGAGAGTTACTTGAAGCGGCGTCTTAGGATGCAATCTTCTTCTAGACTCATCATCAGCATAGTCGAGAATATAAATGAGGCTAGATCTCCAACGCTCAATAGGCAGCTGTCTAAATCCTAGCCACATAGCCCCTCTGAATTCAAAACTTTTTTCCGGGAGTGCATACTCAGGATCATCCAACGAAACATCACCATAATAGACATCAGTATCCGGTATTTGTCCATCACGCGAAAGCTTGCCGATATATTTCGTCGTTGACTTTAAATTGAGCTTATCGCTTCTAAACAAGAAGTTTGGAATTCCGCCTTCGGCTATGGTGCACAACATTGCGCCTACTGCAGCCGTAGTTTTTGGATCATCAATGCATCCTAACCTATGGAATGGATACCAGTTACCACTTCTAAATCCATGCATCTGTATAACTCTATCTGGTGGAACCGCCATGAGTGACTTCACTGTGGAGACAATACCTTTTAACCTTGAGGGGCGGCCCGTTAGTAATAGTACATCGACGTTATAAACATACACTAGCTCACATAAAGCCTCTAATGCACGATTAATTTCGGTTCCTGATAGTACGGTATTGTGGAGAGCCTTTAAATCTACGGGCACCTGTATGTTAGCAAGACTGAAGCCAATTGCGCCTGCGGAATTCGCTGCCTCATTAATAAATGCCGTCACATTATGTGAAGGTGGTGACGGGAGTAAATCAATTAATGCTTTCTTTTCGGGCTCTAATGATACAACCTTATCAATATTTTCATAAGCATGGAGCAACGCTAAGCCTGCTGGAGACAAGACCTGGGTGGTGAACTGACGACGCAAGGTTTTAAACTGAATATCTTCATTGGCCCTATCGCCACCAAATAATTCTTGAGTAAGGCTGGTTGGATCTGAAAGTCCGCAAATCTTCAACTCATCTTCAATTGCGGTAATGACGTGCGATTGAATAATACGCTTAAGAATGTCATCCCCGGCAATCGTGAAGCCTTCGCGGCATACTTGATTAGGAATGATTGTGACGTTATTCCCCTGACCCTCCAACGAATAATCAGCAATGACTAAATCAGTGGTGCCTCCTCCGATATCAATAGAGGCAACCCGCAATATATTGTCTTCCCTGACCTTGGCATCACCAAAGTGTCTCTTCAAAGATTTAAACATAGATGGCGCTGAACCGCCAAATTGTGAATTAATCATTGAATAGAGCCAAACAACTTGTCCACAGGTGGCCTCATCAAAACGAATGATCACCTCAGGGAGAAGTGGTGAGTCAGAATCCAATGGATTTCCATCTTCGTCCAAATAACCAAGTGATTGCCAAACTAATTTACATGCTTGACTGGCTCTTTTCTTCAAGATAGCTTGCTCTTGAAGCGGCATCGCTGGTGGAAGTGTCAGAACAATTTTTGTGAGAGATCTAGCCAAATCATAGTTGGGCATTCTCAATCTTTGTCCCGGAGAGTTGATCAAGCCCAAGGTTTGCGAAAGAATTTCGGCAATTGCAAACGTCATTAAGGAGCTACGAGAATAGCGAGGATTGATCACCGGGAATCGATTAGGATCATCGTTATCCAAATCGCATAATGCATCGCCAGACTCATTAATTAAGCCGACAAAGATCCCTTCATTTGCCAGCGGCTCCAAAGAATGTAAATCAGGTTGATTAAACCTCCAATCTAAAGGAAAGGAAGATTCATCCCATAAATATCTTTTTGGGCTAGCTAAACCAGTTGCACCCTCTGTACCTCTTCGCTTGGAGGCTAGCCTAGTCGCTTCTGAGCCAACCCTAGTAAAGGTGGGCCAAATAAATGCTTCGTTACGACCACTCTCAAGAGAATAGGAGTTATAACCAAATTCAACCTGAGAAAACTCGACCCTACTCTCAAATGGGTCTGAGTAAACTAAGTGGGTCTCACCAAGATCCCTCAATTCCAGCGTGTATGAGTTTGCTAAATTTCCACGCTGATCAGGATGCTTCTCTAGTACTACCGCACAGGTTCTTGAGTTGCCAATATCTAAAATTAAGTTGGCTTCAACAAAAGGCTTGCCGCTATGTTGTGAATTAGCAAGCAACTTAATTTTTGGAAGTCGGACACGCTCCGATATGATGTTTAATACATGCAAATACTTAGCTAAGGCTTCTGTAGGCCACTCTTCAATTTTTTCTCTAATCTGCTCTTTGGTCAATGGAATATTTTTATTATTAACTAAGCCTTCAGCCCAGCTTTGATTAATCCACTTTTCTACCCAACCTAACCCAATAAATGAATTTAGATGGTCGTCCTGAGCATCTAAGCCAAAGACTTTGCCGCTAATAATATCTTCACTCGTAGGAGTTAAATAGTTAGCACCTGCTTTTTTGGGGATATTCGTATCAAAAGCAAAAGTCAAACGATAAAAATTTCCATCTTCATCAGGCGCGTCTAATTGCTTAATTCGCACCCTTACCCAATTTAATGGCCCATTCATGAAGCTGCCATCTGAATTCATTTGGAAAAAAGGAATTGGCAGCCATTTGGAATTAAATGCTTTTAATGACTCGGATCCAGTAGAAAATAAATTGACTGGGCCTGTATATTTTTCAGTTTTAGATCTGTATAGATTTCCTGCAGAATCTTGGGAAAGCAGTATTGGAAGCTGAGTAGTGGTTCCATCAAACCTAGTAACTTGACCTTGTAAAAAATTACCCTCTGCCAGCTTCTTTGGATCATTACAGAATCCAAAATCCAGAAACTGAATGCCTGTTCCCTCAATCAAAGAAACCTGATTTTCAAACTTCGATAGTCTTGCAAGCATCTTTTTATCTCTTCTCAAATACACCATCACACTGCATTGGTTGCAACGTTTTTGAATTTGTGCATGTGAACACACAATCAGCCTGAGTTTGATTTGGCCTGACTGCGCACGTATAAGTGTTGCTCTTCCTTTTGATACCATCAGAACATCCAAGCTCTTCTTGATAAACGTTGAAGTTTTTTGAGCCACCTATATTCAGTCTTGCACCCCCAGAACAAGTCTGCCCTACCATTTGAGTTCCTGCGCGTCCATTACCGCCCGCACCTAAATCCAAATCAATAACTAATTTATTCTTAGTCTTCAAGTCTTTGAGTTCAGTAATTAAAACCCATTTACCCTCAAATACACTAAGATCATTCTTTTTTAATGCTTCAGGCGACATAACCTGTTTTTCTGGCGCCTTTGTAACGGGAAGAGGTTCAACGGGCTTTTGCACTTCCTTACAGTTTTCAGGGGCCTGAGAAACGGACGGGCAATTAAGGGGATCTACAGCTCGCTTGTATAGTGGAAAGTCTGTTCCGCATGACTTCAGCACCGCGGGAATTCCGAATAGCAATAGCGCCGCCAACACCAACCACCAACCAAACCTCTGCCACCAGGACCTCTTAGGGGATAGACTTGTAGGATGTTCAAGCGCCGCTGGAATTACAGGTGAAGGAATATTGACTTTTAAAGCGGAGGCTCTGGAAAGAGGATTATTTTTAAATCCCCAAAAAGTAATTACTGGTCGGCCATTTATTACAAAAATTTGTTCATCATTTGGATAGGATTTTGCAGAATCTAATAATGAAGCGTAAGTTCTAGCAGCTTCGGTTCCGATTTCATTCTTAAGTCGCGAACCAAATTGATCGATGGATGCAAAACGCGTAGCAATGATTTCTTTAATCTTTACTTGATCGTCAGGAGAGATCTGTTGAAATCTAAGAGCATTCCCTTCAATTGGGCTGTACCAGTCAAGCTCGTTGGTTTTATCATTTCGCACTGGGATTGCAAAGATTTGCGCAACAGGCTCACCCAATTCTTTTTGCAATAAAGTACGAATTTGCTCGGCTGCCCTGTATATAGAATCGCCTCCAACCCCTAATGCTTCATGATCAGATAAAAAGCCGGATATTAACTTAGCATTTGATGTGTCCATAATTATTTATTCAACGTTTCTCTAACAATTTTGTTCACATCTGGCACTGCAGGACCAGAGGATGAGGGTCTCGGTGTATTACTTGGCGGAGCTTTGGAAGGCTGCGGATTAGATGACGGAGTTGAGGCTGGTGGGGCAACTGGAGCTGGTGAATTTGATTTAACCTCTGCCGGAGGGTTTGCCTGAGTTGGAGTGCTTGGCTTGGCTGGTACAGAAGGATCCCTGGTAAAAAAATATCCAGCAATTCCAATTCCCAATAATCCCAATCCAATTGCAACAAACAAAATAGGGGAAGTTTTGTTCTTTTCCTTAACAGTAGCACCCAATACGGATGCTTTGTTTTCAGACTCCTGAGGCGGCTGAGTAGCACTAGGTAAATCAGGAAGACTAATTACTTTTTCAGGATCGCTAGCAGCAGCCACTGGAGTCTCTACAGGCACTTCCCGGACTGGAATGACGTTAATTTGAGTCCTAGCAAAAGCTTCTGGCAAATCGGGCAGTTCGCCGCTTAGTGAGGTAGGTGCAACTAAGGACGCCGCAGTCTTTTTAGCGCCATCAGGCCTATCGGAAATAACACCACCAGAGAGCACACCAGCGCAGACTTTGCCGCCATCTCTTTTTGCAGAAATTCGATAATTGGTAAAACTGAGATGTTTAATGATTGAGGCTTCCAAACTAACCCAGACCAATTCACCAACTTCAATACTACTCTGGGGATCAAGATTGGCTGTAAACCAATGGTCGGCAGATTGCCAGCCATTAAAGCCTAAAGTGTTGTCAGTTGATCCTGCCTTCTGAATCATGAATTTAATAGGGCCATTCCCATCTCCACATTCCACCTGCATATCGGCTGAGTTTGAAGCCCCATTTATTGGGGTATATAGTTTGGTCTTAAAAATAACAGCCTCTAAATGATAAATAGTTAAAAATGGCGCTCTAGATAGCACAAAATAGACATTTAATTGAATCTATATACTAAACCAAGCTTTTTAATGATTGCTCTTAATCTGGGCTTTAATTATCAGAATTATGATAATTTTTGCTATAAATAAAGAAAAACCCTAATGAGCCCGCTCTTCCAATATATCTAGAATATAGACGCCCAAGAAACGACCTTCTTAATTCATGTAATTATGAGAAATTATGTGCTTAAATTAGTACCGATGAGCCTAGATGGTGTCTGTTAATCCGTAGGTCCCTGGTTCGAGCCCAGGTCGAGGAGCCAAATACCTAGTAGTAACGGGACTTTCTAGATTCCCGCCCTGTCCGCCGGTAAATAGGTCGACAGCGTAAGTAAGCGTCCAACG
>Ga0316228_1004151_pt1 | contig 11042 bp, 7 predicted proteins | sample TBH18021metaG_FD_206005 | JGI IMG/M metagenome (GOLD analysis project Ga0316228, IMG submission 206005) | Freshwater microbial communities from Trout Bog Lake, Wisconsin, USA - TBH18021 | ecosystem: Environmental > Aquatic > Freshwater > Lake > Hypolimnion/Profundal zone | place: USA: Wisconsin... | reverse complement strand
GCCCGGAGGGCGCGGCATGGCCGGGACGCGAAAGGGTCTCAGCGCCTCGGCGGTCACCACCCACGGCGAGATGGAGGTGAGAAAATTCTTGGCGAGGAACGGGCCGAGCGGCTGATATTCCCACGCCTGGAGGTCGCGCGCGGACCAGTCGTTGAGGAGGCAGTAGCCGGCGATGTGCTCGCCCGCCTCGGCGATCGGGATGGGGGAGCCTAAGCGGTTGCCACGCCCGATCCAGAAGCCGAGTTCGAGTTCGTAGTCGAGACGGCGCGAGGGGCTGAACACCGGCGCCTCGGCCTCGGGAGCCTTACGCTGGCCCGAGGGACGGATCACCGGCTCACCCGACACGCGCACGCTCGATGCCCGGCCGTGGTAGCCGATGGGGACATATTTGTAGTTGGGGAGCAGCGGCTGGTCGGGGCGGAACTGCTTCCCGACGTTGGTCGCGTGATGAATGCCGACATAGAAATCGGTGTAATCGCCGATGAGGCACGGCAGGTGCATTGTCGCCTCGGACTGGCCGAGCAGCATGGGCTCGACGTCGTCGCGGTAGCGGGTGTCGCTGAGCAGCTCGGACAGACGATGGCGGAGCGCGCGCTGCGCCTCGGGACCACGGGCGAGCCAGGCGTTGAGGACGGGATGGGCCAGGTCCTCGCGATGCTCCTCGTCGAGCAGGTCGGCGGCTTGCGTCAGGTCGAGGATGAAATCGCCGATCGCGACTCCGATGCGGCGCCCCGCCCCTTCGGCGCTGAACACCCCGAGCGGCAGGTTCTGGATGGGAAAGTCACGGTGGCCGTTGGCGCTGGCGACCCAGCTGGCGCGCGCGGGATCGTGGGTGTGGTCGAGGTTGCTCACGGAAGTGTCGCTTTCGGGAAGTCGGCCCAGGCGAGGTCATAGTCGCTCTGCGCGGCGGCTTGGCTCGCGGCGGTGACCTCATAGGGCCAGCAGCTTTCGACCATGAAGGCCATGGTGCCCTCGATCTTGTGGGGCTTGAGGTCGGCCTCGGACGCCTTGCGCCAGGTGTCGACGTCGGGACCGTGGCCCGCCATCAGATTGTGGAGGCTGAGCCCGCCGGGCGAGAAACCGTCGGCCTTGGCATCATAGGCGCCGGTCAAGAGCCCCATGCATTCGCTCATCACGTTGCGGTGGAACCAGGGCGGGCGGAAGGTGTCTTCGCCGACCATCCAGCGCGGGGGGAAGATGACGAAGTCGGCGTTGGCGCGGCCGGGCACCGACGAGGGCGAGGTGAGAACGGTGAAGATCGACGGATCGGGATGGTCGAAGCTGACCGTGCCGATGGTGTTGAAGGCGGCGAGGTCATAGCGCCACGGGGCAAGGTTGCCGTGCCACGCGACGACATCGAGCGGGCTGTGGTCGAGCGTCGTGGTCCACAGGCGGCTATCATATTTCTGGATGACCTCGGTCGGCTCGTCACGGTCCTCGAACCAGGCGACCGGGGTTTCGAAATCGCGCGGGTTGGCGAGGCCGTTGGCGCCGATCGGCCCCAAGTCGGGAAGCCGGAAGGGCGCGCCGTAATTTTCGGTGAGGTAACCGCGCGCGCGGCCGTCGGGCAGGCGGACCTGGACCCGCACGCCGCGCGGGACGAGCGCGATCTGTCCGGGCGCGACCGCGATCCGGCCGAATTCAGTGATGAGGTCGAGGCGGCCGTCCTGCGGCAGGAACAGGAGTTCGCCGTCGGCCGAGAAGAAGACCCGCGCCTCCATGTCGCGGCTTGCGGCATAGCGGTGGAGCGCCACCCCCTCGAGCTCGAACGGTGCGCGGTTGAAGACGGCGGTGACCAGCCCGTCGACGAAGTCGGTCCCGGGCGCCGCCTCGGGCAGCGGGTTCCAGCGCAGCCGGTTGGGAGCCTGCGGGCCGGGGCTACGCTCGAAGCTCAGTCCGGGCGCGCCATCATAGGGTTTGAAGGGATGATGATCGGCGGTCGGGCGCAGGCGGTAGAGCCAGCTGCGCCGGTTCTCGTGCCGCGCCATGGTGAAGGCGGTGCCGGATAATTGCTCGGCGTAGAGGCCGAAGGCGGGGCGTTGGGGCGAGTTGCGCCCCTGCGGAAGCGCGCCGGGAACAGCTTCGGTGGCGAAGTGGCCGCCGAAACCGGTGAGGTAAGCGGGGGAAGCCTGGCTCAGCATGCGGCTGCTCTACGCCGGGCGGGGGGATGTGGGAAGGTGGGGGAGGCGCCCCCTCGCCCCGTCGCCCTGAACTTGGTTCAGGGTCCATCTCAACGACCACCTTGTGAGTGACGAGATGGATGCTGAATCAACTTCAGCATGACGGTTGAAGGGGTGATCAGGTCTTAATTGACGTTGACGTTGATCGAGTCGGGGACCTTGATCTCGGTCTTGTTGCCGCCGAAGCCCAGATTGTCGCGGAAGACATAAGCGAGGACGAGCAGCACGAGCACGAGCAGCACGACGGCGATCACGCCGCCGCCACCGCTGCCGCGGTCCGTGACAATGGTGGTGCGTTCAACGGTCCGGCCGGTGTCGTCGACACCGTCATTATTGAGATCGGCCATGTTATTCCCTCCTGTTTGGCTGGCGTAACGAACGAAGCGCGCGCGGCCCCGTTCCGTCGCGTCCCGCTTCCGGTCAGCGTAACCTCAGTCGTTGGCGGCGCGGCGCCGGCGCGGCGCGGACGGACTGGCGAGTTCGTGGCACAGGAAGCGGCCCTTGATGGCCTGGTTGAAGAACCGCCCTTTGGAGGATGCGCCGACGAATTCCTCGGCTACCGTGGGCGGAACGCCCAGGTAGAGGAAGCGGCGGCCGGTTGCGAAGCACAGCTCGAGCGCCCGCTCGTCCGGCCAGTAACGTGCATCGCGGATCAGGCTCGACGCCATAATGGTGCCAACGCAAAGGCGATGGTGAGGACTCATCGTTGCGACCAGCCGAGTCAGGCGCGAGTCGAGCCGTTAACTAAACATTTTGGTAACCTTGTCCTGCCACACGATCACCGCAGAAAACTCGGTAAAAAGGTCGGTGGGATCCCATGGATAATTTTCGCGACTTCGCCAGCGAGCTCGAGCCGGCGTTCGGCAGCCATGCGGCGGACGCGCCCGAGGTCTTGGACGATGCCGAAGAGCGGCGGATGCAGGTCAAGGCCTACAATTACTGGATCTCGCTCCTCAATGGACGCGATTTCCCCTCGATCGAGGATCTCGAGCCCGCCAGCATCGCCGAGTTCGCCAAGCATAGCGTGCTGATCGACTTCACCAGCGGCCCGGCGAGCGCGACCACGGCCTATGTCGGGGCGGCCCTGCGCCGCGAATGCGACCTCGACCCCGACAGCGACCGACTGGGCGACGCGCCCGCGGGTTCGCTGATGGCGCGGCTGCCCGGCTACCACGACCAGATCCTCGACAGCCGCGCGCCGGTCGGGTTCGAGACCAGCTTCCGCAACCAGCGCGGGCAGGGCCAGGCCTATCGCGGGATCCTGATGCCCTTCTCGTCGGACGGCGACACGATCGACTTCGTCTACGGCGTGTTCAACTGGAACGAGGTCGACGTGGTCGAAGAGGCCGACCCGGTCGCAGCGCACGGGGCGGACGACGAGGTGCTCGACCTGACCGAGGCGCCCGCGCCGGTCGCCGGGCTCGACCAGCTGATGGGCCGTGCCTACCATGAGGACGCCGACGAGGCGCCGATCTATGGAGAGCAGGACGAGGACATCTTCGAACTGGCCGAGCCGATCGAGAAGCCTGAGGACGTGCTCGACCTGTCGCTCGAAGCCGACGAGGAGCCCGAGCAGGCTGGTCCGTCGGCCGAGGAATTCGCCCCCGTTCCCTTCGCTCCCGTCGACCGGCAGGACGAGGTCGATGAGGCCCCGCCGCCGCCGCCGCTGGCGTCGAGCGAGGAGATTTTCGCCGAGGAGCCCCAGCCCTGGCACCAGGAATTCGCCGCCTACAGCACGCCCGAGTTCCGGGCCGAGGACGCGATGCACGACGATGCGGCGATCACGCCCAAGTCGTTCAGTCCCGCGCCGCATTCCTTCGAGCCCGCGCCCCGGCCGTTCGCTGACGACGACTTTCACGCGTCGGCGGATGAGGAAGTGGCGGATGAGGCGGTGGCCGCCGAACCCGCGCCACTGCCGGTCGCGACCATCACCTCAATCTCGATCGGCGATGTACCGGTGCCGATCGAGCCGATCGCCGACGAGGCGCAATTGTCGGCCTGGCACCGCGAGGCGGCGGACACCGATTTGGGTCAGGACGAGCAGGGCGAAGCGAGTCTCGACGAGTGGCTGACTGCTGCCCGCGCGACCGCCGAGGACGCCAAGGCCGCCGATGGACGCAGCCGCCAGGCGCTCTACCGCGCGCTCGCCGAAGCCTATGATTTCGCCTGCGCGGCGGTCAGCGCTCCGCAGGAATATGACCGGCTGCTCGCCGACAGCGGGATCGCGGTGCAGGCGCGGGCGCCGATGACCGCGGTCGCCAAGCTCGTGTTCGGGGCCGATTACGACAAGGCGCGGCTGACCGAATATGCCGCCGCCCTCTCCTATGGCGCGCGCCAGGGCGTCGAGAGCGGCGAGTTCCTGCCCTTCATCGAGACGATGGAAGGCGGTTTGAAGGCGATGGTCGAGGCCGAACGGCGCGAGCGTCGTCCCACCAGCCAGCCCGCCGCCAACTGGCGCGACCGGGCAATCAGCCGGCTGCGCCAGGCCGAAGTCCAGCCGCTCGACCGGCTCGCGGGGAATGGCGAATTCGCGCTGGTGCTGGTGCGCCGCGGTGCCGACGGCACGGTCGCCCCCGTGGCGGCGGTCGCCGACGACGCGCTGCTCGAGAAGGCGATGAAGAAGGCCGCGCACTAAGCGCACCACAGCGGGCAGGGTTGTCCCCCTGCCCGCCCCGTCCTAAAGGCCCGGCCATCCTTCATAGTCCCGGGCACGTACAAGCATGCAGGCAGGTGAGCGCGTCGCGCCGTCCCTCGAAGACCAGTTGCGCGAGGCCCTGATCCGGGGCGCGTTGCCCGGCGAGACCGCGGATTTCACCGCCCAGGAGCAGGAAGAGGCGGCGCGGTTCGTTGCCGAGGTGTCGGCCACGCGCAAGCCGGGCGATGTCGCGCTCAAGCTCCAGTCGCTTGGCGGCGAAGCCGGACGGCGAACCATGCGGTTGGCGGTCGTCAATGACGACATGCCCTTCCTGGTCGACAGCGTCGCCGGCGTGATCGCGGGCCACGGACTGACCGTCCGCCGGCTGCTCCACCCCATCCTCCACATCGACCGGCATGCCGACGGCAGCCTCAAGGCGATCGGCGAGGGCAAGCCGGAATCGCTCATCTATGTCGAGCTCGACCGGGCCGACGCGCGCGGGCGGCAGGAGTTGGCGCACGACGTCGAGGCGGTGCTGGCCCATGTTCGCAGCGCGGTCAGCGACTGGCGCGCGATGCGGGCGCAGATGCAGGCCGACGCGGCGACGCTCGAGGCCGACGACGCCGAAAATGCGGCGCTGCTCCACTGGCTCGCCGACAATCACTTCACGCTGCTCGGCCACGCCGATCTCGATGCGCAGGGCCAGGTGACCAACGGCCTCGGCATCCTGCGCGACGAGCGGCTCGAATTGTGGGACGGCGGCCTCGGCACCGCCGCCTTCGCGCATCTCTCGAGCGAGGATCGGCGGGTACTGATCCTCAAGGCCGACCGCATCTCGCCGGTGCATCGCCGGGTGCCGCTGGACGTGGTGCTCGTTCGCCGCGCCGACGGGACGGTGTCGCTGCACGCGGGCCTGTGGACCAGCGCGGCGCTGCGCTCGCCCCCGCTCGAGGTGCCGGTGCTGCGCCGTCATCTCGCCGCGCTCGACCAGGAATTCGGCTTCGCCCCGTCGAGCCACGGCGCCAAGGCGCTGGCGCATGTCATCTCGACCCTGCCGCACGACCTGCTCGTGTCCTTCGGAGCGGCCGAGGTGCGCGCCGCCGCGCTGACCGCGATGAGCCTGGCCGATCGGCCGCGCCCCGCGCTGTTGCTGCTGCCGGGCGCGCTTCGCCGGCACCTGTTCGCTTTCGTCTGGCTGCCCCGCGACGAGCTCACCACCCGCCGCCGCCTGGCGATCAGCAAGATGATCGAGGAAGCGGTGCTGAGCGAGGTGCAGAGCTTCTCGGTCGAGCTGGGGGACGGCGAGCTGGCGCTCATTCGCCTAACGCTCGGCTTCGATCCGTCGCGTCCGCTGCCCGATGTCGCCGCGCTCGACCGGCAGCTGGTCGAGATGGTGCGCGGTTGGGCGCCGTCGGTCGAAGGTCAGCTGGTCGAACAGGTCGGCAGCGGCCGCGCGACGCGGCTGGCGCTGAGCTACCTGCCGCAATTCCCCGAGGGCTATCGCCTGCGCACGGGGGCCAGCGAGGCGGCGGCCGACATCCTGCGGCTGTGCGCGCTTGACAGCGATCAGCAGCGCGGCGTGCGCCTGCTCCGGCTCGAGGGCGAGCGCCCGGGCCAGCTGCGGCTCAAGGTCTATCGCCAAGGATCGATCGTGCCGCTGTCGGACGCAGTGCCGGTGCTCGAGAACTTCGGCTTCCGCGTGCTCGAGGAGCAGCCGACCGCGCTTGGCGACGGCAGCCTCGGGCATATCCACGACTTCCTCGTCGCGCTTCCCGAGGGCCATCATACCGAGGCGCTGCTGAAGCGCGCCGAGGTCATCGAGACGGCGATCGGCGCGGTGCTCGAGGGCCGGGCGGAGAATGACGAGTTCAACCAGCTCGTCCTGCTCGCCGACCTCGATCCGCAGCCGGTGGTCTGGCTGCGCGCCTGGTTCCGTTATCTGCGCCAGACCGGGGTCGCTTACGGCCTGCTGACGATGGTCGAGGCGCTGCGCCGCTCGCCCGGCGCGACCCGCGCGCTCATTCGCTGGTTCAATGCCGCGCACGATCCGGAGAACCGCACTGACCGTGAGGCTGAGGTGGCCCGCGCGAACGAGGCGTTCGATGAGGCGCTGACCACCGTCAAGGCGATCGACGACGACCGCATCCTGCGGCTGTTCCGCAGCGTGGTCGCGGCGACGCTGCGCACCAACGCCTTCGCGCCCGCGGCGGCCGAGGCGCTGGCGTTCAAGCTCGACCCTACCAAGGTGCCGGGCCTGCCCGCGCCCATCCCCTACCGCGAGATCTGGGTCTATTCGCCGCGCGTCGAGGGCATCCACCTGCGCGGCGGCCCGGTCGCGCGCGGCGGCCTGCGCTGGTCCGACCGGCGCGACGATTTCCGCACCGAGATCCTCGGCCTGATGAAGGCGCAGCTGGTCAAGAATGCGGTGATCGTGCCGACCGGCGCCAAGGGCGGCTTCTATCCCAAGCAGCTGCCCTCGCCCACCAACCGCGACGCGTGGCTGGCGGAAGGGACCGAAAGCTACCGGATCTTCATCCGCTCTTTGCTGTCGGTGACCGACAACATCGTCGACGATCGTGTCGTGCACCCCGAAAGCGTGGTCATCCACGACGGCGACGATCCTTATTTCGTGGTCGCCGCCGACAAGGGCACCGCGACCTTCAGCGACGTCGCCAACCAGATCGCGCTCGATCGCGGCTACTGGCTAGGCGACGCCTTCGCCAGCGGCGGGTCCAACGGCTACGACCACAAGGCGATGGGAATCACCGCCAAGGGTGCGTGGATCAGCGTCCAGCGCCACTTCAAGGAAATGGGCATCGACGTCCAGTCGCAGCCCGTGCGGGTGATCGGCTGCGGCGACATGTCGGGCGACGTGTTCGGCAACGGCATGCTCTTGAGCAAATGCCTCAAGCTGGTCGCCGCCTTCGACCATCGCCACATCTTCATCGATCCCAACCCCGATCCCGCCGACGCGTGGCGCGAGCGCCAGCGCTTGTTCGAGCTGCCGCGCTCGAGCTGGGACGATTACGACCGCAAGGCGCTGAGCCCGGGCGGAATGATCGTGCCGCGGACCGAGAAGTCGATCCGGATCACCAAGGAAGCGCGCGACGCGCTGGGCATCGACGCCGAGACGCTCGACCCGGCCAGCCTGATCAACGCGATCCTGAAGGCGCCGGTCGATCTCATCTGGTTCGGCGGCATCGGCACCTATGTGAAGGCGTCGAGCCAGGCCAACAGCAGCGTCGGCGATCCGACTAACGACGTGCTCCGGGTCGATGCGAGCGAGCTTCGCGCCAAGGTCATCGGGGAAGGCGCGAACCTCGCCATCACCCAGGCGGCACGGATCGAATTCTCGCTGCTCGGCGGGCGCTGCAACACCGACTTCATCGACAATTCGGCGGGCGTCGATTGTTCGGACAATGAGGTCAACATCAAGATCCCGCTCAACAAGGAGATGATCGAGGGGCGCCTGACCGAGGGCGACCGCAATCTCCTGCTCGCGCGGATGACCAACGACGTCTCCAAGCTGGTGCTCGAGGACAACCGGCTGCAGACGCTGGCGATCTCGATCGCCGAGCATGGCGGGGTGGCCGCGCTGCCCGCGCAGGTGCGGACGCTCGAACTGCTCGAGGAAAGCGGCCGCCTCGACCGCCGGGTCGAGGGGCTCGACAGTTCGGACCAGCTGCTGCGCCGCGCCGCCGACGGGCGCGGCCTGACCCGGCCAGAATTGAGCGTGCTGATCAGCCTGTCGAAGATCGCGCTTCAGGCCGCGGCCGAGAAGAAGAATCTCGCCGACGACGAGCTGATGCACCCGCAATTGCTCGAGGCCTTCCCGCCGGCGATGCGGCGGTCGCACCGTGAGGCGATCCTCGCCCACCGGCTGCGGCACGAGATCGTCGCGACCAAGGTCGCCAACCGCTTCGTCAACCGCCTTGGTCCGAGCACCGCGCTCGACATGACCGAGGAGGAAGGGGCGAGCCTGGGTCAGGTGGTGGTCGCGTTCCTCGCGGCCGAGCATCTGCTTCAGCTACGCGTGCTGTGGGACCGGATCGACGGCGCCGACGTCACCGAGGAGGCGCGGCTCGAGCTGTTCACGCTGGCCGCGACGAGCATCCGTGCGCACATCGCCGACATCCTGCGGGCGGGCGGCGGTGAGACCAGCCTCGGCAAGCTGGTGGCGCTGCTTGAACCGGGGATGAGCAAGGTCAATTCGGCCGCTCGCTACATCATCCGCGAGGAAGTCCGCCACGAGGCGGCCGAGCGGCGCGAGCGGCTCGAAGCGCTGGGCGCGAGCCCGGAGATCACGCGCGGGCTGGTCAAATTGTTCGAGCTCGACGGCGTGTTCGGGATCGCCGCGCTCGCCGCGCGCAAGGACACCGACGAACTCAAGGTCGCCCATGCCTATGTGCGCCTCGGCGAGGCGTTGGGGATCGACTGGGCGACCGGGCAGATCGGGCGGTTCGCGCCGGCCGACCAGTGGGAGCGGCTGCTGGTCGCCGGACTGGCGCGCGAGTTCGAGCAGCTTCGCCTCGACTGGCTGTCACGCAGCCGCGGCGACGATCCCGAGGCCTCGGTCGATCGCTGGTGTGAACGCCACGCGCCGCGGATCGAGCAGTTCCGCGAAGTGGTGGCGCGCGCCCGGGCGAGCGCCACTCCGACGGTGCCGATGCTCGCGCAGATCGCCAACCAGGCGCGGATCCTGCTGTCGCGGTAACGACGATGGTGATGGCGAGCCGAAGGCGAAGCAATCCATTGCGGCGGTGGAGATGGATTGCTTCGCTCCGCTCGCAATGACGGCTAGGGCCTGAGCCATGCACCTGCTCCTTCTCACCCCCGACACTTCCTATCCCGAGCCGTTCGAATGGGCATTCGAGGTCCAGGCTGATGCCCTGCGCCAGGCGGGGGCACAGGTCAGTGCGCGGCCGTGGTCCGAGGCGGGTGAGCTGGGCGCGTATGACGCGGTGCTGCCGCTCGTCGCCTGGGGCTATCACCTGCAATATGCCGAGTGGCTGGCGTTCCTCGACCGGGCCGAGCGCGAAGCGCGGCGGGTCATCAATTCCGCTCCGCTGCTGCGCTGGAACAGCGACAAGGTCTATCTCAAGCAGTTGGGCGCGGCGGGCGTGCCGACGGTGCCGACGCTCGAGGTCGATCACCTTAACGAGGCGGCGCTGGCGGCCGCGTTCGTGGCGCTCGGCACGCACGAGGTGGTGGTGAAGCCGCCGGTGTCGGCGGGCGCATCGGGCACCTACCGGCTGCGCGAGGGCGAGGCGGCGCATGTGCCCGAGGATGTGCATGGGGCACGGATGCTGATCCAGCCGTGGCTGCCGACGATCCAGACCACCGGCGAATATTCGCTGATCCTGTTCGGGGGCCAACTCAGCCATACGGTGGTAAAGCGCCCGGTCGGGAGCGACTTCCGGGTGCAGCCCAATTTCGGCGGCGAGACGGTGGCGTGCGATCCGCCGGTGGGCGCGCTGGCGCTCGCGCAAGCGGCGCTGGCGCTCGCGCCCGCGGCCCCGACCTATGCGCGGGTCGATCTGGTCGAGGGTCTGGACGGAGACTTGCAGGTGATCGAGCTCGAGCTGATCGAGCCGGCGCTGTTCCTGCATTGCGCCGAAGAGGCCAAGCCCCGCTTCGCCGAGGCGATCATCTCGTCAGTGGGAGCGTAGCGAGCGCGAACGATCGGTTCGCCTACCGCTCGCGTTGACGATGAACGCTAATTGCCCAGCGCGCGGCCGAACAGCCACTGGCGCAGAGCCGAGGTGAGGTTGGGCGGGCTGGGCACTTTCAGACGCTCCTCATCGATCATTGCGACAAGCGCGTTGACCGGCAGCGCCATGTCCCCCGCCGCGATTTCGAGCGCGCGCCAGAACAAGGGCTCGAGGCTGACGCTGGTCTGATGACCGGCGATGAGCACGCTGCGCTTGACCGGCGGGGCGTAGGTGAGGGTTTCGGGCAAGCGGCTGTCCTGTGTGGGCCGCCACGAAGTAAATTCGTGGCGCCGGTCCTGTCGGCGTCTTCAACGCCGCAGGCCGGCCGGCGCTCCGCGTCTCTCGCGCAGTGTGCCAAGCTGATGCTTGGCCGCACTGCGCTCGGCACGTCGCTCAGTACATGTGCTGGCCGCCGTTGATCGACAGGGTCGAGCCGGTGATGAAGCCGCCGTTGACGTCGCACAGGAAGGCGACGCCGCGGGCGATCTCCTCGGCCTTGCCGAGGCGGCCGACCGG
>Ga0316228_1004149_pt1 | contig 11047 bp, 10 predicted proteins | sample TBH18021metaG_FD_206005 | JGI IMG/M metagenome (GOLD analysis project Ga0316228, IMG submission 206005) | Freshwater microbial communities from Trout Bog Lake, Wisconsin, USA - TBH18021 | ecosystem: Environmental > Aquatic > Freshwater > Lake > Hypolimnion/Profundal zone | place: USA: Wisconsin... | reverse complement strand
CCATATTCAGGCGCACCTGCTTTCCAGGAAAATAACAGTCAGTGATCTGGTTCAGATAGATACCATAGCCCGGAAAATGCCGGTTAATGACAAGGACCTGAGTCTTCAATGTAATTGTTCGGATGCCGATAAATTAAAGTTGTGGATCGCTGAAAATCAGGCGATTTTAATTGAACGCGGCTCGTTCAAAGCGGCAGTGGGCCGCTCGCCGGGCTGTGCTGACAGGCTGGCTGACTATCCAGCCGTTCTGGCACTGCTTCAGAGTGCGTATGAAGATGGCGTCATTGGCGAGAGCTATTTCCAGGATCTCCCGCTTGCGACGATTTTTGCCCTGAACACGATGTTGTCGTCCCGTGCGCCAGGCATCGTTACGCTGCTTGAAAAACACGGACACAACATTGTGCTCAGATTTGGTCGGGCGCTGTTGGTCGCCTTGGCGCATCAACGAAAAATGCATCCTCTTATCGAACGCGGCGCAATGACGCTGGAAATCCTTACAGCGCTGGATGGCATCTTAAAACGCAAGCAGCTTGACAGTCGCGCCTTGACCGGTGACTGCGATTTGTCCGATATCGATGCCATCAAGGCGTGGATAGCGCGAAACCGTTAAACCATACTCCGGGAGATCAGTCATGTTCGCACTAACGATGCCACCACAGCCCCGTTTTACTTCGCCAATTCTGCCCTTGGATGTTTTTTCATCCGATGAAGTCATGCACCAATAAGCCCAGTTGACTTCAGGAGAATTGGCCGGGATTGCACCAACGGCCTGTGGCGCACTCAGTTTCGTGGGCGCCGAATTCTTTGGTGCCGACAAAGCGGCAAGGGAAAGGGTGATTAAAAAAGAAGGCGCCATCGCTAGCTTTGACAGATATTGCATTAACCCGGAGGTGCGCACTGCAATCGTCAGAGTGGTGAATGCCGCTGTCGATACAGGTCATCCCAATCGACTGGTCCAGAAAACGCTGGTCACCATCTTTAAAAATGCGTTGGACTTTAACTATCTGAATGAACTCATGCAAATAATTCAGGACGAGTGCGAACCATTTTATGTTGGCATCGACCGGCTTTGCAAGGACCTGGATTTGAAACATCATCTCAGATTAAACGGCGTGGCGTTTTCCTGTGTGAATGGGAAGGTGGGCCTGAGCACTGTGGTGCGCCACGTCGATCAGGCGTTTTCCAAAACAACGGTGGACGTGTTGAACCGCTATTCGTTCGCTCCGGCAATCAGCTCTGTCATCATTGGCCAGTTTCAGGAATGGGCAACATTTGAAACTGCCCTGTCGACGGTAAGCGAAACGATTGAAAGGTGTCTGAAGGCGCCCAATACCTACATGAGCTACAAGACACTCGCGTTCCTGAGAAGTGCTTATGACGAGGAAATCATCGACGTTGATTTCTTTAAAAATTTAACGTTGACGCATTGCAAGTCGCTGCAAATGATTGTTGCGGGTGGTTATGAGGAGCATCAGGAATTGGCGACCAAATCGAAAGAGGTTCTGTTAGCGCTGAGCGAAACAGTGGTTGAAATAGCGAGTTTCAATCCGGATCTGCGCAAGCTGATGAAGCTGCGAAAAATAACAGTCAGCGATCTCAGTGAGTTTGATGACGTTGTACGGAAAATACCTTTAATGCGCTCCGAGGTCCTCGCTACATGCAGTTTTTCGAATGAGAATGGCGTCAGGGGCTGGATGGCACGGCATAGAGCGGTATTGCTTGAACGCAGTTCATTCAGATCAGTATTAGCCAAAGCACCGGCATGCGCTGCAACGTTGGCAGACTACCCGGCCGTGGCAGCACTTCTCAGGAGTGGCTACGACGCTGGCATTATTGGCGAGAGCTATTTTTTAAATTTGCCGGTTTCGACCATTTTTGCATTCAACACTATTTTATTGTCCCGACATCCCGGTATAAAAACGCTGCTCGCAAAAGATGGAAACACGGTTCTGCTGCAGTTTGGCCGGGCCTTGCTGGGCGTGTTGGCGCGTGAGCGCAAAATGTATCCTCTTTTGGAGCGCGGCATCATCACCCTGGATATTCTTAAATTGATTGATGGCGTTGCAAAAACGAAGCAGCTCGACAGTCGCAGCTTAAACATGGATTGCGATTTGGGGGAGATCAATGCGATTCAGGCGTGGATTGAGGCAAACAAATAGCGGGTTAATCTGCTTTAAGCAGTTTATCTGCCTTTTTCTTGCCAAGTTTTAATGCCTGATAATCGGCAAAGGGAAGAACTGCAAAGGTGGGATGACCCTGTGCGTCTGGCAGTATTTGGACATTGGTAGGTGTTTTCATCGCGTTTCTTTATTTAAAGCGTTTTTGAGAGGCGGCAAAGAGATCGATGGGTGAAGTATATGGGCAAAAAGACACGCTTCCAATTGAAATTGATTTCCTTTGCCATGTTCAATGGAATAACAGAACTCGTTGCGCATTCGCGTAAAAAGAGGATTGATGGTTGATGCGAGGTATGATTGGGCAACCCTGATTGGGGTACAAGAAATCCGGAGCGAAATCCGCAAAGGATCTCAAGTTTTGAGCTGTCACTGATTGAATTAATTGGTCGGGACGGTGTGATTCGAACACACGACCCCATGCACCCCATGCATGTACGCTACCAGGCTGCGCTACGCCCCGACGAGGGGCAGATTATAGTGAAGTTTGTCGATAATTACCAGATGCATATCGTTTTATTGAAAAAATTTGATGAATCTTGCGCGAATACTTGATGACACGCAGTCATTGGGGAGACAATGGCGCTCTCATTTTTATTTAAACCTGAACAAATTATGACTATCAAGATCAGCTCCCATTTTGACGCCGGTGCCATTGAAGTTGTCAATGCAGCACAGGCCGGTCAGATTCAGCTCAATCTGCGCAAGGATTCCAACGCCGATTTCATGCAATGGTTTTATTTTCGCCTGCAGGGCGCGCGTGACCAGGCTGCGTCGATCCAGATATTGAATGCCGGTCAGGCAACCTATCCGGTCGGTTGGGAAGGCTATCGGGCCGTGGCCAGTTACGACCGGGAAGAATGGTTCCGGGTTGATACCGAATTTGACGGCAAGGTCATGACCATCAACCATACCCCGACCGAAGACAGCGTGTATTACGCCTATTTCGAGCCGTATTCGTGGGAACGTCATTTATCGCTGCTGGGTCGCGCCGCCTATTCACCACTGGTGCGGGTGGAAGATCTGGGCAGTACGGTCGATGGACGTGATCTGAACATGCTGGTCGTGGGTGACGAAACGGCCGAACAGAAAATCTGGGTGATTGCGCGTCAGCATCCGGGCGAAACCATGGCCGAATGGCTGGTCGAAGGCATGCTGGATGCCCTGCTGGATGCGGCCAATCCGGTAGCACGCAAGATACTGCAGAAGGCGGTGTTTTATGTCGTGCCCAATATGAACCCGGATGGCTCGGTACGCGGCAACCTGCGCACCAATGCCGCCGGTGCCAATCTGAACCGGGAATGGATGACGCCAAGCCTGGAAACCAGCCCGGAAGTGTTTCATGTCAAAAACAAAATTCATGAAACCGGTTGTGACCTGTTTCTGGATATTCATGGTGATGAAGGTCTGCCCTACAATTTTGTCGCCGGCAGTGAAATGCTCAAGGAGTTTTCCGATCTGCAGCTGGCTGAACAAACTACCTTTATCGAACATTTTGTCGCAGCCAGTCCGGACTTTCAGTCCAAGGTTGGTTACCCGGCCGATAAATATTATGAAGAAGTGCTGAAGATGGCCTCCAAGTATGTCGGTCATCATTTCAAATGCGTGTCCCTCACACTGGAAATGCCGTTCAAGGACAATATCGAATTGCCTGACGTGGTGGTGGGCTGGGATGGCGATCGCAGTGCCAGGCTGGGTGAAGCGATGTTGCTGCCGATTTTGAAACACGTCAGCCGAAACAGTTAAATGGCTCTGGAAATAGAACGCAAGTTCCTGGTGGTGGGCACACCCTGGGAATCTCTGCCGCAGGGTGCCCTGATGCGGCAGGGCTATTTACTGGCCAGCCCGGACAAAGTAGTGCGGGTGAGGATTGAAGGCGACAGTGCCATGCTGACGATCAAGGGCAAGGCGGTTGGCCTGGTGCGCGGTGAATGGGAGTATGCCATTCCGTTTACCGATGCAGCCGAACTGCTGGCGCTGTGTGAACAGCCCCTGATTGAAAAATACCGGTACCGGATTGCCTTTGACAATATGCTCTGGGAAGTCGATGTGTTCATCGGTGACAATGCCGGTCTGGTGGTGGCTGAAATCGAACTCGATTCAGAATCGCAACCATTCACCAAACCGGAATGGGTTGGTAAAGAGGTGACGCACGATGTGCGTTATCTGAATTCAAATCTGCTCAGTCACCCCTTTGTGCGGTGGTAGTTATTTCAACGCCTTGAGCATCGCTTCAAACTGCACCTGCACCGATTTGTCATGCGCCGTAATCGGTGGCACCTGCCGGTTAATATCGAGCAACTGATACACCGCCATCTGTGCCGCGCGGATCGAGTATTCCACGGTAAACACTACATCATCGGCAATTTCCACAAACTGGCTGATAAAGGCCAGATTGTTCGATTCTTTTGGTACCGGCAGCGGACGGTCGCTGTGCAGGCGCGGCATGAACATGCTGGTGATGTAGGGCATGTGGCAGGGCAGGCAGATCGCGCCCTTGACCGTATCCAGATCAAAACGCAAATGGCCGCACAGCTCAAGCAATAATTCTTCACCATTGCATTCGGACATTGGCTTGGCGACAAAATTGCCGATCCGGTCCGGTGACAGTGCATAACCCCAGAACACCTGTACGTTATCCGGCTGCGAGGCGAAGTGCGGCTGGTGCGGCACGACGATCGACATCAGCCAGTTCGAATCCTTGAAGGTAACCAGCCCGCCGGTGCCGGGCAGATTGGTACTGAAGCGGGTCAGTTGATCGACAAAGGTTGGATTGTCTTTGAAGGTGACCGTAAACGAATCCCAGAATGACTGGGCGATGCAACTGTTGAAGGCGGCCGGATTGCCCAGAGACGGGCGGCCGGCGGCCAGTTTTTCCCAGAGCGTCCAGCCACCGCTGTCGGCTTTGGTCAGCTTGATCGGTGCGGCAGTCATGGAGCCGATACTGGAGGCGTCGGTCATGGATCCATTCTGGAAAAATACCAGATCACCGGCTTCGACTTCAATCAGCGTTTGCTGGCCGGCTTGCCGGCATTCGATGCCGGTGACGGTGATGAGTTCGCTGTCGTTGTCCAGTTTCAGATCGGTGACGGTGCAATCCATGACAAACTGCACACCCTCGGCTTCCAGCCAGTGCATCAAAGGACGCACCAGCGAATCATATTGATTGAAGACCGTGCGCTTTACGCCAGCCAGTGTTTCGATGCGGGAAAATTCTTTCATGAAGCGATGCAGGTAGCGTTTGAACTCAACCGCACTGTGCCACGGCTGGAAGGCAAAGGTGGTCACCCACATATACCAGAACTCGGTTTCAAAAAAAGACGGTGAGAGCCATTCTGAAATGCAGCTGTCGCCCATATCGGCTTCATCGGCATTGCTCAGTTTGAGCAGTTCCAGCCGGTTGTCCATGGAAAAACCCATCGACGAAACAGGCACTTTGGCCCGGCGCCGGTCAACCAGGCGCGCTTTGGCGTGCGACCGATACAACTCGTTGAATTCGACGGTTTCTTCAAACACAGACTTGTCTTTGGTGACCAGTGATGGAATGGTTTTGAATAAATCCCAGGTGCATTCGTAGTTATCCGTCGTAAACATGCGTCCGCCGCGGAACGAATAGCCTGTGTCGGGATTGCCGCCGGCGTCCAGCGAACCGCCGGTCAGTGCCGAAGCTTCAAGAATGCGGATGTTCTTGCCGGCGACTTTACCGTCCCGGATCATGAATGCTGCTGCAGCCAGATTGCCGATGCCGCCTCCGATCAGGAAGGCATTGATTTGTTTGTTCATGGAATTCTTTCAATGGATGTTGACAGACTGCCAGCGGCCTGTATGTCGTGATGCCGATGAATCATTTTTGCTTCTTAGCTGCAAGTCTGCTTTGATGATTGTCAAGGGAAGCCGATTCAATTGAATCTGATTTTGCGCGCTGGGTTGGTGTTGCAGTAAGTGGGGGCATGTTCAACCAGCGCACAGTGGATGGCAATAAAGGCACTCTGTGAAATCCCCAATGGCAGACAGACGCACTGCATTTTAGTATGCCGTCCAATTCATGTTCAGACACATTGACTGTGCCTGATATCACATGATTTGTGGAATGCGGGCTGTTCCTGATCCATTAAAAAGTGTGCTGAATTCGTTAAGTGACAATCTGAAAAAAGCACTTGCGGGCAAAATAAGTGTCCAGGAAGCCGGATTTTTAGAGCGCGCGAGTATCTTCCTTCCCAGTATCGAAAAAAATGAACAAGTCGTTGTCCCGGATTTTTTTGATCTTGGAAGAGAATATGCAGTGAAACGAGAATTACGTCATTCAGAGTTCGATCCTCCCTCTCGGATGCGGGACCAGCGTTCTTCAGGGGAGCTGCCTGGCAGCGCAATACCGGGAAAAAATATGTTAGTCGGCTGGCTCCGTTGGACACGCCAGTTGTTTTCGCAGCGAAAGCGCAAGGGTTCAGGCAGGTTCAGGAGGGCGATTATTGGCAAGATGGCGCAGTGATCATTTTGGGACAGTTGCATCACGTGAAGGGGATTGAGAAATTTCCGACTCAACAAAGTACGGTGGATCAATCTCAACGTCGAATCCTTGATTGTCTGATCAGTCTGAAAGTCAAAGATGTCTATCTGGAAGGATTGGCAGAGGGGCACGACGAAATTACGCCAGAGGTGATGAAGCTTGTTAAAAAAATCTTTCCTCGCTACGAACCAGCAATGCGTTTAACCGAGGAGCAAAGAAAATTCCTGTCGCGTGGTGCGGCAGTCGTTTATGCCGGCTTGTTTGATGATGTGGTTTTGCATGCCAGCACCAGCAAGACGACTGACTTTTATGTGCGCAGCGACATGGTGCCGTGTGAGTTCCAGGAAAAATATGATCGCCGTGATTCTTCCGAAAGTTCAGAAAGCGTCAGCGGTGAATTTACACCGCTCATGCGTGGATGGTCTCGGGCCCAGCAGAAATTTCTTCTGGAAGGACGGGAAGATGAAATGGCGAAATATATCCAACGTGATCTGCAAGGTCATCCTCGCGCCGTTGCGCTGGTTGTTGGGCTTGGACACCAATTCAACACTGCGCTCAAGCGTCCAGGATTTTGCCCGCCGGTTTATCGGAAGGATTTTGGTTGAAATCGCCATCATTGAACAGCGCGCAAACGACCGCTACGTCACCATAATCCGCACGGTTGTGCGTACGGTTGGATTTACTCAGTAGAACACTGCGCAGCGTAATTGTATTGAGCCTGTTCAGCCTGCAATTGCACCTGCTCAGACTGTTGTTTGCTCAGGCCATGTTTGTTTTTTGACTTGTTCAGCTGTGCCTGTTTTCGTCTGGTATCCAGATTTTTGCACCGGTATTCACGGGCTTTGGCCTGCTGGGCGTATTGGGCTGCGCGCTGGGCATCGTGCTGCTGCTTTTGTTCCAGCAATTCATTTTCATGGTGAATCTGCTGCAGTTTTTTTTGATCGGACAGATAGCGCTGCCGCGCCGCTTCGGGATCATCGGGGGGGGCAACGTGACCGGTGAATGGTGCGGTGGTTGCATCTTCGGGACAGGGCAGATCCGTGTACGTAATGCTGCCGTTTTTGATGCACTTGGTAATGGCATTGGCAAGGTTGCTGCACAGCAGGAACAGGGCCAGCAGGGCCGAAGTGATGATGAGTGCGCGGGGCAGGGTATGCATGGGCCGTTCTTTCTACGGCAAAGGCTTGACCACCTTTCCCGGATTCATGAGGTTGTTCGGATCGAGTGCCTGCTTAATGCTGCGCATTAACTGGATTTCGACGGGACTTTTATAGCGCAGAATGTCGTCGCACTTGAGTGCGCCCAGTCCGTGTTCGGCTGAAATCGATCCGGAAAACCTGGCCACGCTGTCGTATACGACACGGTTGATGGCATTTTGTTCCCTTAAAAATGCATCGACCGAAGAATTAATCGGGGCCGAGACGTTGTAATGCAGATTGCCATCGCCGATATGGCCAAAGGTGACCATGCGGCAACCGGGAAACTGTTGCTCGAGCAGCGCGTCAGTCTGGGTGATGAAATGGCCGATGTCGGAAATCGGAATGGAAATATCGTGCTTGATATTTTTTCCTTCGGCTTTCTGCGCTTCGGAAATCGATTCGCGGATTTGCCAGAACTCCCCCGACTGAGTCAGATTGCTCGCAATCAGCGCATCGGGAATCAGTTGCTTTTGCAGTGCGGCGTGCAATACCGATTCCAGTGCCCCGGTTACTACCTCTGCGGTTTCCTGACTGGAAAATTCAATCAGTACGCAATAGGGATGGGCTCCCAGTTGCGGTTGGCGGATGGTCGGGAAATGCTGCTGCACCAGCGTCAGACTGTAGGCCGACATCAGCTCAAAGGCGCTCAGTGCGCAGTCTTTGCCGTTGCTGCGAATGAAATGAAACAGTGCCAGCGCCGCGTCGACTGAGGGCAGTGCGGCCAGCGCCGTAGCGTAACTGGCCGGTCGCGGAAACAGTTTGAGGACTGCCGCAGTGATGATGCCCAATGTTCCTTCGGCACCGATATACAGGTCGCGCAGATCGTAGCCGGTATTGTCTTTTCTTAAGCCGCGCAGGCCGTCCCAGATCTGTCCCGACGCGGTGACCACTTCCAGGCCCAGGCACAGTGCGCGTGTATTCCCGTAATGCAGCACTGCCGTGCCGCCGGCATTGGTGGACAGATTGCCGCCGATGGTGCAGCTGCCTTCAGAAGCCAGTGACAGCGGAAACAGCCGGTCTGCCGCCTGTGCGGCCTGCTGCACCTGCTGCAACAGACAGCCGGCTTCCACTGTGATTGTGTCATTCACCAGATCGGTCTGGCGTATCTGATTCAGGCGCAACAGCGACAGCACTACGGCGCGGCCACTCTGGTCCGGCACGCTGCCCAGTACCAGTCCGGTATTGCCGCCCTGCGGCACGATGGCGATCTGACAGTGGTTGCACAGTGTGACCAGTTCCGCGACCTGTTGCGTCGTGGCTGGTTTGAGTATGGCAAGGGCCGAGCCGGTGTAGCGCTGCCGGTAATCGGTCAGATAACTGCGCATGGCATCGTCACCGGTCAGGACAAAGGTCTCACCGACTACCTGCCGGCATTGCAGCAGGAACTGTTCAATGTCTTGCTCAGTTAGCTCATTCATGGCACATAGTTGGCATCATTTGCCGCCGCGGCCTTTTGCAGGGCCTTGGCCGCTTTCTTGATCGGACGCAGATAACTCAGCGTGCAGTAAAAAAATACCAGACTCAGCAGCACTTCCAGCCAGCTCAGCTGCACCGCCATGCTGGATCGGTCTGAGGTGGCGCGTACGATCCCTTCAGTGAAATACAGCAGGATCAGCATCGACGACCACTGCATGGTGTAGTTATCTTTTTTGGCAACGCCCTTGAGCGCAAACAGCAGCGGCACGATTTTCAGTACCAGCCAGGAGCCGTTGGGCCGCAGCGGGGCCAGCCACATTTCTTCGACGACGCACAGCATGATCAGCGCCAGCAGCGACAGGCTTGCTGCGCGCGCGAACAAAGCGGATTTATTGAGGGAAGTGAGATTCATTTGTGATGCAGCGCGCGCGCCGTTGTGGCCAGCCGCTCACCGAGCGTCATGGCAAGTTGCCGGCTTTCTTCCGTGATTGGTTTGCTGCCATCCGGGCCAGACCAGTGACTCGCACCATAGGGTGTACCGCCGCTGGCACTGGCCATGAGTCCGGTCTGCGCGTAGGGCAGGCCGAGCAGCAACATGCCGTGATGCAGCAGCGGCAGCATCATCGACAGCAAGGTGGATTCCTGCCCGCCATGCAGCGAACCGGTTGAGGTGAACACGCAGGCCGGTTTGCCCGCGAGGGTGCCGGAGATCCAGTCGGCGCCGGTGCCATCCCAAAAATATTTCATGGCCGAGGCCATGTTGCCAAAGCGGGTTGGTGAGCCCAGTGCCAGTGCGGCGCATTCTTTCAGATCGGCCAGTTCAACGTAGGGCGCACCGTCAGCGGGTATCGAATTTTCGACCGCTTCGCACACGGTTGAGATGGCCGGTACGGTGCGCAACCGGGCACTGCAGTGCGGCACGCTTTCGATGCCATGGGCGATGTGTTCCGCCATTTTTCTGGTGGAACCGCTGCGGGAATAATAAAGTACCAGGATGGTGAGGTGGGCAGTACGAGAAGTCATAGGCATCGGTTAATTATTGTGGACGACGGCCTGCCGCCCGGCGGTGCCGCTGCGGTGCCATCACGGTCGGGATCGCCTTGGGCAGCGTATCCGGGAAGTCGCGGCTGAAATGCAGGCCACGGCTTTCTCTGCGGGTCAGTGCGCTGTTGACGATGAGCGACGCGACATCGACCAGATTGCGCAATTCCAGCAAATTGTTGGTGATGCGGAAGTGTGCATAGTATTCGTCAATTTCTTCTTTGAGCAGCGCGATGCGGTGCTGGGCGCGTTCCAGCCGTTTGGTGGTGCGCACAATGCCGACGTAATTCCACATGAAGCGGCGCAATTCGTCCCAGTTATGGGCAATCACCACATCCTCGTCGGCATCGGACACCCGGCTTTCATCCCAGCTCGGCAACTCCGGGACCTCGACTGGACCCTGGCTGGCAATCCGCTCGGCAACCGCCTTGCCGATCACCAGACATTCCAGCAGCGAATTGCTGGCCAGACGGTTGGCACCGTGCAGACCGGTATAGGACGTCTCACCCACGGCATACAGTCCCTGCAGATCGGTGCGACCCATGATGTCGGTGACGATGCCACCGCACGTGTAGTGCGCAGCCGGCACGACCGGAATTGGCTGTTTGGTGATGTCGATGCCAAATTCGAGGCAGGTTGCGTAAATGGTGGGGAAGTGTTCTTTTAAAAATGCCGGGCTTTGATGGGAAATATCCAGGTCGACGTGATCG
>Ga0316228_1004147_pt1 | contig 11048 bp, 9 predicted proteins | sample TBH18021metaG_FD_206005 | JGI IMG/M metagenome (GOLD analysis project Ga0316228, IMG submission 206005) | Freshwater microbial communities from Trout Bog Lake, Wisconsin, USA - TBH18021 | ecosystem: Environmental > Aquatic > Freshwater > Lake > Hypolimnion/Profundal zone | place: USA: Wisconsin... | reverse complement strand
CGCCGCCGCCTTCGCGGTTCTGCGCCGCCGCCGGTGCGGGCGCACCGCGTCCCGCTGCCGCGAACTGCGCCGCGCTGCCCGGCGCCGGGCCCGGCTGGCCCGCGCCATTGGCGCCCAGCCAGACATTGCCATCCTTGTCCACCGTGATGCCGTGGTTCGAGGTCGGCCAGTCATGGCCTTCCACCCGGCCCCAGTGATGCAGCAGCGCTCCCGCGGGACTGAACTCCAGCACATCGGGCGCCGCCGTGCAGCAATCGGCCTCGCCCCGGGTGGAATAGGTTTCCTTCTGCTCCAGCGAGCCCGGCCGGTGGATGATCCAGATATTGTCGTGGGCGTCGGTGGACAGGCCGATGGTGGCGCCGATGATCCAGTGATTGGGTAGCGGCTTGGGCCAGAGCGGGTCGACCGTGAACATCGGCACCATGACGTCGCCCGCGCCTTGCGCATTGACGCCGCCTTGGAGAGCTCCCAGCAGCACGGCCAGGCTCGCGGCGGTGGTGAATTTCCGGGACCGGATGAGATGTCGCATGCATTCCTCCCTGTTTTATTATGTGAAACGCCCGCGCGCCGGGGCTTTCATTCTTCCGCGCATTCACTCCCATATTCATTGAAGGCATTGATGGCGGCCGCCATGCGGGCCGTGGCCAATTTGCGGTTCTTCTCGCTGACCAGGATGCGGTGGGTCTCCACCGGCAGGAACGACTTGCCCGGTGCGGCGCCTTGCGTCTTCGCCACGGCGACAAAGCCGGTGACGCATTTCTCGAAGGCTTCGGCCTTCGCGGCATAGGCTTTCACCGCCGCCATGCCGGCGGTGATCTGCGCGCGCGTGGCCGAGCGGCCATCCAGGGCCGCGGGCATCGCCGGCGCGCGGCAATTGTCGCCGTCATAACTGGCCAACAGCCAGGCCGGATCGGGGCGGCTCTCGGCCACCACACCATCCTTGCACAGGGCGTCAAAGGTTCGCCTGGCGGCGGGCGGCGCGGCGGCAGGCGGCGGGGGCGCGGCGCGCAGGACAAGCGGAAGCGGCGCCACCAGCGCCACCGCCAATCCGCCTGTGATCCACCAGCCCGTTCGGCTCACCGCAGCGCGCCTCCCCTGCGCAAGCAGATCATAACGCCACGGCCTGTGCCAAGCGCGGCCCCTTCCCTGCACGGAACGGAAAGACAGGATTCCGCTTATGGTGCGGTGCAAAACGCGCCAAATATCGACGCGGTTGCCGCCGCATGCTCTAGTCCCAGCCGCCAATAACAAGATCGCCGACAACGGCGCTTCGGGGGGCCGAGCATGACTGCCAAACTTCCATTGTCGCTGGGCCTGTCGCTGGCGCTGGTCGCGTGCCTTGCGGCGGGCCCTGCGCGGGCTGCCGATTACCAGACCAATCTGGGTCCGATGCCACTGGACGACGAGACCAAGGCGGTGATCGCCGGGCGCGGCGACGCCACCGCCAGTTACGATGGCAAGACCCTGGCAGTGAAGGGCAGCTTCAAGGGCTTGCCCTCCAACGCCACCGAGGCGCACCTGCTTCTCAGCCAGCATATCGGCGTGCCCGGTCACCAAGTGCTGGACCTGACCGTGACGAAATCCACCAGCGGCACGCTTTCCGGCAGCTTTGCGCTCACCGCCGAACAATCCGATGCCCTGCGAACGGGCCGCCTCTATATCCAGATCAACAGCGAGAAGGCCCCGCCCGGTTACAGCTGGGGCCCGAAAGGCACGCTGTGGGGCTGGCTGCTGCCGGCGCACAAGACTGTGGGCCAGAATGTGCCGCAACAGGGCCACTGGTTCATTCCGCAACTCGACACGCCGTCGCGCTGAAAGAAAAGATGATGCGCACGAAAACCGTTCTGCTGGCCACCGCCGCGTTGACAATGATCGTCGGCGCCACCGCTTTCGGCCCCTGGAGCGCCCGCGCCCAGAACGCCGCCGGGCCTTTCACGCAAGCCCAGGTCGAGGCAGGCCGTCAGGCCTATAACGACAATTGCGCCAACTGCCACCAGAACGACCTGTCCGGCGCCACCGATGCGCCGGCGCTGGCGGGCAACGCCTTCATGGGTGCCTGGCGGGCCCGAACCACCGAAGCGCTGTTCACCAAGATCAGCAAAAGCATGCCACCGGGGCGCGGCGGCAGCTTCGATGACGCCACCTATCTCGCCGTCACCGCCTATATCCTGCATGCCAACGGCGCGGCCGCCGGCAACGCGGCGCTGACCGCCGCGAATGCGACGGCCATCGGCAGCATCGCCAACGGCACCCTGCCCGCCGACATCGCCAACCCGCCCCGCGTGGCCGCTGCCGCACCGGCCGCCGCAGGCGCCAGCAATGTCGCCACCTCGGCAGGCTTCGCCCAGCCTGGCCAGACGGTGCGTTATGGCGATCCGGGCCGCTTCACCCTGCCGACCAGGCTTGGCGTCACCTTCAAGGGCAACATTCAGAATTATGTCCCCGTCACCGATGCGATGCTGACCCATCCTTCAGCGGGCGACTGGCTGATGATGCGGGGGAACTATCAGGGTTGGAGCTACAGCCCGCTGAAGCAGATCACCACCGCCAATGTCGATCAGCTGCAGCTGAAATGGATGTGGTCGATGCCGGAGAACGGCACGATGGAAGATACCCCCATCATCCATGACGGCCTGATGTACATGTGGGGCACCGCCAACACCATCCAGGCGCTGAATGCGAAGACCGGCGAACTGCTGTGGGAGAACCGTATCGGACCCGCCGCGCGCGCCCCCGGCCCCGGGCCGTCATCCGAAGAAACCCGCGCCATGGGTCTCTATGGCAACAATCTCTACGTCAACACGCCGCAAGGCTGGCTCTATGCCCTCGACGCGCGCACCGGCGAGGAAGTGTGGAAGACCAAGATCAACGACAATCCCAACCTGGGCAATTCCACTGGCGGCCTGATCATCATCAAGGGCCGGGTTCTGGTGGGCATGACCAACTGCGCCCGCGCCGGCACGCCCGACCATTGCTACATCAGCGCCTATGACGCACAGACCGGCAAGCGCGATTGGAAGTTCGTCACCGTGGCATTGACCGGCCAGCCCGGCGGCGACAGCTGGAACGGCATGGCCGACAATGACCGCAAAGGCGTCGAGACCTGGGTGGCGGGCACTTATGATCCCGAACTCAACACCACCTACTGGGGCACCGCCCAGGCCAAGCCGTGGCGGCGCGATCTGCGCGGCAGCGGCAGCGGCGCCACCGACTATGCCAACTCGACCCTGGCACTGAACCCCGAAACCGGCACATTGAAATGGTGGTACAACCATTCGCCCGGCGAGACCTTCGACCTGGACGAAGTCTTCGACCGCGTGCTGATCGACCATGGCAAGGAAAAATCGCTGCTGACCATCGGCAAGGCGGGCATCCTGTGGAAGCTGGACCGCGTCACCGGCAAATATCTCGCCCACACCCAGACCGTGTTCCAGAACGTCTTCACCAGCATCGACCCCAAGACCGGCCATCCCACCTACCGCGACGACATTATCGACCAGAAGGTGGACCAGTGGCTCTCCTCCTGCCCCGGCCCGGAAGGCGGTCACAACTGGCAATCGGCCAGTTATCACCAGCCCAGCGACGCGCTGATCATTCCCTTGTCGCAATCCTGCGTCTTCATGCTGGGCAACGGCTCGGAGACCTATTTCGAGATGCCCGGCTCGGACGGCAACCTGGGCCGCCTTTCGGCCTATCGCGCGAAGGACCTCAAGCCGCTCTGGTCGTTCCAGCAGCGGGCGCCGTTCCTGACCGCCGTGGTCTCGACGGCGGGCAATGTCGCCTTCGTCGGCGATTTCGACCGCGTCTTCCGCGCCGTCGATACGCGCAACGGCAAGACGCTGTGGACGACACGGCTGGGAACCACGGTGCAGGGCTATCCGGTCAGCTTCCTGGTCGATGGCAAGCAGTATATCGCCGTCACCACGGCGCTGGGCGGCGGCAGCCCGCAGCTCAAGCCCGGCACCATGCTGGGCGAAGTGCACCGCCCCGCCACCGGTTACGCGCTCTACGTCTTCGGCCTGCCAGACAAGAAGAAATAGGAAAACAGCATGCGTCTCGCTTTCATCACGGCCTTCAGCCTTTGCGCCATCGGCGCCCTGCATGCCCAGACCGCGGGCGACTGGCCGTCCTACGGCCACGACGCCGGCGCGACGCACTATTCGCCGCTGGCCCAGATCACGCCCGCCAATGTCGGCAGCCTCAAGGTCGCCTGGACCTTCCACATGCTGAACGGCGCGCCGCCTTCGGTGGGCGGCGGGGCGCCCCGCGCCCTGGCCTCCGAAGCGACACCGCTGGTGATCGGCGGCATTCTTTATCTCTCGACGCCGCAGGGCCGCATCGTCGCCATGGACGGCGCCACCGGCAGGCAAGTCTGGACCTACACGCTTCCCGGCAACGCCCGGCCCTCGTCGCGCGGCATGGAATACTGGCCGGGCGAAAAGGGCCATGATCCCGAATTGCTGTTCGGCACCTCCGACGGCAAGCTGATGGCGATCAGCACTGTCACCGGCCGCCCGGTCGCGGGCTTCGGCGAGAATGGCGCCATTGATTTGCGCACGCCCGAGGTTATGAATGGCCTCAACAACGCCCTGTCCGTGACCTCGCCGCCCATTGTTTATAAAGACCTCGTCATCACCGGCGGACAGGTGCAGGAACAACCGACCAAAGGCACGGCCGGCGATGTCCGCGCCTGGAACGTCAAGACCGGCAAGCTGGCCTGGACCTTCCATTCCATTCCGCGCGCTGGCGAGCCGGGCTACGACACCTGGGCGCCCGGCAGCACGCAGCAGCGCTCCGGCGTCAATGTCTGGAACATGATGGCGGTGGATGCGCCGCGCGGCATCGCCTATCTGCCGTTCGGCGCGCCCGCCGTGGACCGCTGGGGCGCCGACCGCAAGGGCGACAATCTTTACAGTTCGACCCTGGTGGCGGTGAACGCCGCGACCGGCAAGAAACTGTGGCACTACCAGCTTGTGCATCACGACATCTGGGACTTCGACCTCGTCACCGCGCCGGTGCTGTTCGACGTCCACAAGGACGGCAAGACCATTCCCGCCGTGGCGGCGATGAACAAGTCGGCCTATCTCTTCATTCTCGACCGCGTCACCGGCAAGCCGATCTATGAAGCGCCGGAGACGAAGGTGCCCGGCTCCAACGTGCCGGGCGAGGCGCCCTCACCTACCCAGCCGATCCCGGTGACGCCGCCGCTGGCGCGCCAGAGCTTCAATATGGAAACCGACTTCGCCGCCCTGACGCCCGAGCATACGCAGGCGTGCAAGGCTTTCGCCGCATCCAAGAAAGCCGTGGGCAGCGTCGCCTTCTCCACCATTCCCACGGGAAACGCCATCATCCGCTTTCCCGGCAGCGGCGGCGGGCCGGAATGGGGCGGCGGCGCCTTCGATCCCAAGCACAGCCTCTACATCATCAACACCAACGACATGGGCACCATCGAAGGGCTGGAACAGAAGCCCGGCGGCTATTGGGGTTCGACCGAAGGCGCCGACAGCTTCTTCATGACCCAGGACACCCATCTGATGTGCCAGACCCCGCCCTGGGGCAGCCTGACCGCCGTGAACGTCAACACCGGCAAAATCGCCTGGCGCACCACCTTGGGCGTCACCGACAGCCTGCCGCCCGCGCTGCAGAAGACGGGACGCCCCAGCCTGGGCGGACCTATTGTTACGGCAAGCGGCCTGGTCTTCATCGGCGGCACCGACGACGCCCGCTTCCGCGCCTTCGCCGCCGCCACCGGCAAGGAAATCTGGACGCACAAGCTGGACTATTCCGCCCACGCCACGCCCGTCACCTATCAGGGCAAGGACGGCAAGCAATACGTCGCGGTCGTCGCCACCGGCGGCACCTTCCTGCGCAGCCCGGCGGGCGGTGACAGCCTGGTGGTGTTCGCGTTGCCGTGATCACATCAGCCGCGACGGCCAGCCGATCCGCACCAGCAGGCCATCGGGCCCGCTGACCGCGAATTCGTACATGCCCCATTCGCGGTGACGCAATATGCCGCCGGGGCGGATGATCAGGTCCTCGACCCGCGCCGCCACGGCATCGACCTGCGGCGTGCGGATGAAGATGCCGAACGGATTATGCTCCGGCACGCGCCACGGATCGCGGCCCGCCTGAGTCAGATGCACTTCGCAGCCCCAGCCGGTCATGATGACGTAATCGGGGGCGCCGCCGGTGCGGGCAAATCCCAGCCGCTCCCAGAACGGGATCGCATTGGGCAGATCGTTGCTGGGCACGATGGCGAAGGCGCCAACCGGCGGCGTGCCGGTCATTCCTACAACCCCCTCACCTGCCGCAGCGCGATCTGCAGCATGGCGCGGGCATAGGCCACATCGTAGGTCCAGCCGACATACTGGCCCCAGCTGTTGCCAAGCTGCTTGTCGGCATCATTGCCGCGCGGATGCTCGGGCATGATCATGCGGGTATAGCGGTTCTGCACCAGCAGCTTCATCACATCATACATGTCGTTGTCACCTTCGTCGGGCCACACTTCCGTATAGTCCAGCCGCGGCACCCGCATCTTCACATTGCGGAAATGCACCTGGCCGATACGGTTGCGGCTGGCGAAGTAATTGCCCACCGCCACCGGGTCCTCGCCCAGTTCGCGGGTGACGCCGCAATCCCAGGTCAGGCAGTTGGACGGGCTGTTCACCGTTGCGATCAGCCGCTTCCAGTCGGACAGGCTGTTCAGCACTTGGTCGGAGCCCCGGCTCTTGGGCGCGGGCGGATCGTTGGGATGCACCGACAGCACGACCTTGTTCTTCTCGGCCACCGGCACCACCTCTTTCAGGAAATACTCCATGTTCTTCCAGGTGGTGTCGTAATCATGCACGCCCTCCGCCGGCAGCGGCGGCAGGTCTTTCATGCGGTCGAACTTGAACTCGCTCATGCCGGAATCGCCGCGCCCCAGCACGTTGGCATAGCCTTCGGTGGCGCGGTGATTGTAGAAATTCCATTCCACCACCGGAATGCCCAGCTTGCCGCAATTGACGATGGTCTCCTTGACCTTGGCGATCTCGGCGTCGCGGCGCGGCCCGGCATAGACGATCTGGGACATGTCGGGATCCATGCCGCCCTGATAGGACCAGCGGATCATCATGATGCCGATGCGCATGCCTTCCTTCTTCAGGGCATCGACGCGCGGCTGCAGATAGTCGATGCCCCACGGCTGGGCGGGCACATTCTGGGTGTCGATCCAGGTGATGCCGATCTGCTTCAGCCGCCGCGCCTCGGCGGGATCGAGCAGGTCGTTCATGTACATGGTGAGTTTGGGCGTATCGGGCCCTTCCTGCGGCATGCCCAAACCGAAGGCCGGGCCAGCGGCGCCGGTCAGCGCCGTGGCGCCGGCAAGCTGCATCATGTGGCGGCGCGAAAGCGCGGTGCGCGAAATCATGGTTCCCCCCATATTCGTTATGACGGGAACGCTACTCCAGCCCGGCGGCCCGTAACAGCTAATCCGGGATCTTTTCCGCCACCTGGGTCCGGTCTTCCGGCGCTTCCTGCCAGCCGCCGCCCAAGGCCGCGAACAGGCTCACCGCCGCCTCGCGGTTGGCCAGCGCGGTCTGGACCAACGCACCTTCGGCCCCGAACAATGTCTGCTGCGCCTGGATCACGTTGATCAGGTCAGCGCCGGCGGCGCCCTGGCGGTACTGGAGCTGGGTGATCTCGAAGGCCTCGCGGGAGGATTCGATGGCGCGACGCAGATGGGCTTCGGACTCGCCGGTATTGGCGTATTGCGTCAGGGCGGTCTCGACATCGGCATAGGCGTTCAGGGCCGTGCCCTGGTAGCGGGCGAGATATTCCTGCTGCGTCGCCTTGGCCAGGTCGCGTTGCCCGGCCAGGGTGCCGCCATCGAAGATGCTCTGCAGCAGGCTGGCGCCATAGCTGGCGCCGAAATTGCTCCCCTGCAGCAGCGCGAGAAGGTCTTCGTGCCTTTTTACACGACAAAACGCCAGGGCAGCGGCGTCGGGCTCAGCCTGGTGCGCCAGATCGTGGCCGTTCACAATGGCAGCGTCGTGATCGGCGACACGGACGGTGGCGGCGCCACCATAACCATGCGGTTCTGACGCCTACAGTCGGCCACGATGTTCGCGCAGGATGGCGTCGAACTCGGCCCGGGGCATTTTCAGCCGACCCGGATCGGCGTTGATCCATTGCACCAGCGCATCGTATTTCGCCGCGTTCCAGCCGCCTTCGAAGGCGCCGCCATTGCTGCCGCGCCGGTTCAGTTCGAAATTGAAGGCGTCCTGCAAATTGATGAACTCGGCATGGGCGACGGCATCCTCGGCCATGAAGGCGGGAATGAAGGTGGCGCCGTCGCGCGTCGCCAGCACCAGGTCACCCGGCAGCACGGCGGCGCGGCCGATGCGGATGGGCGCATTGATGCTGGTGAGCGTCATGTCCTTCCAAGCTGAAGGATCATAGCCGCGATAAAGACCGTTCATGGTCTCCAGTTCGCGGTTTTCCTGGGCGTCGCGGATGCCGGCGTCGAAAACGAAGCCGGTCCTGGAGCGGGCGGCGATGCCAGAGCCCAGGTTGGAGCCGATCAAGGTGCCTTCCACGATCTTGCCATAGCCGTCGGCGACATACATGTCGCCCGGCTGCAGTTCGGCGATCGGCCAGCTGTTGTTGCCGCTGACCCGGCCCTCGCGTTTGCCTTCCTCGGCGATGGCCTCGGTCATGTCGCCGCGCGCCGGCATGTATTGCGCCGTCAGTGCCCGCCCGGCAAAGGGCTTGTCCGGATGAAGCATCTGGAAGCCCGCATCGAACTGGCTGTTGTATCCCTTGTCGCGCATATAATCCCACAGATCTTCGATGGAGACATCCACCACCCGCTTGAGCAGATCGTCGGGCAGCTTGGGCCGGCCATCGGGGAAACGCGCGCCTTTCCATTTCGACGTGTAGAACAAGATCTGCTCGCGGCTTTGCTTGACCTGTGCGAAAGCGGGTGCGGACAGCGCCACACAGCCAAGCAAGGCAATCGTCAAAAGTCTGCGCATTTTCATCCCCACCATGTTTCTCCGGGCGCCAGATGCGCCTTGGCGACATCCGGATTGACGTCGAAGCCCAGACCCGGCTTGTCCTCGATATGGAAATAGCCGCCCTGCCAATAGGAACCCTCGCGCGTCACCAGGGTCGGCCACCAATCCACCCAGTTCGCCAGTTCGTGAATGCGGAAATTGCGCACCGACGCGGCGGCGTGGCAGCTGGCGGCGGTGCCGACAGGGCTGGCGGGATTGTGTGCCGCCGTCCAGATGCCGAACAGGTCGGCGAAGTCGGAAACCCGCTTGGCTTCGAACAGGCCGCCCATCTTGGGAATGTCCAGATGCACCCCGGCGCAGGCCTGTTTCTCGATCAGTTCGCGGAAGCCCGCCAGCAGGTAGAGATTCTCGCCCGTGCAGATCGGCGTGTTGGTGGCGCGCGCCACCCGCGCCATGGTCTCGATATTCTCCGGTGGCGTCGGATCTTCCACCCACATGGGACGCACATGCTCGACCGCGTTGCAGTAGCGGATGGCATCGTTGACAGAATATTTCCAATGGCATTCGGTGGCGAAATCGATGTCCGGGCCCAAGGCCGCCCGCACCCGGTCCAGCCGGTCCACCAGCCGGTCGATATCCTTGTTGGTGAGCTGGTTGGTATAGGGATCGTGACCCGGCTCGGCAAAATCCGGATCGGCGGTGCGCGGCACCGCGTCGCCCTGAAACTTGAAGGCAGTGAAGCCATAGGGATTGTCGGACTTCGCCATCGCCGCCTGTTCGCCCCAGCTGCGCGGGTCTTCCGGATGGTTCTGCGGCGCCGTCGAAAAGGTACGATAGAATCGGATCTTGTCGCGGAACCGGCCGCCCAGCAGGTCGCATACCGGCACGCCCAGCAGGCGCCCGGCCAGGTCCCACAGCGCGATCTCGATTCCCGATGACGCATGCACGGTGACGCCGCCGGTGGCGCCATAGCCGCCATTGAGAAACAGAAGCTTGGTCGCCAGCTTGACCACATTCAACGGGTCCTCGCCGATCAGCTGCTCGCGAAAGCGGGTGAGGATCATGTCCTTGACGCCGGGGCCCCAATACGCCTCGCCGATGCCATGCACGCCGGCATCGGTTTCGATCTTGATCAGGTTCCAGTCCCAGGTGCCGCGAATGATCATCACCTTGACGTCGGTGATCTTGACTTTGCGGGCGAGCGTCTGCGCTCTGGCCTGGAAGGGCAGCGCAAAGCACGGCATCGCGGCAAGGCTGGCGAGAAGCGCGCGGCGGTCCATCTACCCCCCATTTGGGTTCTTGTTTGGCCGCAGGCTAGCGCAACTGGGCAGGCGATTGAAGGCCGGTGCGCCCGCCCAGCCTGACAGCAACGGCATCGCCTTCGCCGTGACGGACAATGGACCTGGCATTCCGCCAGAGCGGCGGGAGGAAATTTTCCTGCCGTTCTTCAGCACCAAGCCGGGCGGTTGCGGCATTGGCCTGACCCTGGCGCGCCAGATCGTGCTGGCGCATGGCGGCGCCATCAGCCTGCAGGACGGGCCGGAAGGCGGCGCGGCGTTCCTGGTGACATTGCCCTGCACCGCGCCGGCGTCCAGGGCCGCAGCTTCAGTCCAGCGGTGGCAGCGGCTCCACTTTTCCCAACAGGAAAAGATAAGACATGGCGCCGACCACGCACATGCCACCGGCCACCGCCAGCGGAATCAGGAACGAGCCGCTGGTGAGAGTCAGGACCACGCCGGTGAAGGTGGTGAGAATGATGCCTGCCAGATTGCCGGCGCAATTCTGGATGCCGCCGATGGAGGCGACATGGCGCGGCGTCGGCGCGATCTCGCTCACCACCGTCCAGCAATTGGCGCCGGCGAAGGACAGGCTGAAATAGGCCAGCGTGAACAGCGCCAGGCACGCCCAGTTGCTGGACACAAAGGCCGACAGCCCGATTGAGGACGACATCAGCATGCCGCCCACCAGGCAGGCCTTGCGGGCGCGGGTGGGGCTCCAGCCCAGGCGCAACAGCCGGTCGGAGATGAAACCGCCCACCCAGTTGCCCAGCAC
>Ga0316228_1004146_pt1 | contig 11048 bp, 9 predicted proteins | sample TBH18021metaG_FD_206005 | JGI IMG/M metagenome (GOLD analysis project Ga0316228, IMG submission 206005) | Freshwater microbial communities from Trout Bog Lake, Wisconsin, USA - TBH18021 | ecosystem: Environmental > Aquatic > Freshwater > Lake > Hypolimnion/Profundal zone | place: USA: Wisconsin... | reverse complement strand
GCGCTCAGTCCAAAGACATCACGGCGCGGTCTTGAGCCGCTCCGCCGGCGCGCCGGCCGGGCGCGGCGAGCCGCCATCGCGAACCTTCAGCGTCTCCGTGTACATCCGTTCGACATCGGCCTTGAACGCCGCACGCGAATCCGGACGCGTGTAGAACATGTGGCCTCCCGGATAGACCGCGAGGTTCAGGCGGCCGGCGCCGTAGGCGGGGACCTGCGCCAGAAGAAGCTTCGAGGCGAAGTACGGCGTCACGAGATCGGTGAAGCCGTGCGCGACCAGGACCTGCAGGTGCCCGTCGAGCGCCAATGCGCCCTTGAGATTCGACAGAACCTCCGGGGCCTGCCGGCCTGAGCCCCAGCTCCAGCCGCGGTTTACGGCGTTGCTCAGCAGCTCGTAGCGCATGTTGGGCACGGGCCATTTGAGCGTCCGCGCGTAGAGGTCGAGCATCGCGCTGGTCAGTGGCGCCTGGAGCGCGGTGAGCTGCGGGTCCTCGAAGCTCGATTGCGCGGCGTCCGGGTTCGGGTCCCAGCCGGTGACGCCGGTGTCGTAGGCGCTCGCTACTCGGCCCTCGGCGCGATCAATCTCGCGCTGGACGCTCCGAGTGGAGAGGCGCGCGGCCTGGGCGCGCACCAGGCCGGGATCGAGTCCGACGAGCGGAGCAACCTTCTCGGTCATCCGTGCGACGGCTGCCGAATCGCTCGGCCCCTTCAGGAGGTCGGCCAGGTACGCACCCGAGGCGTAAGCCTCCGCGTCGCCCAGAAGGGCCGGCGTCGGAACCGTCCCGGCCCGCTCCAGGGCGCCGGCCGCGAGCGCCGGCAGCTTCAGCACGTAGCCCCACGGATTGGCCCGCGGCGTCTCCAGCCATCCGAAATCCAGCACCGGCGAGAGCAGCACCAGACCGGAGAGGCCGACACCGATCTCCTCCTGAAGCTTTTCGGCGATCAGCGGGCCACGGAAGCCGCCATAGCTCTCGCCGACGAAGAATTTCGGGCTCGCCATGCGGTCGTTGACGCGCAGGTAGCGGGCGATCACCGCAGCCAGGGCCGACGCATCGGAATCGATCGACCAATAGGCTTTGCCGTTGCCGTCCGCGGCCCGGCTGTAGCCGGTGCCGACGGGATCGATGAAGACGAGATCGGTGAAGCCCAGCCACGTCCCGTCATTGGGCGTGAGCGCCACCGGCTGCGACGGGCTGATGCTGTCCCCGCCGACAGGCAGCCGCCAGGGGCCGATCGCCCCGATGTTCAGATAGGCCGACGCGGCACCCGGCCCGCCATTCACCGCGAAGGTCACCGGGCGCTCGCGGCCGGCCTCCGGCGCCATCGTGTAGGCGACGTAGGCGATCTCGGCCTGCAGCTTGCCCGCCTCGTCGACGAGCGGCAGGCTCCCGGCCGTGGCCGTGAAATCGAGGGTCCTGCCATCCGGGAGGGTGACGCTCTGCTTCGTCGTCGAATCCGGCGGCAGCCGTCGCCCCTCCGGCCCGCGCGGCGCCGGCTTGGTCTCCGTAGGAGGATGACCGTGCGGCATCTCCTGGGCGAGGACGCCCGAGGGCACGGCGATGGCCAGCGTGAAGGCGAGCGCGGCGCGCGCGAGACGTCTGTTGTGGGGCACCATCACGCCTTTTTGTTCCAGCGTCCGGACTCGTCCTGCTGCCAGTAGGCGACCGCGTGGCCCGCCTCCTTGGCCTGCTTCCATTGCTCGCGGGCGCGCAGGAGCGCATCCTGATCGGTCCCGTCGAACAGGATGCAGATCCGTTCATACGCGCCGGCATCGGGCGGCAGGTCGGCGCCCTCGACCAGGAAGCGGATCGAGGCCGCGTTGGGGTTCACGTCCCGAAGCGTCAGCACCACCGGCTGGCTCGCCGCATCGGGCTCGCGGTCGGTGCCATGCGGCAGGAAGCTCTCGTCGGAATAGGTCCACAGGTGGTCGTCCAGCGCCTGCAGACGCTCCTCGCTCGCCGCCTGGATCGCGGCCTGCCAGCCGCGGTCCAGCGAGCGCTCGACCAGATTCGGCAGCACCCGTTCCAGGGGCTGCCGCTGCATGTGATAGAAGAGGATCTCGGTCACGACCTCGACGATATAGGGCTCCGGGCCGCCGCGCGAGCAGCGGCGCGGAGCCGCGGCTCAGACCAGCCGGCTCTGCTCGATCGCGGCGCCGATGAAGCCCTTGAACAGCGGGTGCGGCTCGAAGGGGCGGGATTTCAGCTCCGGGTGGAACTGCACGCCGATGAACCACGGGTGCCCGACATGTTCCACCGTCTCGGGCAGGAGGCCGTCGGGGGACACGCCCGAGAAGCGCAGGCCCTTCGCCTCCAGCCGCTCGCGATAGGCCATGTTGACCTCGTAGCGATGGCGGTGGCGCTCGGAGATCTGCTCGGACCCGTAGATCTGCGCGATCTTCGACTCGGGATCGAGCTTCGCCTCGTAGGCGCCGAGCCGCATCGTACCGCCGAGATCGCCGGCCGCGGCCCGCCGCTCCAGCTCGTTGCCGCGCAGCCACTCGGTGAGCAGGCCGACCACCGGCTCTGAGGTGTCGCCGAATTCGGTGGAATTGGCCTCCGGCAAGCCCGCCAGCGAGCGGGCCGCCTCGATCACCGCCATCTGCATGCCGAAGCAGATGCCGAGATAGGGAATGCGCTTCTCGCGGGCGTAGCGGGCCGCGCGGATCTTGCCCTCGGCGCCGCGCTGGCCGAACCCGCCCGGCACGAGGATCCCGTTGAGATTCTCCAGGAACGGCGCCGGGTCCTCGCGCTCGAACACCTCGGCCTCGATCCACTCGAGATTGACCTTCACGCGGTGGCTGATGCCGCCATGGGTCAGCGCCTCGGTGAGCGACTTGTAGGCGTCCTTCAGCCCCGTGTACTTGCCCACGATGGCGATCGAGACCTCGCCCTCGGGGTTGCGCACCCGCTCGGCGATCGTGCGCCACCGGCCGAGATCCGGCTCCTCGCCGTGCTCCAGCCCGAAATGGCCGAGCACCTCCCGATCGAGGCCGGCCTTCCGGTAGGAGAGCGGCACCTCGTAGATCGACGCCACGTCCCGCGCCTCGATCACCGCGGTCTCGCGGACATTGCAGAACAGCGCCAGCTTGCGCCGCTCGTCGACCGGGATGTCGCGGTCGCAGCGGCAGAGCAGGATGTCGGGCTGGATGCCGATGGAGCGCAATTCCTTCACGGAGTGCTGCGTCGGCTTGGTCTTCAGCTCGCCCGCGGACGGGATGTAGGGCAGGAGCGTCAGGTGGACGTAGCAGCAGGTGCCCCGGGGCAGCTCCTGCCCGAGCTGGCGGATCGCCTCGAAGAACGGCAAGCCCTCGATGTCGCCCACCGTCCCGCCGATCTCGACCAGCACGAAGTCGAACGCGTCGTTGCCTTCGAGGACGAAATCCTTGATCGCGTTGGTGACGTGCGGGATCACCTGGATCGTGGCGCCGAGATAGTCGCCGCGCCGCTCCTTGGCGATGATGTCCTGGTAGATCCGACCCGTGGTGATGTTGTCGGCCCGGCTCGCCGGCACGCCGGTGAAGCGCTCGTAATGGCCGAGGTCGAGGTCGGTCTCGGCGCCGTCGTCGGTGACGAACACCTCGCCGTGCTGCGTCGGGCTCATCGTGCCCGGATCGACGTTCAGATAGGGGTCGAGCTTGCGCATCCGGACCCGGTAGCCGCGGGCCTGAAGGACCGCCGCCAGGGCCGCCGACGCAAGCCCCTTGCCGAGTGAGGAAACCACGCCGCCGGTGATGAAAACGTACCGCGTCATGGGCCTCGGTCCATAAAGAAGGTGCTGACGTTTGCCAAACGGCGAATGCCGCGGCCGTTGCATGGGCTGGGGATCACGGAACGCATGGCACGGGCCGGTCGAGCACCGGCCCGTCGGAGACGGGGTGAGACGCGGCGCCGCTTCGGGCGCGGCGCGTCAGCGCGACTGCGGCGCTTCCGGAACCGCCGGCTGGGCGGGCGCGGCCGGCTGTGCGGGTGCGGTTGCGGGCACCCGGTCCTGCTGCTGGCGCAGCGTGTCGAGCAGATTGTCGGCGCCGGTCGGCTGCTTGGCGGGCTGGCCGGAGGTCTGCGGCGCGCCGGTGTCGAGGATCGATTTCGGCGCCGCGGAGCGGTGGGACAGGATGGCCAGGACCAGGCTGGTGGTGAAGAACAGGGCCGCCAGGATCGCGGTCGCCCGGGTGAGGGCGTTGGCCTGGCCGCGGCCGGTCATGAAGCCGGCGACCCCGCCGCCTCCGCCGCCGCCCAGGCCGAGCCCGCCCTCGGAGCGCTGAAGCAGCACGACGCCGATCAGCGCGAGCACGATGATGAGGTGGACGACGATCAGGACGGTCTGCATCGGTGTTCCGGGATCTTCTTCAGCGCCGCGCGCCGGCAGCGGGCACCGGGAGACGAACGCACGATGGCCGGCGCCCGCGATCGTTTCCGGTGCTCCTCGGCACGCATGCGTGCGACGGGAAGCTCGTGGGCGACTTCGCGGGCGGACCGGCCGGAATTCGGCGACGGCATACACCACCGGCAGCCCGTCGCCAACCTGACGGGCGCGGCCCGTTGTCCGCATCGGCTCTCGCCTTCGGCCGCGCCGCGTGCTCTCTCCCCGGGCGAGGGCCGCCGAGCGAACGTGCAGCCCCGTCCGGGAGGCAAACCATGTCCGTGTCACGCCGAGCGGCGCTTGCCGCCGCCATCGCCGCGCCCGTTCTGATCCGGTCGGTCCCCGGGATTGCGGCCGGAACCGACGCCGGCGACGCCGCCGCCGTGGAGCAGGCCGTCGATGCCTTGACCAAGGCGCTGTTGGCCGCGGACGGACCCGCCCTCGACGCCCTGGTTCTCGACGGGCTGAGCTATGGCCATTCCAGCGGCTTGGTGCAGGACAAGGCGGCGTTCGTCGAGACGCTCACCAGCAAGCGCTCGGCTTTCCCGAGCATCACCCTGTCGGACCGCTCCGTCTTGGTGGTCGGCGACGATGCCGTCGCCCGACATGTCTTCACCGGCGAGGTCGTCTCAGGCGGCAAGACGGCGCCGGTGCATATCGGCGTGATGCAGGTCTGGCACCGCGACGGCGGACGTTGGCGCCTGCTCGCCCGTCAGGCGTTCAAGATCTGATGCTACGCCCGCGCGATCGCCCCGCACCGTCTTTTCGAGCGAAGCGATCCGGTTGCGCGGTGCCTTCGGACCGCCGATGCGCCGTCAGGCGTAGGCGGCGCAGATCCCCAGGAAATCTTCGGCCACGAGGCTCGCGCCGCCGACCAGCGCGCCGTCGACGTTCTCGACGGACAGAAGCTCACGGGCATTCCCCGGCTTCACCGAGCCGCCGTAGAGGATGCGGATCTTGTGCGCCTCGTCGCCCACGAGCTTGTCGAGCATCTCGCGCAGGGAGGCGTGGACTTCCGCGATGTCGCGGGGCGTCGGCGTCCGCCCGGAGCCGATCGCCCAGACCGGCTCGTAGGCGATCACCGTGTCGGCCGCCGTGGCACCTTTCGGCAGGCCGATGGCGAGCTGCGCGCGGACGATGTCGAGGGCGCGGCCCTGCTCGCGCTCCTCAATGGTCTCGCCGACGCAGATGATGCCGCACAGACCCGCGCGCCGGGCACCCAGCGCCTTGGCGTGGACGCCGTCGTCGGTCTCGTGGTGGTAGGCCCGGCGCTCGGAATGGCCGACGATCACGTATTTGGCGCCGAGATCGGCGAGCATCTCGGCCGAGATCGAACCGGTGAAGGCGCCGCTCGGGCGGGCATGCAGATTCTGGCCACCGATGGCGATCGGCGAGCCGGCGACGGCCGCCACGCAGGAGCTGATCAAGGTAGCCGGCGGGCAGATCAGCACGTCGATCCGCGACGCGAGGTCCGGCGACAGCCCATCGCGAATCGCCTCGACCACCTGGATGGATGCCCGGGTCCCGTTCATCTTCCAGTTGCCGGCGACAAGCGGCCTGCGCCCCGACTGCGTCATTCCTGCCCTCGCTCTGCCGCGGCCTTTCCCGATGTTGCCGGGGCCTACCAGAGCGAGCTTGGGCGTGCAAACCGCCGGGAGCGCCCGAGCCTTTGCCTGTGGACGCGAATGGTCTATCGCGGTCGGCTCTCAGGGACAGCGCCGGCCCGGCGACGGGCTGGCTGCCGAAGGTACTCGATCACAGACCATGCTTCAGGGCATCCGCAACGCCAGCCAGCACTGGCTCGGCAAGATCGTCTTGACGATCATCTTCACGCTGCTGATCGCCGGCGTCGGGATCTTCGGCGTCGAGGAGTTCTTCCGCGGCGGCGCGAGCAACACGGTGGCGACCGTCGGCAGCACGCCGATCACCGCCGAGCAGGTGCGCCAAGCCTATCAGAACCAGCTGCAGCGCTATCAGACGCAGCTCAAGCGTCCGCTCACGCCCGATCAGGCGCGGATGCTGGGTCTCGACCGGCAGGTGATGTCCCAGCTGATCACCGAGGCCGCCCTCGATCAGAAGACCCACGATCTCGGCCTCGTCGTGCCGGATAGCGCGGTGATCAAGGCGATCCACGAGGAGAAGAGCTTCCAGAACCAGCAGGGCCAGTTCGAGCCGCAGCTCTTCAACCAGACCCTGCAGCGCGCGGGCCTCAACGAGGGCATGTTCGTGCGCGAGCAGCGCTCCGTCATCGCGCGCCTGCAACTCGCCGAGGCGGTGTCGTCGGACCTGCATGTGCCGGTCGCCATGCGGGAGGCTGTCCACCGCTACACCACCGAGCGCCGCGCCGCCGCCTACCTGATGCTGACGCCCTCGGTGGCGGGCCAGATTCCCGAGCCGACCGACGACGAGCTGAAGACCTGGTACGAGGCCAACAAAGCCGGATTCCGGGCGCCGGAGTTCCGGGCGGCCAGCCTCCTCGTGGTCGAGCCGGAGGCGATGGCCAAACCGGACGCGATCACGGAGGCCGATGCCCGCGCCGCCTACGCGCTCAACAAGGATCGCTACGGCGCGCCCGAGAAGCGCACCATCCAGCAGATCGTCTTCCCCGATACGGCCGCGGCCGAGGCGGCCCGCAAGGCGATCACGGATGGCTCCAAGACGTTCGAGGCGGTGGCGACCGAGCGCGGCACCGACGACAAGGATCTGACGCTGGGCACGCTGACCAAGAGCGAGCTGTTCGACAAGGCGGTGGCCGACGCCGCCTTCGCGCTGCCGGAGGGCGGCGTGAGCCAGCCGGTCCAGGGCCGCTTCGGCACGGTGCTGCTGCGGGTGACCAAGATCGAGCCCGGGACGGTGAAGCCCTTCGAGGCCGTCGAGGGCGAGATCCGCAAGGCCCTCGCTCTGGCCCGCGCCCGCGACGCGATGGAGACGACACGCGACGCGATCGAGGATCAGCGCGCCGGCGCCAAGCCGCTGGCCGACATCGCGGCGGAGCGCGCGCTCAAGCTGGTCGCCGTCAAGGCCGTCGACGCCAACGGCAAGGGTCCGGACGGGCAGCGTGTCGCCGATATCCCCGATCCGGACACCACGCTGCCGGCCCTGTTCCGCGCCGAGATCGGCGGCGACAACGAGCCCCTGCGCACCAAGACCGGCGGCTATGTCTGGTACGACGTCACCGGGATCGACGCCGCGCACGACAAGCCCCTCGATCAGGTCAAGGACGGCGTGAAGGCCGGCTGGACCGCGACCGAGATCGCCAAGCGCCTTCAGGCCAAGGGGCGCGAGCTGGTCGAGAAGATCGACAAGGGCGAGACGATGGAAGCCGCCGCCCAGGAGGTCGGCGTCAACCTGCAGGAGGCGCAGGATCTCGCGCGCAACCAGGACAAGGACATGCTCAAGCCGGACGACGTGAACCTGATCTTCGCGACGCCGGTGGGCAAGGCCGGCACGGCGGCGGCCGGGGATTCGCGGGCGGTCTTCAAGGTCACGGCGGCGACGGTTCCGGCCTTCGTGGCCGACAGCCCCAGCGACAAGCAGATCACGCAGAGCTTCCAGGCCGCCCTCGCGGACGACGTGCTGTCCCAGTACATCAGCGAGGTCCAGAAGAACGCGGGCGTCAAGGTCGATGCGCCGGCCCTGCGCCGCGCCATCGGCGGCGAGTATTGAGGCATGGCCGACGCGCCCGATTATGCGGCCTTTGCGGCGCGCTACGCGGCCGGACAGCCGAGCCTCGTCGCGATCAGCCTCGTGGCGGATCTGGAGACGCCGGTCGCGGCGTTCCTCAAGCTGCGCGCCGGCCATTCCGGGCCGGCCTTCCTCCTCGAATCGGTCGAGGGCGGGGCCGTCCGCGGCCGGTACTCCATGATCGGCCTCGATCCGGACCTGATCTGGCGCTGCCGGGACGGCACACCCGCGGTCGCGCGGGGCGTTGATCTCACGCGGTTCGAGCCGGACGGCCGGGCGCCGCTGGCGAGCCTGCGGGCGCTGATTGCCGAGAGCGCGATCGGCGAGGCGGACGGCCAGGATCTGCCCCCGATGGCGGCCGGCCTGTTCGGCTATCTCGGCTACGACATGGTCCGCGCCATGGAGCGGCTTCCGGAGCCCAACCCGGATCCGCTCGGCGTGCCGGATGCGATCCTGATGCGTCCCCGCGTGATGGTCGTCTTCGACTCCATCCGCGACCTGATCACCGTCGTGTCGCCGGTCCGGCCCGTCGACGGCGTCGCGGCCCGCGCCGCCTATGAGGACGCGCTCCAGCGCCTCGACCGCGTGGCCGCTGCCCTGGAGGGGCCCCTGCCGATCGAGGCGCGGGTGGATCTGTCCGCCGTCGCCCATCCCGAACCGGTCTCGAACACGCCGCCCGATGCGTTCTTCGGCATGGTGGCGCGCGCCAAGGAGTACATCGTCGCGGGCGACGTGTTCCAGGTGGTGCTGTCCCAGCGCTTCTCGGCGCCGTTCACCCTGCCGGCCTTCAGCCTGTATCGCTCCCTCCGGCGCACGAACCCGGCGCCGTTCCTGTGCTACCTCGATTTCGAGACCTTTCAGATCGTCTGCTCCTCGCCGGAGATCCTCGTGCGGGTGCGCGAGGGCACCGTCACGGTCCGCCCGATCGCCGGTACCCGCCGCCGCGGCGCCACCCCGGCCGAGGATGTCGCTCTCGCCGAGGAACTCCTCGCCGACCCGAAGGAGCGGGCCGAGCACCTGATGCTGCTCGATCTCGGCCGCAACGATGCCGGCCGGGTCTCTCGGATCGGCAGCGTCCGCGTGACCGACTCGTTCTTCATCGAGCGCTACAGCCAGGTCATGCACATCGTGTCGAATGTCGAGGGCGACCTCGACCCGCGCCACGATCCGCTCGACGCCCTGGCGGCCGGCTTCCCGGCCGGGACGGTCTCCGGCGCGCCGAAGGTGCGGGCCATGGAGATCATCGACGAGTTGGAGCGCGAGAAGCGCGGCCCCTATGCCGGCTGCATCGGCTATTTCGGTGCCCGGGGCGAGATGGACACCTGCATCGTCCTGCGCACCGCCGTGGTCAAGGACGGCCAGATGCATGTCCAGGCCGGAGCCGGGATCGTCTACGATTCGGATCCCGCCTCCGAGCAACAGGAATGCGTCAACAAGGCCAAGGCGCTGTTCCGGGCTGCCGAGGAGGCGGTGCGCTTCGCCGCGCAGGCGAAACGCGGGCAGTAGCCGAGCCGCGCGTCGGCTCCGATCCCGCCCACCGGCCGACGCAGATGGTTGACCGCGCGGATGCGAGGGGTCACATCGCCTGCATGCCCGAGCGTGCCGCCGCGATGCCCAACGTCCTCGTCATCGACAACTACGATTCCTTCACGTGGAATCTCGTGCACCTGATCGGTCCGCTCTGCGGCACGGTCGATGTCGTGCGCAACGACGCGCTCACGATTGCCGACATCCGCGCCAAGGCTCCGGACGCGATCGTGCTGTCGCCCGGGCCGTGCACGCCCACTGAGGCGGGCATCTGCCTCGACGTCGTCCGTGACCTGTCCGAGGAGATCCCGATCTTCGGCGTGTGCCTGGGCCTTCAGGCGATCGGCCAGGCATTCGGCGGCGATGTCGTGCGGGCGCCCCTGCCGCTTCACGGCAAGGTCTCGACGATCCGGCACGGCGCGCGCGGCCTGTTCCGCGGCTTGAACGACAGCTTCGAGGCGACCCGCTATCACTCCCTCGTTGTCGATCGCGCGAGCTGCCCGTCGGCGCTGCGGGTCACCGCCGAGGCGGACGGCCTGATCATGGGTCTGGAACATGCCGAGCGCCCGCTCCACGGCGTCCAGTTCCATCCGGAGAGTATCCGGTCGCAGCACGGCACGGAGATCGTGAAGAACTTCCTGGATCTTGCCGCCGCCTGGAACACGGCGCGTGACAGGACGCGTGCCGACGTGCATTGACGCCGGGAGGCCGGGGCGGCCCTCCGTCAGAACCCATGGATCGTTTCAGACCCCATCTCGCGAAGGTCGCCGGGGGCTTCGCCCTCGACCGTGCCGAGTCCCGCGCCGCCTTCGACGACCTGTTGTCGGGCGAGGTGACGCCGGTCCAGGCCGGCGCCTTCCTGACCGCTCTCAAGGTGCGCGGCGAGACCGTCGAGGAGATCGTCGGCGCCGCAGAGGCCATGCGGGCGCGCATGACGCGCGTCTCGGCGCCGGCGAACGCCATCGACGTCGTCGGCACCGGCGGCGACCATTCCGGCAGCGTCAACGTGTCGACGCTGGCCGCCATCCTGGTGGCCGCCTGTGGCGTGCCCGTCGCCAAGCACGGCAACCGCGCCGCGACCTCGCGCTCCGGCGCCGCCGACGTGCTCGCGGCCCTGGGTGTCAGGCTTGGTCTCGACCCCGCTGGGCAGGCGCGCTGTCTCGACGAGGCCGGGCTCTGCTTCCTGTTCGCCCAGGCCCATCATCCCGCGATGCGCCACGTGGCGGCGGTCCGCTCGGAACTGCCGGTGCGGACGATCTTCAACCTGCTGGGCCCGCTGAGCAATCCGGCCGGCGTCGGCTACCAGCTCTTCGGCGTCGCCCAGGAGGCACTGGCCGAGCCGCTGACGCGCGTCCTCGCGGAACTCGGCAGCCGTCGGGTCTGGACCGTCCACGGTTCCGACGGGCTCGACGAGATCACCGTCACCGGCCCGACGCGGGTGGTCGTCCTCGATGACGGCAGGCTGTCCCGCTTCAC
>Ga0316228_1004135_pt1 | contig 11071 bp, 12 predicted proteins | sample TBH18021metaG_FD_206005 | JGI IMG/M metagenome (GOLD analysis project Ga0316228, IMG submission 206005) | Freshwater microbial communities from Trout Bog Lake, Wisconsin, USA - TBH18021 | ecosystem: Environmental > Aquatic > Freshwater > Lake > Hypolimnion/Profundal zone | place: USA: Wisconsin... | reverse complement strand
GGATGTGGACTTACAATCACGAGCGCCCAAATATGGCATTGGGCGGCTTTACCCCGAAGCAGCGGCTGGCCATGGCCGCTTAGTTTCTACTTCTGCCGACTGTGGAAAACGGGGGCATTACCGCCCCTACAGCCATCGAGGACAAATTCTGTACTACACTTGGGCCAATCTTGAACTCGCAGGTTGGCTTCGGACCACACTTCATCCGAGCACATGCGAGCCAAACAGAGGGGAATGAGAATGGAAGCAGCACTGAGGGAACTGGTCAGCACAGTGAACAGAACCCAACAAAACCAGTCGCAGGCAACGTTCCGCGAGGTACAAAAGCGTCAAATGGACAAGGCCGCACAATTCGCGGTAATGGTCGGGGATCGGCAGGCAGCAAGCGTGCTCCCTCGCGCAAAGGGACCTAGTAATCCGTTCTGACTAATCGGCCGTCAAGGGTCGCTAACAAAGCCCGCATCTGCGGGCTTTGTTCTTTCGGGGCCGTGTCGTTTGCCGGTCTTTTTTTAGCAATTCCCTCGTACTCGGCATAGGCTCACAGGCGAGACAGGGGGGCAACACGTCAAAGCAGGGCCATCAATCCGGCACTGAGTTCCAAGCATTTGCCGCTGGCCGCGAGGCGAGGGGGAAGTGCGAACTTCTACCATCGACTAGCTACCCTCCTTACCATCGTCATGCCCCAACGGTCGGGGTTTTGGGCGGGGGCTCCCCGAAATTGCTCACAACGTTGTGTCGTCAGCGAACCTCTCGCGAGCTGTCATCAATCCTGCGGCCGCCTCCGAGGAACAGAGTCGAGGCATCGAGCAGGTCCACCAGGCAGTCAACCAGATGGATGAGGTGACTCAGCAGAATGCGGCACTCGTCGAGCAAGCAACTGCCGCGGCACAATCGCTTGAAGAGCAGGCGCAGACGCTCAAGGACGCGGTGTCCGTGTTCAAGCTGGCCGACAGCAGCCCTTTTTCTCGGGAAAGCTGAGGTTCGACGCTACTGCACGCCGGTAGTTGGAGTCAGGATTTCGCCGTGCGGTTGGGCGAGGCGAATTCGAGTATGTTGATTTGCACGGAATCCTGACCCCAGGGGGCGGTGATGCGAAAGTTGAACGCGTCGTCGCTGGCGGATCTCGTTCGCAAGACGGAAGTGCTGGGCGTGCCTGTACGGCCACTGGGCGAAGCCTCCGACGCTTCCGACGATTGACCGGACATCCCTTATGAGGCTGCACACGGTGCAACGGGGCTGATGTTCGCGGCGGGTGGCCTGGTTAGCCCAAATTTAAGCTTGTGCCGGGGCCCAGCCAGCGCGCTCTGCAATCACCTGCCACTCCGGCTTGTTCGCGCTGATCATGCTCTCGCAGTATCGGATCAGATACTTGTCGCGGGTGTCGGTACTGTCATATAGGCTTGCAGCAGGCATCCTGCTTTTGCTCCTGTACCACATCTGCATGTTTACGACGACTGGGTTTAGCAGCTCCCTCAGCTTCTCGTCCTCGGTTTTCATCTGAATACTCCCGAGTCTCTTAATACGGCTGGCCACGGTACACACGTCTGTTGATTTGCACCGAATCCTGACCCAGGATTGGAGTGACCCCTTGGGGCTGGACAGGGCGGCAGTTAGGGAGTGATACGCTTGCTGGGCCCCTACAAGGATCAGCTAGATGTCAACAAACGGGTCGTACCGGCGGCATAGTCCGCAATTCAAGTTGCAGCTATGTCACGACATTCGTGACGGCCGCATTGGCCGTCGTGAGGCGCAGCGAACCTATCGAATTTCAGCCAACCTCATTCAGATGTGGCTGAACCAGTTTGATCGCGGTGAGCTTGACAGTGAAGAAGTCGCAGCGTCAACGATCGCAGAATACGAGGTCAAGATCGCTGCACTGGAACGCAAGGTGGGACAGCTCACCATGGAAGTCGACCTGCTAAAAAAAACGTCGCGCCTGCTGCTCGTCAGCAGCAACGAGAACTCATCGATCGTGAGCGGCCCCTTCGTTGCTCCATCCGCCAGGGGTGCAACGTGATCGCGCTGCCTCGCAGTACATACTACTATCGCTCCACGGCCAAAGCTGTCGAGCTCAGTGATGGCCGCTTGGTGGAACTCATTGGCGAGATTCAAGATGAGTTTCCCGGGTATGGTTATCGACGTGTTGTCCGGGAGCTATGCGCACGCGGACATCACGTCAACCACAAACGGGTCGCTCGGATCATGCGGCAGCACGATCTAAGTGTCAGGCCGCGACGCCGATATGCGCGTGCAGGTACCGAGAGTGGAGATCTTGCGGCGTTTCCAAACCTGTATCGCAATGTCATTCCCTCCAAGCCGGATCTGGTCTGGGTGGGGGATATTACGTTCATCAAAGTCGCCGCAGGCTTTGTGTACCTCGCGGCCATTCTGGATGCGTGTAGCCGCAAAGTCGTGGGCTACGCGATCTCTCGTCGCATCGACACCGACCTGACCTTGGCCGCGTTGTTCGCCGCATTGCGAAACAGGCGTCCAACGCCAGGAAGCTGCATTCACCACACCGATCAGGGCTCGCAATATGCAAGCGCGAGGTACCGGGCTGCGCTGCGTGAATATGGTCTGATCGGCTCAATGAGTGCGCCGGGTAACCCTTACCACAACGCCCAGGCCGAGAGCTTTATGAAGACGTTAAAAGTCGAGGAAGTGTACCTGGCCGGTTACCGGACATTCGATGATGTCGCTGCGCGTCTGCCCAGGTTCATTGAAGACACCTACAATGCCAAGCGAATGCACTCGGCGCTCGGCTACGTTTCGCCCAACCAGTTCGAGTCCCAACTCACCCTGCAGGCGGCTTAGTTTCTAACTGCCGCCCTGTCCAGCCCCAAGGGGTCACTCCAGATTTGCATCGAAAACTGACCCACCCCAAAGGCTGTTAGGTGTCGCTTTGTGCGGGTTGTTTGGCGGTGCGTTTCTCCTTCTTGGGCTGGGTGGTGCTGTGCTTGAAACGATAGCTATCGTTGCCGGTTTCAACAATGTGGCAGTGGTGCGTGAGGCGATCCAATAGCGCGGTGGTCATCTTGGCGTCCCCGAAGACGCTGGACCATTCGCCGAAGCTCAGGTTGGTGGTGATGACGAGGCTGGTGCGCTCGTAGAGCTTGCTGATCAGGTGGAACAGCAATGCGCCGCCGGTCTGGCTGAACGGCAGATAGCCCAGCTCATCGAGGATCACCAGGTCGGCATACATGAGTCGCGTGGCCAGGTGTCCCGGCTTGCCTGAGACCTTCTCCAGTTCCAACGCGTTGACGAGCTCCACGGTCGAGAAGAAGCGCACTCGACGGTGATGGTGCTCCACGGCCTGCACGCCGATGGCGGTGCCGAGATGGGTCTTGCCCGTACCTGGGCCGCCGACCAGCACGATGTTGTGCGCCGACTCGAGGAACTCGCAGCGGTGAAGCTGCCGCACCAGTGCTTCGTTGGCCTCGCTGCAACTGAAGTCGAAGCCGGTCAGGTCTCGGTAGGCTGGGAAGCGCGCCACCTTCATCTGATAGGCCAGCGAGCGCACCTCGCGCTCGGTGAGCTCGGCCTTGAGCAGACGCGACAGGATGGCCACGGCCGACTGGTAGGCCGGCGAGTCCTGCGCCGCCAGGTCGCCCAGCGCTTGTGCCATGCCGTGCAGCTTCAACGACTTGAGCATCTCCAACATGACTTCATGCTGCATGATGCACCTCCCGATCTCGCAAGCTGTCGTAGCGGCCGACGTTGGCCTGCGGTTCGACGTGCAGCGCCAGTGCCTGTGGTGAGGTGATCGGTGCCACGGGCTCGCCTTCCAGGAGGCGGCTGAGGATGTTCAGGATGGTTTGCTTGGACGGGGCACCCGCCTCCAGTGCGAGCTCCACCGCAGTGAGCACGGCCTGTTCGTCGTGCAACAGCACCAGCGCCAGGATCTCGACCATCTCGCGATCGCCACCAGGGCGTTTGAGCAGTGTGGATTGCAGGCGTCGGAAGCCCTCTGGCAGTTCGGCGAACGGTGCGCCGTTACGCAGCGCACCGGGCTTACGCTGCAGCACCGCGAGGTAGTGGTGCCAGTCATAGATTGTGCGCCCCGGAAGATGGCTACGGTCGATGTGCCGCACGTGCTCGGCAATCACCTGGCCTTCGGCCACGAACACGAGCCGATTGGCATAGACGCGCAGACTGATGGGCCGGTTGGCAAACGACGCCGGTACGCTGTAGCGGTTGCGCTCGAAGGTCACCAGGCAGGTTGGTGAGACGCGCTTGGTGTGCTCCACAAAGCCATCGAACGGCTGCCCCACGGGCATCAGGTGTGGCCGCTCCAGCGACCAGGCCTCCCAGAGGGTCATGTCCAGCTCAGGATGGCGGGTCTGCTGCCACAGCCGTACGCACTGGTCGGCCAGCCAGTCATTAAGTGCCGCCAGAGAGCCGAATGCAGGGATGCGTTGCCAGATGCGGTGACGGCTGTCCTGCACGTTCTTCTCTATCTGCCCCTTCTCCCAGCCCGAGGCCGGGTTACAGAACTCGGCGTCGAACAGGTAGTGGCTGACCATGGTGCTGAAGCGCAAGTTGACGTCACGCAACTTGCCCAGGCGCACGCGATCCACGGCGGTCTTCATGTTGTCGTAGATGCCGCGACGCGGGATACCGCCCCAGGCCACAAAGGCGTGGTGATGGGCATCGAACAGCATCTCGTGGGTCTGCAGCAGATACGCGCGCAGGAAGAATGCGCGGCTGTGGCTGAGCTTGAACTGAGCCACTTGCAGCTTGGTGCGCTCGCCGGCGATGACCGCCCAGTCCTCGCTCCAGTCGAACTGGAAGGCCTCACCCTCTGCGAAGCGCAGTGGGATAAAGGTGCCTCGCCCCGACGTGCGGGCTTGCTCCTGTTGCTCCTGGCGCCAGCGGCGAGCGAATGCGGCAACGCGATCGTAGGAGCCGGTGAAGCCCAAGGCACACAGATCAGTGTGGATCTGCTTGAGTGTGCGCCGTTGCTTGCGTGGCTTGTTGGCCTCGGTCTTGAGCCAAGCGGAGAGCTTGGCGGCATGGCCGTCGAGCTTGCTCGGACTCTGCCGTGCAGGATAGGCCGGTGCCGTGGTGTCAGCGCGCAGATAGCGCCTGACCGTGTTCCTGGAGATGCCCAGGCGTCTGGCGATCTCGCGCAGCGGGATCTGGTCGCGAAGATGCCAGCGTCGAATGATGCTCAGTATGGCCACGTCGATCACTCCGATCTCCCGCTCGTTGCCGAGCGGGACAGTGTTCTATACGTGGGTCAACATTCGATGCAAAAACCTACCTCGGGTGGGTCAGGATTCCGTGCAAATCAACACCAAGCTAGAGCAGCAACTTGAAGCCGCACGGCGGGCCGAGCTCGACGGCGCAGTTCAACAAGTTCGTCAGATCGTCCAGGAATACGGGTTGACTGTAGATGACCTGGGACTTGCGATTAAGGCGAAAAAGCGCAAAGGGACAACTGTCGCGCCCAAGTATATGGATCCCAAGACTGGTGCGACTTGGTCTGGTCGCGGTAGGGCTCCCGCTTGGATTGGCAAGAACCGCGATCGATTCCTGATTAAGTGAAGGCCGCTGCTGCAGTCTAGAAAAGGTCCCTGCTCTCGGGCGGGGCCTTGGGCGCCTGCTTTACCTGACGGTCAGCAGGAGGAGCTGGTGCCGCCCCCCCCTATCAATTCAGAGGGATACAGCGAAAAACGGTCCGAGTGGCTGCCGGACCATCGCTGCATATGCGCGAACAGAGCGGTATGCAGCGTCTTGCATGATCGACAGTTGTGGGACTTGTTCCCCCGAAGATCGGGAAGAGCGTGTCGGCGGAAATTTCAACGACGCTGGAAATATCCACTCCCGGAGGGCACAGGTTCTTACGCAGGTTCAATCTGAATCAACAGATGTCTGCCAGTTGGATCGACCCCAAGCTTCAGCAACTCAGTCAGCAAAAGGTGTTTTAAATTCCACGTATCAAGACCGACTGAGTAGGCAGATCCGGCGTTGATGAAGGTTAGGCGAATGGAGTCAACGTCGAGTGGTTTGAATTGATATCGAGCCCGATGCCGACCCTTCCCCCAGTCCCGTATCAATAGTCCGGAATCCTCAATCTCGTGGAGGATTCGATATACGGTGCTGACACCTGTGCGCATTCCATCTCGAATGAGCTGGCGATGAATATCTTCCGCACTAATCCCTCCCGCACCCGCAGAGTTGATGATTTTCAATATACTGACTCGGGCAACGGTAGGTCGACAACCAATTGCCCTTAATTTATGCAGAATATACGGTTCAGCGTTCACGGCGATAACAGCCCGCTCATTGTCGTGCGGACCGGGAAGATTGCGAAAGAAGAATCAGTTGCTTTCTTGGTGCAATAAACAAGAATTGGTTTTCGCTAACGAAAGCCGGTGCCTGCGATAGACCCACAGCGATCTTCTGCGTCGACAATCCCATGTTTAACTGGAATCGATGGATAGATGAGTTGAACAGCACCGATTGCAAAAAAACCGCCCATCAAAATTTACGCGATGGGCGGCACCGGAAATCGAGCCGCTGCATAGCAGACCAACAGAATTCGCAGCCAACCTAGATTTGGTGGAAGCTTTTCATTAGCCGCCACCAACAAATGGCATAGTAGAGGCAGCCTGGGAGAAGCGGATAAAAATCAATCGAATGGCTTCTTTGTGCGTGGATTGTTGTCAAAGATTGAAATATTTGCCTGCCATTTTCTCGCAATGCGGAGAATTCGCATTTTGCTGCAAAAACATGCATGTAATTTATTCTTTATTTAATATTTTAATACCAATTTATTATTTAATTTATTTGTAGAAATAATTTTAAGATTTTATTTGTATATCCTTAGCGTTCTATTTGGCGATGGGTGTGCGCGCCAAAAGGAGAGGGAAAGGAGTGAAAGCTTTCTGTAGGAATTTCACTTATTCCCAATTTTTGTGCAGCCATTCCCTATTCTTGTGCAATTTTTCCTTTAATTACTGTTCTTATGGGAATGGAAAGGCTTCTGATGCTCCCATAGAGTTGCTTTGGATAGAGGGTGTTGGTGAGCAGATCAAGGGCACGTGCGGCCTTCCCTCATCAGATACTGGGCCGCAAGACAGCGACGCCATCGCGGCCAGGAGGGTCGGATTGGCCTGAGCGCGGATGCGAACGCTCGCGTCCAACTCATGCTTTTTCGCAAATGCTTCCGAGACCAGCAGCGCCGCAGCAGCGCCGCAAGTCGGGGGGGCAGGCCATGAGCCGGGTCATCACACCGGGCCAGATCATGGGCGAGGCCATGACGTCTTCCTCCGTCACCACCGTGCGGAACAGCGCCAGCGGATTGTTGGCCGCATGACGGCTGGCCTTGGCGCGGATCTTGGCAAACGTCTCGAGCTTCGTGCCGAACTCCTGCATGTGTGCGAGCCCCGCGCCGCCAAAGTAGCGTAGCGCGAATGGCACATCCGGAACGTCGATCAATTCGGCGGTCACCGCGTCAAAGCGTTCGAAGGGGCTGGGCCGATCGCTGAAGACCGAGCCCAGTGCCCCCGGCATCATCTGTTCGAAGCCGAAGGCCAGTGCGCAATCCACCGCGCCGCCGGCAACGGCCTGACGCGCCAGGTAGAGCGCGGTCGAACCGGTCGAGCAGTTGTTGTTGACGTTCACTACCGGGATACCGGTCATGCCAACCTCATAATGCCCGCGCTGGCCGGCGGTGGAGTCGCCGTAGACATAGCCAGCATAGGCCTGCTGCACCTTGCTGTATTCGAGACCCGCGTTGGCCAGCGCGGCCCTGATGGCCTTGGCGGCCATCACCGGATAGGGCTCGCTTGCCCCCGGTTTGATGAAAGGAATCATGCCGGCGCTGGCAACGATCACGGATGAGGTCATGGTTTCTCCTTGTCGATGGATCAATTCAGCGGACTTGTCGCTGTTGCCCTTCCCAGAAGAGCTTGCGCAGCTCGGTCTTGAGGATCTTGCCGGCGCCGGACAATGGCAGCGCATCACAGAAATCCAGGCTGCGCGGGCACTTGTAGCCTGCGATCAGTGTCTTGCAGTGGGCAATGAGTTCCTCGGTGGAAACGGATGCGCCCGGCTTGCGCACCACCACGGCATGCACCGATTCCCCCCACTGGGCGCTCGGTATACCGATGACGGCGCAGGCCGCCACGGCGGGGTGTTGGGTGATGGCGTTCTCGACCTCGGCGGAATAGACGTTCTCGCCCCCCGTCACGATCATGTCTTTCATGCGATCGACAACGAAGACGAAGCCCGCCTCGTCCATATAGCCGCCGTCGCCTGTGTGCATCCAGCGGTTGCGTACGGCGGCCGCGGTCTGCTCAGGTTTGTTCCAGTAGCCCTGCATCACGTTGGGCCCGCGTACGATCACCTCGCCCACGGTGCCACGCGGCACTTCCTGGCCCTCCACATCGACGATTCGTACTTCGGCGCAGAAGGTGGCGCGACCTGCGGAGCGCAGCTTGCCGAGCGTGCGTGCCTGCGGCGTCTGATACACATCTGGGAGAATGGTCGCCAGCGGTGACAGCTCGGTCATCCCGTAGGCCTGCACGAAGCCCACGCCAGGCAGCGCCGCCATCGCCCGCTCAAGTACCGCCTCAGAGATCGGCGAAGCGCCGTAGGCGATGCTCCAGAGCGCGCTCAGGTCGCGGGGTTGCCGCATCGCCGGGTGGTCGACCAGCATCTGGATCATGGTCGGCACCAACAGCAAATGGGTGACGCGATCGCGCGCCAGCACATCGAGCACCCCCTCTGGCGAGAACGCCGGAACCACGCAATGCGTATTGCCCTCGATCCAATGCGCCATCGCAACACCAATGTCTGCCAGGTGGAACATCGGCGCCGCATGCAGATAGGTGCTGCCGGCCGGAGCCAGCCCTTCTGCATGTGCTGCCAGCCCGGAACTGCAAAGATTGGTGTGGCTGAGCATCACCCCCTTGGGGAAACCCGTGGTCCCGCCGGTATAGAAGATGCCGGCCAGATCGTCGCCCCTCCGCACGGCATCGGTCGCCGGCTCGGCCTGGGCCAGCAGCGCCTCGTAGCCATGCATGCCGGTCGGCACATCGCCGTCGTCACAACAGACCACCTCGCGCAGCGTGGTAGCATAGCGGCGGATCTCCTCGGCGAGCGGGCGGAAGGTTTCGTCCACCAGCAGGTGGATCGAGCCCGAATCATTGAGCGAATACAGGATTTCGGACGCCGACCAGCGGGTGTTGCAGGGGTTCAGCACGCCACCGCCCCAGGGCACAGCCATCTGGTACTCGAGGTAGCGGTCGGAGTTCCGGGCCAGCATGGCGACGCGATCGCCGTCCCGCATGCCAGGCTTTGCAGCGCTCCGGCCAGGCGTGCCACGCGGTCTGCGTTTCGATTCGCCAATGCGCGGGTGGCGGAACCGGTCTTCCTGCATGAGATGCTGTTGCGCGTCTTCTGGCGCCTGATGGCCTGGCTAGCAGGCGGGCGCTTGCCGGCCACACGTTTCGACTTCGCCTTTGAAAGCCCGCCCCACGTCGACAGCTACAGCAAAGTCTTTCCAGCACAACTGCAGTTCGGGCAGCGGCAAACGACGATATGGTTCGATGTCGCGTGGCTGCAAAGCCCTGTGCGCCAGGACGAAGCCGCGCTGCGCGCCTTCCTAGCCGATGCGCAAGCCCACATCATCATGCCTCGGCGTGGCAACGACACCATCAGCGCACGCGTGCGCAACCACCTGCAGCACATGCAGCCGGCATGGCCCGACCTTGCCACCACGGCCGATGCGCTACACATGTCCACCGCCACGCCGCAGCGGCGCCTTGCACTGGAGGGTGTATCTTTCCAGTCATTGAAGGACGAGTTGCGGCGCGATATGGCCATCGTTCGTCTGTCGATGTCTTCCGTGCCGTTGGCAGAGTTGGCGCAGGATCTTGGATTTACCGACAGTGCAGCATTTCAGCGCGCATTCAAGAGCTGGACAGGCAGCGCGCCGGGGGTGTATCGCCGAGGCAAGCCGTCATAAAAGGGAATGGCGGGTGGCGAAGACTGAGCGCAACCGTGCGTCGCGGAGCGTAGGGGAGAAAATGGTTCATCGCAGGAAACCGTGGAGCCTTGGAGGTGCGCGCAGACCAGGCTCGGACGTAAGCGGGGTGCAATGCCCTTCGCGTAGCAATGCAACTGCAAGCGAATGAACACACGGCGATGCGCACGGGGCACTGGCAGATGGCTGGGGGCTTGCCAAGCTGACAGCACGCCTTGAAGCCAGCAAGTGCTGTTGACCGACTATCGCACGCAGTTCGGCTTGGCGAACCCGGCAGGTTGATTGGCGCCCACACACAACCAGCTGCGCCGCGACGTGGGACGGTGGCCTAATTTGGCGACAACGGCTTATTTACTGCGCAGTGAATAGGCGTCTACAGTGCTGATCCGGGCTGGCGCCAGCGCGAAAAGCCGCCAGATTCTGTGCGAAAAGGAAAGCTACCCTGGCATCAAGTTTTGGATGTCACTGCAATTGAGATCATGATGAGGGAATCAAGTATCAGCGACGGTCACCATTCTATTTCTCGAAATTGACAGGGGCAGTTATTCAATTTGATTTGACAGATTTTTTCGGAGGAGAATTGAGTTGAAGTGGGAGAATTTTCTGAATTTGATTGGAAGTGAAAAGCGATTGAAAACAAGTAGCGGGCGCTAAGGAAAACACACAAACCTTTCAGGTGTAACTGTGTGCATGCGTGCACGATTTCCGCTACTTGCTTTACATTTTCGCACTTCTTGATCGTGTTGCCTGGCTATTGCATGAACCGCTCGTCGCCGATCAGGCCAATCTTCGTAGCACCCATGCGCTGCGCGGAAGCAAGCACTGCTGCGACACTCCGATACGGCGCAAGCTTGTTCGGCAGCAGACGAATTTCGGCCTGCACCGGCGCCGCCGCCACCTGCGAGAGCTTGGCGTCGAGCGCGGCCTGGTTCACTACCGTGCCGTTCCACAAGATCGTACCGTCGGAGGCGATATCGACCTGCACGACTTCGGGCTGGATAACTGGAGGCGGTGGGTTGCCGACCGGCAGGTTCATGTTGATCACGTGCGTCTGCATCGGAATCGTGATGATCAGCA
>Ga0316228_1004132_pt1 | contig 11088 bp, 7 predicted proteins | sample TBH18021metaG_FD_206005 | JGI IMG/M metagenome (GOLD analysis project Ga0316228, IMG submission 206005) | Freshwater microbial communities from Trout Bog Lake, Wisconsin, USA - TBH18021 | ecosystem: Environmental > Aquatic > Freshwater > Lake > Hypolimnion/Profundal zone | place: USA: Wisconsin... | reverse complement strand
GGTTTGGCTAATTCCCAGCTAGAAAATGGCAATAAGCTAATTGCCAATCTTTTATTTACGGAATTAATGGGCAAGTTTCCCGCTTCCCCAGAGGCCTTACAAGCAAAAATGGTTCTGGCCGTAGAGGGTGCTCAAGTGACATCTCCAGTAAATAAACTTCCTATGACGGCTACCGATGCGCTAACAGGCAATCCTCAGGCCGTAAGATCCTCGGATTGAATTTATCAATTAAATAATAAGGTAATCATCCCCTAGAATTAAAGTAATCAGAAGTAGAATTTTCTCAACAGGAGGAGTTCTACATGAAGTGTTTTAAATTTCCGATACCCAGATCATGGATACCATAAAACGGGTCGATACTGGCTTAGCCGTCCCAGAGGTTTTTCGTGAACCGGGCATCAGCACTGCCAGCTTCTATCCCTAAAGGGATTTCCATTGTTCATTATGGCGTGCTAAATACAGCGGCGCGGACACCTCGATGATGGCCCAGCGAGCGGTCAGAGATAAAGCAATCCCCATTTGTTGGCTTGTGAGGCTTTTAGAGTCAACGAGTCTTGTTAGCACTATGAAGTCAAAAAAATGCCGAAAACGAACTCATTACTAATTGGTTAATCCACTTAATCGACAGCAACCGTAGCTGAGGTTTTGGCCTATGCTATCTCTAAGTCAGAAGGTCTGATGAATGAGTTGACCATGAACTGTATGAGATATTTCATTTCTAGTGTTATCTCTACACCTCGAACTAGCAACTTCTCATCTGAACAGGCTTCACTCATTCTGACGAGTGATTCATATTCTTTGTCTGTTAAATAGTCACGATTTTGTGTAGCACTTGTTTTATTACTTAGTTTTGAAAAACAGAAAGTTTATCTAGTAAGTCATATGAAATATCAAACTTCAATATCTTTCTCATGATGACTATGTAATGTTTAATAGTCTAAAGAGAAGTGAGGAATGAACTCAAAATTGACTTATACGCTCCCTGCAATTGATCATCAATATCCCTTATTATCGCTGCCACTCGCATTTAAAACAGAACTTGACAATATTCAGCCGCTCTCACAAAAGATTGATGGCGATAGTGCTAGGATCATCAAATGGTAAAAGACTCTGGGAGTTAAAACGAAGCCACGAGTAGGTTTGGTGCGGAGTGGGAGTGTTACCCATAAAACGATCACCATCGCAGTGTTACTTTATCTAAACTTCTCCCCTATCCGCCTTCTCACATCGAGTATGTATGTTTACAGGCAGATCTAAGGGATGCTGATATAGAGTTAATAGCGCAGCAAATGGGAATCCAATACTTTGGCGACGCCTTGGAAAACTTTAGGGATACAGCGGCACTGTGTGAGTTAATGGATGTAGTCATTAGTGTTGACACGAGTCTAACGCATTTGAGCGCGGCATTTGGTAGGAAAACTTAGGTGTTATTGCCCTATACTCCTGATTAGCGTTGGAAATTAGAGAGAGGTGATAGCCCTTGGTATACCCGTATACAACTATATCGACAACCTTCTATTGGTGACTGGACTAGTGAGCTGGAAAAAGTTAAGCTGGATCTGATTGCTGCGCTGCCCCTTCACCTCGTTTAGCCCTTCTCATGACAAGCGCTACTATTCCAAGATAAATAATGAAATACAACAGACTATCTTCCCCAATTTTTCTGGCAGCATTTTTTCTATTGCTACCGACCTATGCCTATGCGGTATTTAGCTCTTCTGTAGCCGGTAACGCAACCGCAACCAGCGAAGAGCCGGCTGCGCAAATCCAATCAGGCAATTGTGTTCGCGCAAGCGCTAAGGCAGGAGATCTCATTACTTCTACTGCCGGCAATATCGCCAAAGTGCGTTCCATTACAGGAGCTTCTCCTTTTTGCACTGATCCAATGCTGCCCCTTCAAGCCGACATAGTGTTTTTAAATCCCTTAAGTCAGGTCTTTAAGGTGAAAATTCCAGCAGATTACGTGTCGATTGCGTTAAATGAGCTCCAACTCTTTAATGGCACCTTACTTGTAGCGGAATCTAAAACAAGCGATAACTTGGGCGTCTTGATTGATGCCATTGTTCGGCCTGCTACTTTAAGTTTGGCTAGTTTAGCCAACAGCCTTGAAAAAATCCAAATTTCGCAGATGCAAGATGCCCGTTCACAAAATCCAGAGCAACTGCGCATCAATGGTATGAATGCGATTCGCTTTGAAGTGACAGGCAAGTTAAAAGGTTTGTATGAACAGGCTGAGACTTATCAAATTACTCTTTTAGAGGCAGATAAGCAGTTTATTCGGGTTAGTGCCTACGCGCCGACAAATTTATATCCGCAGCAAAAAGCAGCCATGCAAAAAATTGCCACCACCATTAGCGGGGTTGATCCCCCGAGCACTCCTAGTGCTCAATCTGTTCCCGTAATCACTCCTACTCCGGCGGCGGTGAGTGTTGATTCCAAAAATACCCGTAGTCCGGCTCAGCGCCTAGAGGACTTAAAAGGACTATTAAAAAAAGGCCTCATTACCCAAGAAGATTACGACAGTAAAAAAGCTGACATTCTTAAAAATCTCTAAAAGATTACCGTGTGAGGATTTTTTTATGAAGTAGGTAGATGCTGTAAATGCTCTTTGAGTAAGCACATGCGAAAGGAGGAATGATCCTCATGTTGCTCTGGGGATATAGGACTGAAGCAAACGTCCTTATGGTTTACACAAGTGAGTGATGTCAACTGGGTAGCTGCAAAAACTTTCGTGTGATCCGAGGGTTTTTCGGTGAGCTGCGAAAATAGGGTATCGTGCAAAGAAATCTCAAAAGATAAACGGGCACATTGTTGCAATGCTCAGTGACGCAGTATTCTTCGGGGCATCTTTTCTCAAAGCTGCGTCTCCTGTTTGACCTCGATAAAATATTTTCTCACCACCATGGACATGGTGCGATCGGATTGATTGATAAAGCATTCGATCCAAGTCGGAATGTCATTATCATTTCCGAAGACTCCGTAAAAGCCATGTCCACAAAATGGGGCTGGCGAGAAATCAGCTTGATCGAGCCATCGACACTAATGAGTACTTGCCACTGGTCATTGGCATAGCAATTAAGAAAGAGTTCTTCTTTTAAGAGGTCTATCTGTTACTCTAAAATCAAGCGCAGCATACACAAGCAGGTTTTTACTGGGACTGCTTTAAAAAGATCTAGCCAGGCTAACAGTTCTAATAGGTCAAGGTCGATGACCTGGGCAGCGGCAATAATTTCTTTTTGGATCAATTCTTGAGTGAACTTATTTCCTTGAGAAGAATCGGGCATCGGTAAAGCCGTTTTGGATTAGAGTAATCCGTTGGCACCATCAGGGTCATGAATGGGGGGTATTTTCCTAATAGGAGTGACAATATTTTTCTTAAGCATATTATTTTCTTAGCTTATTGGGTGCTAGGCTCTTTAGTGATAAAGCGCCGACTATTTTGAATCGTTAATTTGTATTGCTCATAAAGTTTGGGGTAAGCTTGATCCAGCGATTTGGCATCTAAGCGATAAATTCGTTTGGGCGCTTTCCAAGCTGCCAAGATTTGGCCTTTATAGCAAAGCTGCTGACTATCTCCCATCTGATTCATTGGCTGTTGTTTTATTTCGCTCATTTGCGTATCAACATCTTTCATGTGTTGGTTTAGCTCTAAAAAGCGATTAACCAGATCTTGTGTCTGGGTGCTAGCCTCAGTAGTCTTAGCGGGAATACTTTGTTCAAACAGTAATTAGCAATCGGCCTCGCTGTGGGTATCGCAGCACTACTGGCAAGGTATTGATGAAGTTCAAGAGTTCGCAATGCAATGGATGCATCAATAGACCACAGGGAATTCCGCGGGACAATCATCAACGTCCAAACATGGCATTGGGCGGTATTACCCCGAAAAAGTGACTGGCCATGGTTGCTTAATTAACTCTACTTTTGAGAGCGGTGGTTAACGGGGGGGTTACAGGCCCCACCACTTTTTAGTGGGAGCTTCAGTCACGATCTCCACTTTAATCTTTACTTCAATATACATCTTCTTAAGATGGGCGTTCTCAGCCTAAAGCTCCTTCATGCGAGCCATCATCGAGGTATCCATGCCACCGTATTTGGTACGCAATAATGACACACAGGAAATCCCTTTAGGGGTAGAAGTTGGCAGTTCTAATGCCCAGTTCACAACAGACTCTGGAACACCCAAGTAAGCGTCAACATGTTTTAGGACATCTATGATTCTCCCGGACAGTAAATTTAGAACGCTTCATGTAGAACCCCTCTGTATTCAAGAAAATTCTACTTTTGAGGTGAGTTAAGCTGCAGGGGGCAATATTTATTTATCTATGCATCGATCCGAGCGCTTTGGATTTGGACCTTCTGAGACCATTCCGAGGTGTAAGATTATCATAACGACTGATTATGGCGGTACTAAGGATTTTATCGATGACTCAACAGGATTTTCCATTTGATATAAATTAATCTACGTAAAAATTGGAGAATATTCTGGTGGAGATAATCAAATATGGGCTAACCCGTTACTGGACTCAGCAACTAGCTGTTTAAGGTATGTATATGAATATTATGATTTAGCATTAAAAAAGCAATCAATGGGCGAGAATGGTTGATAAAGAACAATTCACTTTCGATTATTGCAAAAATTTTGGAGTTAACTCTTGGATCGAAGGGGCATTAGTGATTGTATTTTTAAAAAAATTTCTTCATAAAAAATTCTTATGTGATAACTTTTTAACTTAAAAAAAGGTAGTATTACAAATGTTGGCTAAATACACCATATTTATCGCAAATATTTAAAATTTTTTAAAACTATTTAATAGTAAAACAAAACTATGTACAGTTTCATTGTAAATTCGATCTCCCCTAATAAACTTGAAAAATTACACGAAAATTTAAAGAAAGTAATGCACTCTACGCCTTGGGAGTTGGTTTGTATCAGGGATGCGAAGAGTATGTGCGAAGGTTATAACCGCGGAATGTTGCTGGCTAAAGGCCAATACTTAATTTTTTGTCACGACGATATTGAATTTATTTCAAATGATATTACGACAGCATTAGAGCTATCTTTTAAAAATTCAGATATTTTTGGGGTTATGGGTACTCGACTTTGTCTAGGTTTGAATTTTACAATGGCAGGAATACCAAATATTGTTGGTTTATGGGTTGAAGAAAAAGCTAAAAATGATTTTGTAATAATGGCTTCTGGTGTAGAGGGCGCAATTCTATGTGGTATTCAGACCTTAGATGGGGTCTTGATTGGCGCTCATCGCACCGTTGCTCAAAAATTGGAATGGGATGAAACTACTTTTGATGGATGGCATGGTTATGATGTTGATTTTAGTTATAGAGCATACCGTGCGGGATTCAATGTGACGGTAACCTGTATTTTACCTGTTATTCATTATTGCCAAAGTGATTTTATGAATAATGACTTTTTAAATGCTGAAATTAAATTTTTTGAAAAATATCAAGAAATTAAAGAGATAAATTATGATCGAAGTTATGAAAATTGCCATTATGGTGCTATGGATTATCCTGGGTATTATTCATTTCAAAAAATCATAGATGATTTAAAAAATAATTTCTTGCAAATTATGAAAGACTGCACGCAAATACGCTATGAAAATATGCTAAGAAAACCAAAAGTAAATTCTATTTTTAATTGATAAATTATTATAGAAGCTATATAACTAAAAAAATTATTTATTTTATTATATATAATAAATATGCACAAATATTATCATTATATAATTAATACCAACACAATTTTAAAAAATTGGTGATTCTATAAGAAATCTTCAATTTATAAATATATTAAATTTAGGAAAAAATGTTCAATTGGGATACTAGGTACAAATCGATACTTGAAAATTGGGGGGCGGAACTTGAAACCGGTACGGTTCTTGAGGTTGGATGCGGCCCCTTTGGTATTGCTAAATTTATACGAAATCATGTGACTGGGGTTGAAATAGGTGATGTTGTAACAACATTACCCAATCTAAAGATATTAAAGGGTGATATTACAGATTTACCGTTTACCGATAATCATTTTGACTATGTAATTTGTAGTGATGTTTTAGAGCACCTTAATTTTAATCAAAGATCGAAAGCAATTAGTGAATGCATTCGTGTTGCTCAAAAAAAATGTATTATTAATGGACCTCATGGCGATTTGGCTTTAATAGGCGATTCTAATTTTAAGCATTCCTTTGAAAGGTTATCGCATGGATTGCCAAATTGGTTAGAAGAGCACTTTCAGCATGGTTTTCCTGAGGCTTCAAAAACTTTATCTGATATTTTTAGTAATGGATATACACCTAAAATACTAATCAATGAAACATTTTTTCAACATTATAGTGGATTATTAATTGACATTTTTTATGTAAATTCATCAAGTATCTATTCCATATTAAGCAATAAAAATGGAAATTCTGCAATTGGATCGATTGATGGTGATTTACCCTACTCATTACTTTTCTGTATCGATAAGTCTGAAGCTATCAAAATTCAAGAGGATAATTTCATAAAAAGAGGGAAATTAATAAATCAAGCGGTTGAAGATTCATTGGGAATAACAATTTTTAGTATCATACATGAGGCTGCCCATAACGCTTTTATAAATGCATATGGAAATATAGATATTTTTGAGGTAATTCAACCATTTTTTGTGAATGGAGGTCAAGATACGTTTTTTCACCAATTGAAAAATCCAAGCGGTTTTTTTGAAACCCAAAATATCAGATGTTCAGAGTTAACTGCTATTCACTATATTTGGAGAAATAATTTATTTTCTGACGTAGTAGGAATATGTCACTATAGAAGATACTTGTACCTTTTTCCAATTAATTTAGACAAGGAATTAAAGGATCAATTTCAGATTCACACAAAACCCGAGGAATTTAAAGATTTAATCGATAATGTTGAAAATACTAAACAAATTAAATTATTATTAACTCAATACGATCTATTGACTAGTGCACCAAGATTACTAGATCAAACTATTGAGAATCAATACAATATTAATCATTTCTCCCAAGATTATTATACATGCATTGAAATATTACTAAAAAATTATCCTTATTTAGGACCTGTAGTTTTTGAGTCTATGAATTCAAAACAGTTATATACTTCAAACATATTTATCACTAATTCTCAAAATTTTAATAATATTTGCACTGTTTGGTTTGATATCCTTGAAAAATGTAGCAAGAATATCAATATTTCAAATCGAAATAATTATCAAAAAAGAGATATAGCCTTCTTAAGTGAACGAGTTTTTGATATTTTAATCAGGCATTTAAAGAAATTAGATTATAAAATATGTGAATTACCAATTCTACACATTGATTTTTAATTATTATATTTATTTCCTTTTTTAATTGGTTAGGTAAATTTATTTTTTAAAGCCCAACAAGCCTAAATTAACATCTGATTGTTTTAGTTGTAATTTAAAAGCAAGTATTTGCACATGTATTTCTATTGATCTTGGGATTCTATAATGCTATTGAGAGGTAGGTAAAGCTCTTTTGATTAATATCTAGAGAGTAGGCTAGAATGTCCCACTTTAGGAAACATGGAATTTAAAATTTTTAATATGAAAAAACTATTACATGTAGGCTGCAATATTTTAGATAAAAAAGGAACCCTCCCATTTTTTTTTGATGATAGTTGGGATGAGATACGATACGACATTGATGCATCAGTCAATCCAACCATCATCGGGTCCTTAACAAATCTTGAGATGATAGAGTCGGGCAGTATTGATGCGATTTATTCGGCCCACAACATAGAACATCTTTTTGAGTTTGAGGTTGAAGCTGCTATGTCGGAATTCTATCGAGTTCTTAAAAGCGATGGTTTCTTAGTGCTTGCCTGCCCTGATATGGAGTCTGTTTGTAAAATTGTCATAGAGAAAGGCTTATATGGTCGAGCCTACGACACAGCAGATGGCATTAGTATTTCTCCGCATGACATGATTTTTGGTTGGGGTAGGGTGATCAGGTCTGGAAATCCTTTTTTTGCGCATAAATGTGGCTTTGATGCTAAAACAATGCACCAAAAACTAAGTAATGCGAACTTCATGGATTTTGCCAGCTTCGTAACCAATACTGATTTTACTTTGTGGGCGATAGCGCGCAAGGGGGCATTAGATAATACGCCAATCGAAACCTTTGCTAAAGTTGTATTTAACGGGATTATGTAAAAAATTACTAAAATTTATGGATCAAACTTTACTAGCTGCTGAGTTGGTTGAAAAAGGACTTTCTCATCATAAAAATGGTGAAATTTCTCTGGCATTGACTTTTTATGAAAGGGCTTTAGCAGTCTCGCCTCTACAGCCCGATGCGCATAACCTCTCAGCGGAGGTTTATTACCGAAGCGGAAATCATTTAAAGGCTTTGTTTCATGCAAATCAAGCAGTAGCCCAAAGTAGAAACGCTCAATTCCTCAATATACGAGGAATGGTACTAATTGGCCTATCTAAATTTGAAGATGCCATCTCAGATTTACGGGCTGCCATTAAGCTGGATCCGAATTTACTTGAGGCTCACAATAATTTGAGTATTGCTTATCGTGGATCGAAAGATTTCAAAAGGGCTGCAGAGCATGCTCAATATGCTATTAATGGTCGTCCACAATTTTATGAGGCAATGCTCAGCTTTGCTGCTGCCAAACAAGAGCTGGGTGAGTTAGATATTGCTCTAAGTACGCTAAAGTCGATTTTGATATTTAGCCCTGAAAATCCGAGTGTTTTGGGGGCCTTGTCTAAGCTTTGTTATCGCTTAGAAAACTTTAGTGATGCAGTCACATTTGGATTGGAAGCGATTCGGTTTGGTTATATTGGCCTTGATGTATATTTTTCTTCTGCCGACTCCCTCATTAGAATGGCGCGCGTATCTGAGGCTGCTAAGTTATTGTTGCAAGGCTTTCAAGAGGACAGATTGGCGGCGTATAGCGAATTACCCAGCATTCTTGAGCAAAATATTTTCTTCAAAGTTCTTTATGACTGCTGTCAATATCTTGCAACTGTTATTGGTAGCACTCAAGATGCGGTCATTATTTATAGAAAATGCGTTAAATATGCGCCGGCCGTAGCTCACGCTATTTGGGTAAATTTGGGGTCAATTTATTTTCAACTTCATCTTATTCCCGATGCTATTCATTGTAATGAGGAGGCTCTTAAGTGTAACCCTCGGCAAATTTGGGCTTTAAATAATCTTGGTGTATGCAAAATTGCACAATATGATTCTCTCAAAGCCATTGAATATTTTGAGCGCGCACTTTCTTTAGACCCTAATTTTGCTCCATCATTGGGCTGGTTATTAAAGGAAAAAGGATTTATTTGTGATTGGAGTAATTTTGATGACTTAGTAAAGAGGGTGGCAGCACTCAAAATATCTTCTAATCCTTGTGCGATTGCCCCTTTTACAGCACTTTCAGTTTTTGACGATCCAGCGGAGTTGCTTTATTGGGCCAACTTATCTAGTCGGGAGCTTTTTAATTCTTCAGTTACTGGTATTTCGATTAAAAAATTACCACCGTTGCCGCTTGGGAGTAGAAAAATTCGCATTGGTTATTATTCATTTGATTTTAGAAATCATCCAGTTGCGCATTTAACTGCAAGACTTTTTGAAGTTCATAACCACGAAAAATTTGAGATTTTTGCCTATTCTTATGGGCCTAATGATGGATCAGCTGTGCGTGAACGAATCAAGTCTAGCGTGGATCATTTTATTGACTTAAAAGATCTATCGGTGATTGATACTGCTAATAGAATTGCGCAAGACCAAATTGATATATTGATAGATTTGACCGGTAATACTTTGCATAATAGATCTCAGGTCTTTGCATTGAGGCCTGCACGCATTCAGGCGCATTGGTTGGGATTTGTGGGAACTATGGGATCTCAATATTATGACTATATTATTGCCGATTCGATTGTTGTCCCTGAGGGGGAGGAGCAATTTTTTGCCGAAAAAATTGTCCGTATTCCGTCGGGAATGCATATCATGGATGACACTAGAGTGATAGAAGCTGGTCATCAAACTAGGGTCAGCAATGGTTTGCCTGCTTCTGGTATTGTGTTTGGTTGTTTTTGTCAGGCATTTAAAATCCAACCTCAAATTTTTTCCGCTTGGATGAAAATTCTTTTATCTGTTCCCAATAGTATCCTTTGGTTGGCTAGTGGGCCAGCAGGATCGATTGAAAATTTAAGAAATACAGCTCGTGAATATGGGGTTGATCCAGATAGGATCATTATTGCCAATCGATGCGATATGGATGAGTACTTAAGTCGGTTTTCTTTAATTGATCTATATCTTGACACCTTCCCATACACCTCGGGAACTGTTGCTAGCGATGCCCTGTTTGGCGGTTGCCCTCTAATTACCCTTTCTGGAAAGACTATGGTATCTCGGATGGCCGGGAGCATTCTTGCGCATGCGGGTTTACCCGAGCTTATTACCTATTCTTCAGAAGAGTACGTTGAAAAAGCAATTTTCCTTGCACTAAATGAAGGTGAAAGGCTGAGAATCAAAAAATATCTGTTGGATATGCGCAACAAAAATGATTTACTAAGTACAGAAAAAAATATTGAAGTTATTGAAAATAGCCTTATTTCGATGTTATATTCGTGCTAATGCAATTTTTTAGAATTAAAAAATTAAGTCATGTGCATTACATAATTAGTAAATTTGATTGATTTATCAATCAAATTTTTTTTATTATTTTAATTAATAGGATCAAATACGTGAGTGCTAATAAAAAAAACTTGGGCCAAAAAAGTAAAGTCAGTTACTTGCTTGCGGCTATGCTCGTTGGGTCTGGATATACGCTCACGCTACCATTTTCCTCCTCAGCATTTGCGCAAGATTCTGGGGTAACAATCAACGGTAATCCGATAGTAGTTGATTTGGGTGGAACTCTTGGTGCAGATACATCTTTGTCTGCTGGTAATACCACGACAGGTACATTAAACGCTGGTGCAACGACCACTGGAACCTTAAGTGCCACTGGTGTTACAGCTGCTACAACCACGACAGGTACATTAAGTACTGGTGCTGCAACAGCAACTACATTAAGTGCTGGTACCAC
>Ga0316228_1004128_pt1 | contig 11099 bp, 7 predicted proteins | sample TBH18021metaG_FD_206005 | JGI IMG/M metagenome (GOLD analysis project Ga0316228, IMG submission 206005) | Freshwater microbial communities from Trout Bog Lake, Wisconsin, USA - TBH18021 | ecosystem: Environmental > Aquatic > Freshwater > Lake > Hypolimnion/Profundal zone | place: USA: Wisconsin... | reverse complement strand
CGGTTTGGCACCTCGATGTCGGCTCATCGCATCCTGGGGCTGGAGAAGGTCCCAAGGGTCCGGCTGTTCGCCGGTTAAAGCGGTACGCGAGCTGGGTTCAGAACGTCGTGAGACAGTTCGGTCCTTATCCACTGTGGGCGCAGGAAACTTGAGGGGTTCCAACCTTAGTACGAGAGGACCGGGTTGGACGCACTTCTGGTGTGGCAGTTGTTCCGTCAGGGGCATCGCTGCGTAGCCATGTGCGGAAGAGATAAGCGCTGAAAGCATCTAAGTGCCAAGCTCCTCCCAAGATATTGTTTCCCGGACCGCAAGGTCCCTAAAGACCGCAGGAAGACTACCTGCTTGATAGGTTAGGCGTGTAAGCGGAGTAATTCGTTTAGCGGACTAATACTAATCGGTCGTGCGGCTTGATCGCTTATTTTTCCTCCTCGGAGGGAAAACAATGCGATTTAACTCGCGAACTTAATCCCTTAGTTGACTCCTGTGTGCAATTTTCAGAGAACATTCGTTCTTTTTAGAGTTTCTTGGTGGCCATAAAGCTGTGGTCCGACCCGTTCCCATTCCGAACACGGCAGTCAAACACAGTCTTGCCGATGGTAGTGGTTCTATAGGCTCCGCGAGAGTAGGTTGCCGCCAGATTATTTCAAAAGGCCGAAACATTCGTTTCGGCCTTTTGCTTGTACCCGCCTCGCCACCACCCCCCCTCCAAGCCAGATTTCACTTCCTCACGCCGACAGAACGTGGCAGATTCAGAGCTCGAGAAATGGCAACAGACTGAAATGTCGAGTTTTCCGCTATGAAAGCTGGCTGGACCTTAACCTGAAAAAAGAATGAAACGAAACCTCTTTGAACCGACGGGCCTCAGGCTTTTGACGCGAACTGTTCTGGCGGTCCCTGCGGCGGCCTTGATGCTGGGGCATACCCAGGCGGGGACCAGCATCGGCATTAACTTTTACGGAAACTTTTTTGGCTCGTATTATGGCGGACGGGCCGTTTCGGCTACTGCGTTTGGCGTGGACCCGGTCAACTGGTACACCACACCGTCGCTCTTCGATTATGCGGGCGCCGCTAGCAACAGTATCAGCACGGGTCCTGCCGGGGTGCTGAGCTTGGCTTGGGCGGCGCCATTCACTGGGATTAACCGGGTCGATCCGACAAACACTCCCGCCCTCACCCGGGGGGATTCGGATGTCTATTACGGCTTTCTTGACGGGGGAGACCCTTCTTACGACTCGGGGTACTCGGTGAGCCTTAGCGGCCTCGCCACCATGTTTCCTTCGGGTTACGTGGTGCAGGCTATGGCCTCGGCCGATTCGGCCTCTGCTTTTGTGGCTAACACCGTAAGCGATGGTATGCGCACTGCTCAATTGGCGAATCCGGTGGCTGGCCGAACTACCGCGGGTGGTGCTTATGCGCTTGGACTCGGCAGCGGGGTTTTCACCGGTGACGCGCTGGGTCTTTCCGCGCCGGCGGCGGTCCCGCCGATGCGGAGCACGTTGGCGGGCTTCCTGGTCACCGATCAACCCGTGGTGAGCGCTCGGCCGGCAGGCGGAGGGACGTTCAGTTCCGGCGATTCCCTTTTGTTACAGGCAGGAGCCGTTGGCATTCCCCCGCTCGCCTACCAATGGCGGTTGAACGGCAGCCCCATTCCCGGGGCGACTATCGCCCGGTACAGCGTGGCGGGCGTCGGTCCGGGGGATGCCGGTGATTATGATCTGGTGGTAACGAATGTCTATGGCGGGGCCACCAGTGTGGTAGCCAGCGTGCAGATCATCGCGTCACCGGTCATCCTGCGCGACCTCAGTTCGCAGACGAACTACCGATCCATGATGGCGAACTTGTCGGTGGATGCTGGAGGCGCCCCGCCGTTAAGCTACCAATGGATAAAGGCCGGCACTCCCATCTTGAATGGTACCAACGCAGTGCTCACGCTCGCGAATTTGCAAAGCGCCGATGCGGCCGACTACCAGGTTATCGTCACCAATAGCCTGGGTACGGTCACGAGCGCGGTGGCCTCCGTGGCGGTGCTGACCAATTTGCCACCCTACGAAGGCTTCAATTATCCGGAGGGTTCGTTGACTGGCTCCGGGAGTGATCCCGCGTGGGGCGGTCCCTGGGCCCAGACTGTCGGGGGATACCAGGGCGATCAGGGTGTGTTCACCCCGGGAGCCAGTTATCGCGACGGGACGAATCGGCTGTTGGTCAGCGGTGGCGCCGTGCAGTTGGCGGCCGCCGGCGATCCGGACTATGAAAATATTCGAAATCTGCTGGCCACGCTTGGCGGGCCGGCGGGCGGCACGGTCTATTTCAGCTTTATCGGCCAAATCACCAACACGCCGTGGGCCGGCGTGGAGTTGGCGCAGGACGGTTTGGGGCAGATCCTGCTGGGGGCGAACTTCTATGCCGAGAACTGGGGATGGGGGGATCGATCCAACACCAACGCCCGGTGTGGACATTCCTCGACGCCGAGCGATTCCCTGGCTCTGTTGGTTTACCGGTTTGACTTCACGCCGACCAATACCTTGATCAATTTGTATGTCAATCCGCTCCTGGGTGCCGAACCCGCCACGGCTAGTGTCTCGGGTTCGTGGAGTAATTTCCAGTTCAACCAGGTTCGCCTGGTCGCGCACGGGCAATATGGGAGCGGGATCGGCCCGAACGGACTCATCGACGAATTGCGTTTGGGCGGCACTTGGGCTTCCGTCACTCCCGCGGCGCTCCAAATCGTCGCCGGGCCCAGCCTGATCTGGAACTATGGCATCCTCCAGTCCTCGGGCACACTCGGAGCTTCGGCTCTCTGGACCAACGTACCAAATGCCACTTCGCCGTATCCGGTGCAGACGACCAGTTCAAAGATGTTTTATCGGGTGGCAGGCCCGTAACCGGCAGGCAATCACGACGAGATGGCCAGCCATGATCGGCAACCGTCCGTGAAACGGCACGCCGTGTCCTGTGCCCAGATCGAGGGGGCGCTCCGCGCAATAAAGGCTGTTCCAATGAACCGGCAACCGTTATTTTTCCCGGGCTCGGATTCGGGCGCCCAGTCGCGGCCGAACCGGCGCGAACTATGTCGTCAGAAGAACAACGCGTCCAACAGGAGATCGGCGTCGCCGGTCCCTTGCAGGCCTTTCGCCGGCTGATTGCTGAAAATGACCAGTTGATCCGCAGTCCCGAGATGGACAACGGGCGGGAGGTGGCAGCCGCGCGAACCGCCATTTATACCGAACTGGCCCGCCACTGGGCCGCCCAGCAGCAGGAGTCGCTCGGCTATAACCGGGCGTTCGCAGTGGTCGCGCTTGGGGGTACCGGCCGATCCGAAATGACCCCTTGTTCGGACAACGATTTTGCCTTGCTCTTCGATGAGGCGGTGGAGGGCAATTCGTTTTTGATCGAGCTCCAGCAGCAACTCCTGAACTCCGACCGGTTTGAGCGCGAGTACGGGTTTGCGTGTGCCGCGCTGCCGTTCAGCCTGGATGACGTGCCCACGCTTTCCGGCAAGCAGCTCAACTCGTTCCTCGATATGCGGCCGGTGTATGATCCGCAGGGGCTCGCGCACCTGTTTCGGGAGCGCATCCGGGCCACGTTCGATCCCTTTGAGCACTTTCTCCATGTGCGGAAATTCTGGGTGGACCAATGGGAGCAGGCGGCGCGGGATTACGAACGGATCGCCCATTTTGACATCAAGAATGATGGTCTGCGGGTGTTTCTGGCGGGCGTGTGGACGCTGGCGGGCCCCGGGTTTCTCCATAGCCACGAGGTGTACCGCGATCTGGTCGAGCCCCGGGACCTGGAGGCCTACTATTACCTGCTGCGGACGCGGGCCTTCGTGCATGCGCGCCGGGTGGGCGCGCGGAAGGCCGGCGCCGGCGGCAATCATGCTGAGGATGTGCTGACGTTCAACGATTTTACGTCGTTCGGCGAGATGTTGGGGCCGGATGCCAACGAGCGCGAGCGTTACGAGTTCGCTAGCCACGCCCGGGCCCGCCTGCTCTCCGCCCGGCGTCGGGTTGCGAATTTCGCTCGGGGGGTTATCGAGCGTGAGTTGAAGCAAGGCCACCCGGTCTCGTCCGAGAGCCTGATTGTCTATGGTTCGGTCGGTCTGGGGTACAAGACCCAGCCCCGCGGCCGCAGTGATCGGGAGAAGAGCCGCGATGCGCTATCGCTCCTGCTGGCGTCGCAACGCTACGGTGTGCCGGTGGACCCCTCGGAGTTACAAACCTCGTTCCGCGACGCGGGAGACTGGCTGGTGCGGGTGCCCGAGTTGTCGGCGCTTTTCTACGAACAGCAGGGCAGCCTCGCCGACTCGTTTGCCTTCCTCGCCCAGATTGATGGCGTGGAGGAACGGCTCTTCCCCGGTCACGCCCGCTTCGAGTCGGGGCTCGATGGCCGGGTCATGGTCGAGCGGGAAGCCCTGCCCGGAGATTCCGAACGGAAGAAGCTCCAGATCCTGGAGCGATATGTGCGGGAGGGGCGGGCCAAGCTGGCGGATCCGGCTCCCGCTTCCTCAGCGCGACTCACCAGCCCATCCCAGGAAGTGGCTGTCGACCTCGAGGCCGCCCTGTTGGACGCGGACCATCTGGCGGCCGTCAAGTTGGCGCTCAAGACCAAGCGCCTGCCGGTCACCGAGGACGATCTGGTCGTTCAGCGGGACGAGTCACGGCCCCTCTATGAGCGCTTTTCCACAGGGCTTTCCGGCATTCCCCTGGCGGACTACTACCAGCCCTACGTCACGGAGTGTGATTTTCCGCGCGAGGTGATCCGGATTACGGAATTTCTCGTGGCCAACCGGCGTTTGTTCAAGGAGCGATCCGAACCTGGCCTCAACGACCAGGAACGAGTCCGGGAGTTTGCCGGGCTTTGCCAGGACGAGCATCGGTTAAGGTCGCTCTTTGTGTTCACCTGCGCGGACCGGGCCGAATGGGAAGGGCCGGCCGCCGAGCCGACGCGCTGGTTCAACTCCCGCGAGCTCTACGGCAAGGCCATGCGCGTTTTCAAACCGTCGGTGGATCCCGCGCACATTATCGACGGTTCCGGCTTTTCGCCAGGGGAGTTGAAGATCCTGCGGGACTTTGGCGCGGACTTCTTTGGCGGCGTTTACCGGCACTACGCCAATCGCTTCGGCGAGCACCTGGCCCGTCTGGCCGAGGATGAGTCCGCCGGGCCCAAGGTGGCCGTGCTGCGCGAGGGGACGGCGATCATCGTGGGGGTTGCCGCCAGGGATTATCGCGGTCTGGCGGCGGTTATCAGCGGCGCCCTCTGGCGTCACCGCTGTGATATTCGCCAGGCGCACCTTTTCTCGGCGATGCACCATGGCTTGGCATTCGACTTCTTCCATCTGGCGCCGCCGGAGCAAGCCCTGCCGACAGGGTTGGCCAAGTCCATCGAGGAAGCCATCCGGAAGAGGCTCCATATCGCCGACGAAGACGAGGCCGGACTGCTCCGGGTCGCGGGACACATCTCCCTTCGCGAATGGCATCCGGGCCAGTATTGTCTCCGCTTCGAGACCATCCAAGACCGTAGTGGACTGGTGTATGCGTTGAGCTACAAAGTGTTCCGGCATTTGCGCGGCAACATTTTCGGCCTCGCCGTGGGCACCGGACGCGGCAACGCCTATATCACCATTTACTTGAGCTTGCCCGCCGACTTGTCGTTTGAGCAGGCCCAGGTCATTGTCGAGGAACGGTTTTAGGCTAATACCTCACCAGCGCGACGTTTCGGACTCGCAGGACTACGGCGTCTTTGCCGGTGTTGCAGCCGATCTTGAGGCTCGTGATTTGGTCTAAATCCAATCGCCCGTTGGGGTCCGGCGGCGCAAAGCCGCCCGCCACCAGGTTCTTGAAAGGGACTACCGCTCGCGTCCATTCAGTTCCCGAGTTGAATCCCGCGCCGGTGAAATAGGCCGCACCGGACGGTTCAGTGACCATCAACCGCACCACTGTGCCGGGCTCAGCCGGGTCAATGCGCGTCTCCAGTTCAATGGCGTCGAACCCCCGCCAGTCGCGCGCTGCGGTGAACCCCACCGTGGGGTAGATCCAACGATCCCCGGGTCGGTCAAACCGGGCCTCGAAGACCGGTTCGGTTTCGTTGGATCCCGCGACCGTCATGGCGCCGTTTGCCGAGATGTTGCCGGCCCAACGCTCTGAAGCGGAAAGGCGTAGTGGTTCGCGCGCCGACGGCTTCAGGCTCGCAGGGTCCAACAAGACATCGAGCACAGCGGTTCCAGAACTGCCGGCCGGGCCCTCGAGGTTGAAACGCAGGGTTTGACGCCGGAGTCCGCCGGCGGAGCCGGGGAGGACGGACACGGTTCGCGTTTGCCGCCCCATTGCGCCGATCGGCGCGCTGAAAGTGGACGGGTTTGCCTGCCAACCTGGCGGCGGTTCGACCACGCATCGCGACTCCCCGGCATGGTCGCTGAAGTTGTAAACCTCGACTTGGAGGTCGATGCTCTGGCCCGCCTTGACCCGATAGGCTTCGATATCCTTGCCACCCAACCCGGCGGGGGGCACCACCCGCACCACAGTGGTCGAGGCCGGCGGCCGCGGACCAAACACCCGCCTTGTCGCCAGGGATTTTCCGTCGGCGTGGATGGCGCCCTTGGCGGTGCGCAGGTAACGTGGAGACGCTCCCGCATCGAGAGTTGCGCCCGCCTTGCCGATTTCGTCGCCCATGCAGTTATAGATCGACGCGCCCTTGGCTGCCTGCGGTAGGGGCACGGTAACGGGGCCCCCGTCATGCCAGATGATGAGGGTGTGATCGATGCCGTTATCGAACAGGTGGGCATCGAGGCCGCGCCCTTCGCCGAGCTTAACACGCCCGAGGTAGGCGGCCTTCCCGAGCATGGCGGTGACCGACTTTAGGGCCTGGTAACCGGGATAGGGGCGCATCTGGGCATCCAGCGCGCCGAATTCGTGGCCGTTCTCGAGGTAGTGCGGAAACACGAAGAAAAAGTGGCGGTCAGTCGAGGAGGCCAGCGACATCGCGTAAGATTTCGGGATAAAATCGGCCTGTTTTTGCCGATCGGCATTAGACAACGTGCCGGACACCGCCTGCAAGACAATGCCCGCCTCGGTCAACCACACCGGCATTCCGGGCAGCCGGTATTGGTCCATCAGATCGAAATGGCCCTGGGCTCGCGCGGGATAAACGGACGGTTGGTCGTAGATGTGGTAGTTGAAGATATCCATGTAGGCGGCAGTGTCATTCCTAAAGAGCGCTTCCTCGAACGAGCCGGCCCCCAGGGCCATCGATACCTGCGTCACCTGCACCTCGGGATTGCCGCGCTTGAAGCCGAGGTAGGCGGCCTTGAGAAAGGCAGCGTAAGCGTCGCCGGTTTCGGGGGAAAACTCGCGGATATCTGCCTCGTTCCACACCTCCCAGGTTTGTACGCGCCCCTGGAAGTGGAGGGCCGCGGCGCGGCAGAAATTATAGGCGTCCCGTAAATCGTCGGGGTATCGATTCGCTGCGCGGTCGCTACGCGCCCAAGGGGGGATGCTATGAAAGACCTGGCAAACCTGGAGCCCGTGGTCTCGGGCGGCGTTGGCGGAGAGATCGTATTTGCCCCAACGGAACTCGCCCCGGGTGGATTCCACTTCACCCCAGTTCATCCGTTCCCGGGCGCAGGCAAAGCCGGCCTGGGCGATCAGCGCCGCCCCCGCGTCGAACTGGTTGGCGGGAATGAGCCAGGAGTGGGCCGCATCGACGGCCAGTTTTGGGGCCGGCGAGGCCATTGGTTTAAGCGCCGCTCCCGCCTGGTCATCGGCCATCCCCCATGACCCCATGCCATTGGCGGCCAGGAAGGCCGTCACTACGAAGACTCTCGCTAAACCGCTTTGGTGCATAGTTCGGGATGATGGACTCGAAACAACGGCCTGTCGAACCCGTTTCGTGGCGGGCGAGGTCCAAGAGCCTTCCGAGGCTACGGCGCGAGGACGCGGAGGCCGGTTGGGCGCAGCGAGAAGGTGGCGGGGAGATGGCCGATGAGTTCTCCGTCGGCTTCCAGCGCCGTTGGGGTGGCGCTGGTGAGCGTGAAGGAAGAGGCTTGGAAGGCCCGATAAGTACGGACCGGGAGGCGGCCGAAGAGCACCAGCGGCACACCGCAACGGATCACCGTGAGCAGTCGTGCGCGCGGAAAAACACACACATCCAGCAGACCGTCACTGGGGTCTGCCCGTGGAAAGATGCGAAAGGTCCCCCCGTAGAGCCGTCCGTTGCCGACGAGCGCCAGTTCGCCGGTTTCAGAACGCCCGTCGCCGGCGGCCGTGATGCGGGGAGGCGCATCCAGTAGGGCCTTGAAGCCGGCCCACACATAAGCCAGCGGGCCGATGCGCTTCTTGAGTGGCCACGATACGAGTTCGATGGCGCGCGCGTCCAGTCCCGCCCCGGCCAATTGCGCGAAATAGCGTTTTTGGCGTCCGTCCGGCCCCGCGAACTCGATGCAGGGCAGGTCGATGCGCCGCTCACGTGCTTGCCGGACGACGTTCCAGGCCTCCTCGATCGTCAGGGGAATGCCCAACTCACGGGCGAACACGTTGACCGTTCCCAGCGGCAGCACGCCGAGGCGGCTCCGATCGAAGCCACCCGGTACCGCGCCAATGCCGTTGAGGACTTCGTTCACCGTGCCGTCGCCGCCGGCGGCGACGATATTGTCGAAGCCCTCGCTGACCGCCGCGGCGGCCAGACGTTGGGCTTCCCCCGCGGCGGTGGTGGGTTTCAGGGCGCACTGCGTCCCGATTTGCTCCAACTCGTGCCGGAAGTGCCGGGCCTTGTTGCCTTTGGCAGACGGGTTAAAAATGACGCAGGTTTTCAAACCATGCCGAGCTGTTGCCAGGCCGCGAGGTTGCGGCGCAGTGGGGCGATCGGATTCTCGCACGACTCCTGTTCCAGTGCCCGCGCGTGAGAGGCTCCCTTGGTTTCGCGGCAATGACACCCTGCGGACCCGTAGAGTGCCGGTGATTTCTTTCGTCGCATGGTTGATTCGAGAAGCAACATGACGGGGAACCGTAAGGCAAAGTGACGCGGGACGTCAAAGCAGAAAGCCGGCTCGCCATCACCGGGTTTGGCCCGCCAACATGCCGCAGGCGCCATGAATGTCCTGGCCACCACTATAACGGCGGGCCACGGGCATGGCGAGCCGGGCGCGGAGCGCATCGCGAAAGGCATCCAACTCGGCGCGGGTGGGTGGTCGGAAGCGGCCGCTCGGGTCGTTGACGTCGATTAGGTCGAGTTTGATGGGCAGGCCGCGGGTCAAATCCGCCAGCCTTTGGGCGTCGTCCTCCCCCACGTTGACGCCGGAGATCATGGTCCAGGCCAGAGTGACCCGTTGGCCGCTGACGGCGTGGTATTCCCGGAGGGCGTGGATGAGATCCGGTGTGGGATAGGCCTGCTCAATCGGCAACAATTTCCGCCGTTGGATGGGATCCGCGGAGGTTAGGGAGACGACGAGGCGGGCGGGGTGCCGTTCGGCGGTAAAGCGGCGAATCCCCGGGATGATCCCCACGGTGGAGATCGTAATTGCTTTGGCGGCAATGGCCATCCCGCACGGTTCAGACAGAATCCGGACGGCCGTCATGACCGCGTCATAATTGAGCAATGGCTCCCCCATGCCCATGAAGACGACTCCGCCGATGGGGTGTGGAGAATCCGACTGGAGCCGGACGATTTGATCTACGATTTCCCATGCCGCCAAATTACGCCCAAAACCGATTCGGCCCGTGGCACAGAAGACACAGCCCATGGCACAGCCCACCTGGGAACTGACACACGCCACATACTTGAGGTCGTCCGGACGGTGGAGCAGCGGAATGCGAACCGCCTCAAATCGTCCGGTTCCCCGGCCTTCAAAGAGGTATTTGGTGAACCCGTCGGTCGGCGAGACGACTTTTTGCACCAGGCTCAAATGGGGAATCTCGGTCAACGCGAGCAGGTCATTTCGCAAGCGGGCGGTTAGGCCGCTGCCGGGCGCGGGCAACTCCCCGCGCTTCAACGCCGCCGCCAGCAGCCGCCGCGCCAGATGCGGGCTCACCCCCGCATGAGCCAAACTGGCGTGCAACTGGTCGGAGGTCTGGTTCTTCAGCAAGAGGGGCTGCGTCATGCTGGAGTGAACTTCCGAGCAACCCGTGTCTTCGATCCCAGCGCGCCCCTCTCCCATGCAGTATTGTCCTAAGCTGCTGCGCGGCTAAAAGGGCAAATCGGATACGGCTGCTTGCTTGGCCGCTCTGAACCTCGCCCATCTCGCCTTGGCCGAAACCGCCAAAGCCTTCTTCCAAGCCGCCGTCATTATCCGTTTAGGTTTTTCCACCGTCGGATCCGGCTGGCTTGCCTGTTTGGCAGGTGACGCCAGTTTCGTGCCTCTCTTTTTGGCCCATCTGGCCCGCTGTGCGACGGCCATCCGCGCGCGACCCTCGGCGCTGACACCCCTCCTTCCCGCTGGTGCGGCAGCAGCCTTGACCGGGATGGGAGCAGGGGCGGAAAGTTCGCCGCCCAGAAGTTGGCGGAGTTGCCCTTGCAACTCCTGGATCTGCTCCTGGAGATCCGCTGCCTGGCGTAATTGGTTGGGGGAGAGGGTGGTGATGCTCATACTCGGGGAAAGGGCGAGACGGCTGAGGTTACTTCCTAACGCCCAGGATCGCGTCTTTGGCTGCCTTAGCGATGCGGAACTTGATGACCTTTTTGGCAGCGATCTTGATGGTGGCGCCTGTGGCCGGATTCCGCCCCATGCGAGCTTTCCGTTGCACCAGGACCAGTTTGCCTAAACCGGGGATGGTGAAGCTGTTCTTGGCGTTCTTGTAGGCCAGCGCCACCAGAGCCTCCAGGATTTCGACCCCTTGTTTCTTGGTGAGCCCAACCGCTTCGGCCAGGGAGGTTGCGATTTGGGATTTCGTGAGTGCTTTCAATGTTTTTGCCATAATGGCCAGAGAGTTAGTCGTAAACGCCTGTATTTGCAAGGGAAAACGGGTCAAGAACGAGTGGAAGAGGGGCTATTGTGGCAAACGCGCGGCGGGTCGGTGTACCCTTAGCCTGACTTTCGCAACTGGACTCGGTTTTTGGGAATTTTGGGTGCGAGATCTGTGGATTTGCTAGGAAATTGGCTGATGTGGTGC